>Ga0181357_1000382_pt1 | contig 16475 bp, 12 predicted proteins | sample Fa13VDMM110DN_FD_130094 | JGI IMG/M metagenome (GOLD analysis project Ga0181357, IMG submission 130094) | Freshwater viral communities from Lake Michigan, USA - Fa13.VD.MM110.D.N | ecosystem: Environmental > Aquatic > Freshwater > Lake | place: USA: Michigan | collected 2013-09-24 | reverse complement strand
CCCAACTTCAGGTTTCGGATCTGTCATTGCTTCAACCGCTACGGCTGTTGCAAGTGCGTGCAGAATCATTGGCGTTATGGCTGAAACAACTGTTGCGGGTGGAACTGGAAAATTCCAAGTCCGTGGCATTTGCGAGGCAAGCATCCTTGGTGCTGCTGGCAAGGGCACAGGTTTGAAGATTGGCGTTGCTGGATTTGCTGCAACAACAACGGCTGGAGATTCTGCTTGTGCACTCAACCTGAAAACTGTTGCTGCTGCAAGCACTTCAACGGTTCTTCTTTTTGGAATCGTAACGGGTTTCGGCGCTGCATGATGTTTCGTTTCAACAAGTAATTCAAACTTCGGTTTGGACACAATACGAATGACGGGCGGGGTGGAATACGAGCCACCCCGCCCCGAATTCTTCGGGAAAGAAAACTATGGCACTTACATACAAACAATTCAAAGATCATCTCTTACTCGCAATCGGTGGATACCCGTCACTTGCTCCAGAGCAAACACGTGACGAGCGACTGTCCCAGATTTGCAACAACGCTGGAGATTATCTTTACTCAATTCCTTGGAACTTCAGAGTCAAAACAAGTAGACCAATCAATACGGTCAGTGGTCAAAACTTTGTGACCCTTGACAATGACATGGTTGAAGTCATTTCAGTTGCAATGACAGATAATTATGGAGCATCTAAAGACAGGGTGTCACTTGTAACGCCACAAGAAATGGACACGTATCGAACGACCTTTCCGTCTGCTGCCCTTGTAAATCCAACCTACGTGTATGCCTGTATGAGTAGACCGTGGGCAGACAGTGGCGGTACAACCGAGATCGTCGAAGGCACTGCGCTGCCAATCAAAAGACTTGAACTGCATCCAACTCCAGCCTCAACCACAACGGGAGCCTTGGTTGTTCGATATCGAACTGCGTTCCCGCAAACAACTGCGACCACGCTTGACACATTCATACTTGCAATTCCAAACTACTGCGAAGGATTGTTCATTGCAATTGGAAGAGCCTTTGCACTGGGATATGAAGACGAAGGTGTGCAGCAACATCTCATGAATGTCCAGAACGGACCGCTTCTTGCAATGGCAATGCAAGCAGACGGCATGACACTTCAAGACGGTGGACTCATTCGTCGCTCACCAAACAAGTTCAATCAACAGCAACCGCAAGCGAAGAAATAATCACACGTGATAACTTTCAAGACAATCAAGGATCACATCATCCTGTCTCTTGGAGGCTATCCCTCGCTTGCTCCAGAGCAAACACGTGATGAAAGACTTGCAGAGATAGTAAACAACGCTGGTGAGTACCTGTACTCAAACCCGTGGAACTTTCGCAACACAACCTCACGGCTTCTGGACACGGTTCTTGACCAGCCCTACATCCAACTTGATGCAGACGTTGGAGAGATTGTCAGCATCCTTGGGAGCACGGCGTATGGCAGCAGAATTGATCTGATCACAAAGTACGAAATGGATTTGCATCGACTTGGAAGTGGAACCGTTTCTTCGGTTGGCGTTTCATTTGCCTGTGTAAGCGCAAGCCCACTTACCGCAGGGTCGGCAAACCAAACGAACAGGCTTGAGTTGTATCCAACTCCTTCAGATTCAATCGTTGGCGCAATCACCATTCGGTGCAGCGTTGTATTCCCAAACGTGTCTGCAATTTCCGACGATACGTTTGTTCTGTCAATGCCTGTGTACGTCCAGAATCTTTTCATTGCGTACTGCAAAGCATTTGCCATTTCGTATGAGATTGAAAACCTTTCTGCCATGTTGATTCAAATAGATCAAGGTCCGCTTATGGACCAAGCACGCCGCAAGGATGGACTTCAGCAACAGAGTTTTGGTGTGCTCCGCAGATCCGTAGATATCCGTGGAAGCAGTATGCCAATTTCATTTGGAGTAATCCCAGACCCGTAATCCCATGCAAGACGAAACTAAAAAATTGGCTCTTCCGATGTTTGTTCAATCAGCACAATTGCTTGTGTTAATCATTGGCGTTGGCGTAATGATGATGTCGATTGGGAAGAGAAACGCTGAACTTGATTCTGCTTTGTCACAAACGCAAGAGTTGAAAAGCATTACTTCTGATCTGACAAAAGCAGTGTCAACACTTGCGGTTACAGATGCACTGCAAACGCAATTGCTTCGTTCAATTGAGCAGCGGATCTTTAGCCTTGAGGGGAAAAAGTAATGTCTGTTCCCTTGCTTGCTGATGGATTTGAAAGTGCATTCATAGGTATGGCTGTTCGTGCTGGTCCAGATTCGTCTGACTTCCCAGTTGCAGCGTACGACATCGAAAAGTGTGTCAAGGTTCTTATGACACGTGACGGAATGACAATGGAAGAAGCGCACGAGTTCATTGAATTCAATGTGACCACGGCGTGGGTTGGTGAAGGAACTCCAGTTTTCATCACGGGAATGTCCCTTGATGAGTTCCAAGAAATGGCTGACGAATTACAAGGAGATGAAGATGAGTGAATTCCTAGTTGGAAAATCGTGGAAGACAAGTATGTCTGGTCTTGCAGCAATCTTGGTTGCGGTCGGTGCTGCGTTAAGCGCACTGTCTGACGGCAAGCCAGAAACGAATGTTGACTTCCCCAGTTTGTTTGCGGCGTGCATTGCAGGCGTTGGACTTTTGTTTGCACGAGACAACAATCGGTCTTCGGAATCTGTTGGAGCCAAATAATTGTATGCGCTTATTCGTGCGATCATCGACTCCCTGCTTTCTTTCATCAGCGCAAACGCTGGGAAGGGTGTGCAAGTCGATACTCCTGACGATGGCGTTCAGTCCAACGTTCGCATTGGTCGGCGTGTACGTGAGTATTTGCGTAATCGCATCGGTCGGATGCCAGAGGGTGGTGCTGGTGGATCCACGGACGGCAGTGATAAGAGTGGGACCAAGTTGTAATTGCAAGGTGTACTTAATGATGGACGGCAAGTGGAAACTTTCTGATTCAGAAATGCTTATCCCAGAAGGCTTCTATGTAGTAAGCCCAGAATTTGTAAACGAGGAAACTAAATGAGTACGAAAATTCAGTTCAGACGAGACACAATAGGAAACTGGGCTGCAAGCGGTTACCCAGTTCTTGCAGTTGGAGAAATTGGTGTTGTTGTTGATGCTTCAAACAACATCGTCAATATGAGAATGGGGGACGGAGTAGCCACGTTTGAAAATCTTTCTCTTTTGAAGTTGTCGTTTTTCAATGCAGATGACATGGTCAAAACGGTTCATCTGCAAGCCAACTCTGTTACGTCTGTAAAACTTTTAAGCGATGCGTCAGTTGATGGGAACCGTGCGGTTAATTCTGACCACATCAAAGACTCTCAAGTCATTACACGAACGATTGCTGCAAATGCGGTTACGTCTGTAAAGTTGTTAAGCGATGCATCTGTCAATTCAAACCGTGCGGTTGAGTCGAATCACATTAAGGACTCTCAAGTGATTACACGGACAATCGCAGATGACAGTGTTACGTACGCAAAGATCCAGAACGTAACAGCAACAGACAAGTTGCTTGGTCGTGCCACAGCGTCCGCAGGAGACATCGAAGAAATAACGTGTACTCCGTTTGCACGAACAATCCTTGATGACGTTGATGCGACTGCGGTGCGTACAACAATCAACGCAAAGGTTATTCAGACCGAACCAGTAACGACTGGTGGTACTGGCAACACATCTCTTGCTGCTGGAAACTTGCTGCTTGGCGCTGGAACAAGTGCTATAACCACCGTTGCTCCTTCGGCAAGTGGAAACATTCTTACTTCAGACGGAAGTGCGTGGATATCTTCTAACTCAATTGCAGCCAACACAAGTGGATCATCTGCGTCTTGTACTGGGAATGCGGCATCGGCATCGACTGCTGCCGCTTGCACTGGTAATTCTGCAACGGCAACGCTTGCCACAGACGTAACAAGGCTTCCAATGGGAACACAGCCTATTGGTCTTGGGATGCGTACTTTTGGTAACCAACTTTGGATTGCCAACGGGAATAGCGTTAACGGACTTGCAACTTTGTCATACTCAACAAGGTTACACACAAACAACTATATAGAATTAAGAATAACAAATTCTGGCGGGCAGTGGGAAACTGTAATAGAGGCGAGGTTAATCGGTGGAAACTCATGGTTACCCGAAGATTGCACGGTTACTTTCAGTACATATAACACTAATGGAAACATTACTCAAAGGTCCAAACTCATAACGCAGGCGCAATTAACTGGTTCAAGTGCTTATTTTGTTGTAGCAGACGCTACTAATTTTGATTCCAATACGGCGAGATTAACTACTGGACCATATTTGTCTTACAGTATGAATCGACTTTCGTAATGCCAGACATTGCGCTCAATCTTCCAATGCGTGGATACATTGAGTCCACAAAGTTTACTGCTGTACCCGAAGGGTTTACGCAGGGATGCTTGAATGTTTTACCTCGTGACGTGGCAAACAGTCGTATGCGAATCGCCAGTCGCAACGCATTCACACGAAGGTATGTCAGTGCGGCAACAACAAGAATTCAGCACGTTGGTTCCTACCGTGCGTATACATCTGCTGGTCTGATTACACGAACGCTGTTTGTGCAAGATGGATTGATATACGTCCAGAACGGAGTAAACGCACCCGCTCTTTGCACTGGTCAATCAACCGCACTGTTGTCAACAACACCAACGGTTCAAATAATGGGTGCGCAAGTTGGAAACATTTACTACTTTGTTGATGGAATCAGTTATGTCAAGGCTGATCTTTCAACAGCGATCCCCGCTATAACTGCTTGGACGGCTACAAGTGGCACGCTCCCGTCAGATGCCGCTGGAAACAAAGCAAGTATTTTCTCCGTGTTTGGATCACGAATTGTTTTGTCTGGGGTCAGGGGTTCAAGCACAAACTGGTTTATGTCTTGGGTTGGAGATCCCACGAAGTGGGATCCAGACCCAAACGATGCGGGCGCTGGGGTTGCTGGTGGATCCGATGACAAGTATGGTCTTATCGGCGAAGAAATTATTGCGCTGATTCCACTTGGAAGAAGTGGTCTTGTGTTTGGCTGTCGCAACTCCATGTCGTACTTGACAGCAGACCCAGTTGATAGCAGCAATGCTCAACTCATTACGATGTCAAGATCAATTGGAGTTGTCGGTCCAAGAGCGTGGTGCGCTGGACCAAATCAAACCGTGTTCGTTTTGTCAAAGGCTGGCTTGTTCCAGTTGTCACCAAACGACTTTGCTATTGACAAGTCATCAAGCATTTCAGAAGCAATCAGCAACGTTTTCGACCGAACAGACTTTAATGATTGCGAGCCAACACTTTCTTTTGATCCACAAAAGAACTGGCTGTACATCACACTTTCAAGAAAGAGCACGCCAAATAACTCTGTGCATTTCTTTTACGACATTACAACGCAATCGTTTTGGGGCTTTAGAATTTATGACCCACGTGGTCAGCCAGTGTGCGCAACTCTCATTGATGACCCAAACAATGTGTTCCCAACCGTGGTTTTCGGGACGGTCAATGGATGCTTGACGCAGTACGCAAAGTCCGTGGTACTTGGTTTCGATGGCTACCCAGAACAGGGAATGACAAGCCCCGTGTATCCAACCGTGTCAGAAGCCGAGGCGCAATCAATCAAGTCGTTTATCTATCTTGGTCCAATTCTTTCGCCTATGCCCAACAGGTATCTACTGACTGCCGTTGATGTTGAAACTGGAAGAGATGAATACCTAGCGCAAGAGACGTACAAGATCTTGTCAAAATCTCCAACCGCAACATTATTGTCTGGCGAAACAGCACAAGAAGCGGTGAATGTAAACGCACGTCAGGTGTTCGTAACTGGAGATGACGAAGGTTTGGATGGAGGCGGCAGGACCGACCCAACCGTTACCGTCGATTGTGGAGGTCGTGCGATTATTGGAACACTCTTTTCGTATGACGGTGGAAACGCAGACAGACCGTATGGGAGATACACACTTGTTGATCAGTTCTCAAAAGGTCTTGGTCGTATTTGGCAAAGACTTGATTGGCTTCTGCAATACACAGCAAGCAAGTGGGGGATTTACGACGATACTGGTTCAACGCTTGTGTTTCAACACGCAGCGTCAAACGTCGATCCATCCGATGCTCCGTTTATTGACCAAGGTTCTTCTGGTCATACCGTTACGGTTACAGATATTTCATACGAAGACGGCAACTCATACGACTTTGGGAACTTGAGTGACGGGGACAACAACAGGTTTCGTTGCAGGGTTCGTGATTCAGCGTTCTACATAAAAATTTATTCAGGTGGATATCCGTGGTCGCTTGAGCGTGTGTCAGTCACAGCAGAAGACGGCGGCATGAAAAGAAAGGTGATGGTGCAATAATGGGATTTCTATCAGACCTTTTTGGTGATGAGAAAAAACGTGATGAAGGTATCAAAAGGGCAAAAACAGAAAGCGACAAGGGATACAAAGAACTTGGAAAGGTACAAGGTGAGGGATACGACAGGGTTCGTGACTACTACAACCAAATGAGCACGGAGCACACGAACGCATACAGGTCTGCGTATCAAACTTCGATCAACGATTATTCACGCTTATCCCAAGAACAAGAATTTCAATACGACCAAGGAATGGCTGGCGCTATGGAGCGCTACTCCAGTGATGGCGAAAGAATTGGAGCGGACTTTGGTCAACAGTCAGATGCAAACATTGGAGCGTTCACGTCTGGTCGGGCGAACATGGAAAGCCAGTTCCGATCAAACTACGCACAGTCTGCTGGATTGATGCAGGAAGCGGAAACGCAGTTTGGTCAGGGTATGACAGATGCGTACAACGAGTATGCAACTGGACGAACCAACACGCTTGAAAGTATCCGAAGGGCAACCGACTCGTCCGTCAGAAGACGAAGTGCGTCTAACGCAACAACTGGATTGTCTGGTACATCGTTTGGTCAAGACAGTCTTTCGTCTATTGAAAACGCTGGACAGTTGCAGCAAGGCGTTGTTCAAGAACAGTACGCCAGTGGTCTGTCCTCGTTCGTGCAGCAAAGAGCGTCTGGTCTTGCTTCCATGATGACGAATCGTGCAAGCCAAGGAACTGCGTATGCAGGAATGCTTGCTCAAATGATGGGTGACACAACAAGCGGAATATCCGCTATGGAAACAGCAAAGACGCAAGGACGAACAAGCCTTGCAACCCAGTACAGCGGAAACATTGCTGACATGGGCATGGCACGTCAATCTGCTCTTTCAAACATGAGGCAGTCACGTATAACCAACACAACGAACTTGCAGGGTGGTCTTGAACAGAATGTGTTCCAGTCCCGCATCCAAGGACTTGGGGGAGTCATGAACTTTGAGCAGAACAAGTTGAACGCTCTTGGTGGATTTGAAACAGCAAGGCTTACTGGTCAGGCTGCGTACAACCAACAGGCAATTAACAACATCGGTAGTGGATTCAATCTTGGATCAATGTTGGTGACATCTGCCGTGGGTGCAGGAATGGGTCTTGCGACTGGTGGGTTGTCAAGTGCAATGGGTATTGCTGGTGGAGCCGCAAAGCCAAAATAAGGAAACAATATGCTGAATAAAACAAAATTTGAAAGACCAGAGTTTGACACGGACGCAGACGGCAACCCGATTAGTGATACCGCCACGAGGGGAGTCCCAACAACGATCCGTGTAAACAAAGCAACTCAAGAAAAGGAAGAGTCAGACAAACGATTTGGTGATGCTGTTAAAAGTTTTGCGGGAAACTTTATGGCTGGCATTGCTTCGGGCATGGCATCAAGTCGAAACGAAACCGCACGAACTTCTGGCGTTGCAATGCAGCGTGCAATGAAGGTGTTCGACGTAACTCAAGACACAAAACTGGGTGAAGAGCGTGGCATGGCAAGTGCAAAGGTTTCTGCGTTCGGGGTTGCCGAGCAGAAGAAAAAGATATTTGAAGAAGATGCACGCCAACTCACAACCTACAAGGCTGGAACAAGTCAACCCTTTGAAACAAGAGTTCCTAACAGGGTGCAAAACATGATTGATTTTGATAAGGGGTTTGGAGAAAAGATGAGGGCTGAACAAAAGATCCGTGAAGAGTACGCAAGCCAAAGATTGAGAAGAGGAGTGACATTCTAATGAGCGAAAAGACAAGTGTTGAATCAATTATGGAAACCGTTGCATCAAATGCAATGGCATCTATCCCCAAATCTCCAGCGCCATTGCCAAATCCATCAACGCCTGATGACGGCAGCGTGATCAACGAAGAACGTGCTCCACTAGAAACCGTTCAAACGCTTGGCGCAAAGGACACGCAGCAGGCTTCGACACTGATGCGTGACAAGCAGATACTTGACGGCTTAAATCTCGACAAAGGGAATTGGCAGGGTGGATTGTCTGCACTTGCCAACGGTGATCCGATAGGGCTGGAGTCGTGGAACTTTGGTGCGCTGGCTGATGGGTCTCCTGCGGCTTCGATGAAGTCTGCTGACGGAGAAGACATCGTTGTGAAGTTACCGCCGTCTGTGTGGATGTCTGTGGTGCAGAACAGGAGTGCAAGCCGTATCCAGATGCAAGAGCATCTTGAACTTAAAAACAGAACGAAGGCAGTTCAAGACAAGATCGCTGCAACGTTTCGAGCAGCGCCAGATTTAGATCCAGTGATGATGGAAGGTCTTGCTTCACTTGCAGAAATAGATCCAAAGACTGCAATGAATTTGTTTTCGACCATCAGTGTGGCAATGGCAAAGGATGGAGCAAAACAATTAAAGGACAACATTCTGAATCTTGGCATTGCACGGAATGGGGATACTTTGGCAAAACGGTTTGAGGGGATTTATGCAGATCAAGCAAACATGAATCAACGGTCAAACGCAAACGATCCGTCTACAAACAACGATGCACAACAGCAGCAGATGAACGACATTGGGAACGCTTCTATATTCATTCGACCAAACAAAAACAACATGGGGATCATGGATACGTTTGCTGGCGATCAAGAAACTATGGACAGGTTTGCACGGCTTGCCGCAATGGGACTTTATGGCGCAAAGATAGAGCCACCAGAAATAAGAAATGGGCAATACAAAGCGTCAGACATTATGGCGTATGCACAGAAACTTGATCGCTTTGCAGGTTCGTCGTTCAATGGGTGGGAGCCGTCAAATCCCAACAATGCGTACGGAATGGTTCAACAGATGTTGGTGGACAGAGCAAATAGGCGGGGCACTGTGCTTATGCCAGACCAATTTGGAAACCTAAACTTTGGGAATCAGCAACAGGCAATGCCAGTTGCTCCTCCAGTAGCGGTCAGTCCAACAAATGCCGTTGGCACTCCCGCACCTCAATCTCAAACACCAACCGCACCTTCGTGGAGTCCACCAAAGCCACAATTTGGTGACGTGCCAGTTAACACAGATAAAATCCTACGGGGTTATTTGCGTTGAAAGATCTGGTGTGTTTATTTGTCCTTGTTTTCGTGGTGATATTAGAAGTGGTGGTCATTTCATACTTGGTTGGCAAAGAAAAAAGATATTGAGAACAACAAATGCAGAATGAAAATCAACCGCTTTCGCCAAACCAGCCAGCACTTCCACCAGTCGAGCCGTTTCCTGTTTATGAAGACATTGTCAATGCGACAAGAAGTCGAATGTCAAAGGCAATTGAAATTGCAAAACTAAAACCGACTGGGGAAAACATTGATCAGGTTGCGTTTGAGTCACGTCGATTAAATGATGATTTTGATACGTTTATGAACGGGCAGTTGGCACAAGCGCAACCACAGTTCAACGCAGAACAGGTTGCAATCATAAAGAAAAACGCTGCAAAGGCTCATGGATTCACACCGCCTCCAGAAGACAACAGGCTTCCAAACTACTGGGGTTTGGACAGCACAACCGACTTCTTAAAGGGTGTGTTTAATTCTGCTGCTTCGATTTATGACGGCGTTGTTGCAGCGACAATTCCGTTGGTGTCTGGCGCTTTCGATGATGTATCAAACGAACAGGTAAAGCAAGGGGCTGATGGCAATTGGATGAAAGCCCCAATGTCTCCAGACTTGAAGAAGATAAAAGACGATGCGCTTGCTCAATCACAGTACGACGAAGTTTATGGTGAGAACGCAACACCCAAGTTTGAGTATGCCGATCCAGAAGGTGTTGCCGTACTTGCTGGCGAGTCTATTGGTTCGCTTGCACCGATGGCTTTGGCAGCAGTACCAGTTGTTGGTGTGCCACTGATGTTCTCTGTCTATGGCGGCTCAACGTACGGCAGCACGATTGTCAACGCACGCCAAGAAGAAAAGAATCGATGGCAAGCAGCGCAAGACATCGGTGTTGATTACGAGTCGATTCCAGAAAGCACGCTGCAAGCACGTGCGCTAATTGATGCGGGCATTGAAGTCGGAGTTGAAATGGTTGGGTTCAAGATCTTCAAGAAGATCTGGGGTATTGGAAGAGCGGGACGGGCTGCAACTCCTGCTGTATCCAGCGCAAGCCGATCTGTTGCCGAAGCGTCAACTCGTGGTGTGACTGGTACGGCGAAGAAAGTCGGCTTGAGTGTGTTGGAGGAAGCAACCGAAGAAGGTGTTACACAGGGTGGGCAAGATATTGTTGGCAAGGCAACTGGAGAGAAAGAGTATTTCGACAACTGGGACATGGCAGAAACATACGGACGTGCTGTCGGTGGAGGAGCAATCGGAGGAGGCGGTGCGGGAACGGTGGTTGGTGGATACCAAGCGTTCAGGGGTGCGAACGAAAACGAAAGAGAAGTAACGAAAAAACTTGTCTTGGCGGTCATCAACCAGAACAAAGCAAACACTCCAGTTGCAACGCCAGACTTAAAGGTTCAGATGGTTGTTGGGACTGACGCATTCAACGCAGCGATTGCAGAAACGCAAGACGCAGCAAACCCACTTCAGGGATTTGTTGTGGCGAGAGAAGACTTTAAAGACATCGGTCAGTCTGCAATGGAAAACGCAAAGCGTGCAGGACTGAAGATTGAATTGTTCGGCACTCACGCAGTTGTTTACAACGACACGATGACATCGAAAGAAGACATTGATGAGTTGAACGCTTCTGTCGAGTTGCATCAACTTGAAGGACGAAGCAGGGGATATGTTCCTCTTGATGGCGCACGTGGCGCTGTGGTTGTACGAAACGCAGACGGTGTGATTGTCCGTGCCATTCCATACAACACCAACAAAGAACTTGGACTTGCCCGTGAAAAGGCAGATGATATGCAAATTACCATTCCGTCTGTGACAATTGAAGAAGTCACAGGAACGGAAACTATTGACCGTGAACGCAAGGCATCGGTTGCAGAACGTGCGCCGTTTCACAACTCACAGGTCGTAAGCGAATATGTTCCGCATCTTGGGGAAGATCCACGTGCGCTTGGTCAGGTCGTTGGCGCTATCGCAGCCGACACTTTCAAGATGGCTGACGAGGTGTCTCAAGACGCACGCATTGCTGGCGCTGACGTGACTGCCGTGCCAACAACAACAGAGTTGACAGCAGCCGAACAAACTGAAAGCGAAAAGAAAGTTGTTGCGGACGCACGCAAAAGTGGAGTTGCGGTGGTGTGGGTGAATTCAAGGGTTGACGTTACAGACAACAAGACTGGCGAGAAATCTGTACGGCAAGGAAGTTTTGAGGCGTTGTCCAAGTTTCAAACCTTGCCAAAGACGGTGGTTCTTGTTCGTGAAGGTGACGGGAAATTGTCTGGAGACTCTGCGCTCAATACGCAGTTGGTTGTATGGCACGAACTCCTGCATGAGTTCTCATCTAAAAACGGGACGGCTGCCGAGGCGATCCTTGCGCTGTCTCCAAAAGAAACTGCTGGTGCGTACGTCGATTACTTCTCACGCATGAACAGAGGTCGGTTCGATCTTGCAGATGTGAAGTTGCTCCTTGACATAGCAAGTGCGCAGGGCGTGACTCCAGAAAAGGGCGGCAAGATCCAGACTCCCGATGGGGAGGTGGTCATCCCAAAGGCTGAAGAGGCTATGGCACAACAAGCGCAGACGCAGTTGATCCGAAGCGGGACTGCTGGTCGCTTGAGCAACATGGGATCTCCGTCTTGGAGAGCGGGTCAACTTGCCAACAACATTGCAACACGATTTGGTTTCAACGGAAAGACTGCCAAGGCGGTGCAAAGCATTGTTATGCAGCGCATGGCTGGCGTGGATGCAAACCGAGTGCAAGTCGCATCGGCTCTTCTTGCCGAGGGCAAAGCAAAGCGAGACAGCATCGTCAGAGAATCTGAAGAGATAAAGGCAAAGGAAGCGGCTACCAAACTTGAGGCGAGTAACAAGGCTGCTGCTGAAGCCGAAGCGGTTGCGCTGAATACCGCAAAGAGTGATGCGCTCAACGTTGAACCTATCGAGCCAGCCAAGAAGATTCAGCCAAAGATCCGTGCGGAAATGGATGCAATCGAGAAAGACATTGACGCAAAAGATTTGGAGAATGCACGCATTCGTGACGAACTTGTTGCGCTAGAGAAGCAGGGTCGGCGCACTGGTGACTTTGGCAATCAAGCACAGTTGAGTCAACAACGAAACGAACTTGCTGCACAGACCCGTGAGCAAGAAGGTCGGCTTGCATACCTGTCTTCTCTTGATGACGCTGAACAGTTGGACGAAATTAGCAAGGCGCAAAACCAAAACTTTGCTGTGCCCAACGTAAACGATGTTGCCGACGACGAGTCAATGACGTACGCACAGAGACTTGCCCGTGCCACGTTGGTTGGTCGTGAGCGGCAATCGATTACTCCAGAGGGCAGCCTGTTTGACAACTCCGATCCAAACGCAAGTGTTCGGTTGGAGAACAGGCGTGACTTCCCAGTGAGTTTGTCGCAATCAGCACGACGAGGATTAGATCCTAAAAAACTTGATGCACTGATTACGCAAGTTCAGGATTTGAATTTTACCGAGGAAGAAATCGAAGCAGCGGTCATACGTGAACCAGTAAAGAAGGATGCTCCAGTAGGAACTCTTGGTCGCATCTACGGCAGAGATGACGCAAGCCTGATTCCAATCAAGACGGCGATGCAAAAGTTCCAGCGTGCTGTTGCGTTTGGAGTTGAGGGAATCCTGTGGTACGAACGTTCTGCGCAAAAGTTCCTTGACTTGTTTGACAACAACATTCAACTTGCAAAGATGTTTGCGACCGCTGTTGCTGGGACATCTGCAAACAATGACGTTCGTGCTAATCAAACTGCATCGCAAAAGGTTTGGGATCAATTCACCGCCGATGTTCAGTTGGCTGGATTCCACACAAAGGCGCAGGAAGATAAGGTCATCAAGTTCCTCAATGAGGGTATTGGTTGGAAGGGCATCAAGACCATGACCTTCTTGTCGAACATCACTGATGCGCTTGAAGAAGAGCACGCAAAGCGAACTGGCAAGCCAGCCCCAAAGCCTTCGACACGATCAACGATTGATCTGTGGATGACACGCATCTTCTTCCCGACGAAGCAGAATCCAAGTGCGGTTGAGTACAAGATGGGCGAGAACTTTGTACGGCTACTGACGAGCAAACTGTCTTACGATGGCGTGCAACTCATTGAGCGACAGGTTCAGGCTGCGAGTTGGGTTGGTCAGAAGGGTGAATCAATTTACGAAGGCAAGGTTGCCAAGTGGAACGAAAAGAATGTTGGTCAGTCAATGGACCAGAGCACACGTCAGCAACTGCACGACGATGCTTACGATCAGGCGTTGACTGATTACCACGACACCTCGATGCGTGGTGGCGTTCCTTGGACACCAACGAAGACTGTTATCACGAATCGATCTCTTGCGCAAAGAAAGACGATGGCTCAAGATTCAAGAACAAACATGAAAGTGTTTGCAGAGGTTGCGCCTCATCCAAAATCTGTGTTTGGAATTATCTCTGAAAAGTGGAAGAGTGCTTCACGGTACGCCTTGCGTGAGGCTGCACTGCGGAGTCACTTTGTTGACAAGACTCATAAACTTCTTGGACTCAAGTCAGCCGTTCGATACACACGTGGCATGGGTTTGTATCAGGGGCAACTGAATCACAACTTGACAATCTCACTGGTCTCGACTCCAGAGAATCCGTTGACGGATCTTCAGTTGGCTGAAGAGTCGGAGTTGTTGGCACGCACGCTCCAGTACGAAACGTATCAAGAAGTTAACCCGCTACACAAGGCGAATTTCGCTGCGAGAAAAGTCAACGGAAGTGGCTCTGGATTCCAGATGAATTTCACGGAAGAACTCAAGCCAAAACACTTTGAAATTCTCAAGGATATTTTCATAAAGAACTTCGGCGAAGGCGCTGGCTTTAGTTTGATGACTGGTTATCAAACACTTCAATGCGCAGACTTTTCCTCGTGGGGAGACGCTGTAAAAGAAAAGCAGTGGAGAAAAAGTTCTGTAAGTGCTATCATGGATATTGAAGAGTCGGATGAACTTGGTCCGTTAATTAAATTTCAAAGGAGACGCAATGACCCTAGAGGAACTAAAAGCAGTACGAGCCACGCACGATATGCAACGGAAACGCTTGGCGTTAATGGATACCACGAGCACGACTGGTCCGCAGACGCTGGAGGAGTTTCTCTTGGAACTTGGATCACTTCACACGCTCGCACCAGAGGATCACCCAGTTTACAAGCAGGGATCGACAATCTCCGCAGTGAATTTAAAAGCCTAGTCAAGAAGGTTGCGAAGAATTCGTGGGAGCGTGACCCGAATTGGACGGAAGAGATTGCTTCTCTTGAGGCTGCTGTAACCGCAGCGCCAAACGCAAAAGAAAAAGACAAGGCAACTGCTCGTCTGGCAAAGCGCCAGTTGAGTATCGATACGTTTGATGATCGCAAGACTGTTGCGTACGAGGCTGACGTAAAGACAGCAGAGGCGGCGGTGGTCAAGGCAAAGGCAAATGTCAGTCAGAAGAAGATGCTTGCAACAACAAGCAATACGGCAGAGTCCAAGGACGCTGTCAAGGAAGCGCAGAAGAAACTGACTGCTGCGCAGAACTCGCTGATTAAAGAGCAGGAGAAGTTGGACGAGTGGAACAAGGAGAAGCCTCCGACTCCAGTCCCGCCGACAACGCCGACAACGCCGACAACGCCGACAGGCGCAGCCCCAACGGACGCAACCCCAACGGACGCAGCCCCAACGGATGCGAGTCCAGAGGATACGACCACGCCAGACACGGGCATGGATGACATGACTGCTTCTGTGCGCACCGCAACGCCAGAAACTTTGCGAATGGGTACGAGTTACAAGTCGGCTGCTGTTCTGGGAAACGACGAGGTAACACCTGACAGCCCGTTGCTCAAAGCCTCAAGCCTTAAAGATGTCTTGCTTGCTGGTCTAAAAAAACAAATTGAAAGACTTGCAATATCAAATACAGATATGGCTTCGGAAGATTACGTAGAGAGACAACTCGCAAAAGAAAACGAACGACTTTCTTTTGCTATCAACATCCCACTGTATGCAAACGTTGCTGGAGCGGACGGCAAAGAGTTTGGTTTGAAAATCACAAACATAATTAGCAAGATCAACATTGACCAGAACTCTTCTTTGCCGATTCAAGAGAACGAAACCTCTATGACTACCGACTTCACAATCGATGGCTCGTACGATATAGAAGGTGACGGCAAATCTATGGAAGTGGTCAGCAAAACGTTTGCGACCGTTCTTCATGCAATGAAGTTGGTGGCTAGCGCAAACAAACCAGACTTCATATATTTCAATGCAAACACAAACGCAAAACATAAGTTGTACAACAGGCTTGCTGCTTCGTTTGCAAAAGAAGTCGGCTATGAAGTTTTGACTGCAAACGAAAGAATGGAAGAGGGAAGAAGACGCATGGTGAACAGGGGCGGCACGCTTTTGCAATCAAAGGGGTCACGTGTAAAAGACGTATCAAACAACCCCTCACTTCTTGACGACTCTAACCCTTCAAGCATACGCAACCTCGTTCGCAATTCTATTCAAGACGTGCCCGCTAACGAAAACAGAATTGCTAGTCGTGAAGCAGCGGCTGCTCGTCAACAACGTATTGACAGTGAAGTTCCGATTCAACGAAGAATGACCGTTGATGAAGCGCAGGATGCGTTGGCAAACGGACCGAATCTGGAGCAGCAAATCAAAATGGACGCAATCCGAGAACGTGGACAGCGACAAGCGGATTCTCTTGGCATTCCTGCGGACGCATCCGTGCGCACTGGAATGCTTGGCGCAAAAGATAAGTTTGTTGGGAACATGGTTGATCGATATAACGAACTTGCACGTGAGCAGAGAGTTGCGGAATCAACTGGTGGATACAAACTGACTGATGCGCAAGATCCATATCTGTCTGTTCGCTTGTTGACTGGACGGCTTGGTGCGCTACAAAAGTCTGCGCAAGATCGTCAACAGAAAATGATTGACAAGTTGGGTCAAGACGGAATCAACCCCGAACAACTAGGTGAGTTCATGTATATGCAGCACGCAGCAGAGCGCAATGCATACATCGCATCAAAGACTGGTGGGGCGAGGGACGGT
>Ga0181357_1000380_pt1 | contig 16485 bp, 6 predicted proteins | sample Fa13VDMM110DN_FD_130094 | JGI IMG/M metagenome (GOLD analysis project Ga0181357, IMG submission 130094) | Freshwater viral communities from Lake Michigan, USA - Fa13.VD.MM110.D.N | ecosystem: Environmental > Aquatic > Freshwater > Lake | place: USA: Michigan | collected 2013-09-24 | reverse complement strand
GGTGACGGAGTTATTTACAGGGGATGTGAGATTGAGCACTCACGCCCAGAGTTCAAAGGCGATGAATACGTCCAGGTGTTTTTGCACTACGTCGACGCGAACGGACCACACAAGGATCACGTGTACGACCTAAAGAAGAATGAAAATGGTACACAGTACCGTTTCGTTTTCAAAGACTATTTTCTGAACCAAACAAACTATTACCGTTTCGTGACGGCTGTACCCGAAGATACGGTAGACAAACTCAGAGGATTACTCGATACCAAAGAACTCCGAGATGCAGAAGTCGGCGATAATGGTGGGGAGGTGAATATTTCGAAGCGTAGATCGAAAATCTTTTGGCTCCCAAAGACTGACGAGTTTGTCGAGATGTACAAGATGTTACAAGAACTCTGCTCCAAGGCCAATGAAGATTTTTACAGGTTTGCCCTGACTGAAATTACGGAATATATTCAGTACACGGTGTACAACTCGGATGACGAGGGCTATTACGACTGGCACATCGACATGGGTCCCTTGAAAGCGAAACGCAAACTCAGTCTCGTGTGTCAACTGTCGGACCCGTCAGAGTATGAGGGTGGTGAATTGCAAATCAATACCGGCAGTGTCTTGACGGCCGAAAAGGAAAAGGGGACGGTTATTCTCTTCCCGAGCTACTTGCTTCACCGCGTAACCCCCGTCACGAAAGGGACACGCAGATCCCTTGTTCTATGGATCGAAGGTCCGGCCTTTGTATAGTTTTCTTGACACATACCAGATGGCGTTCGCCGTGACAAACACCGGCAACGTAAAGACGCGCGTCACAACGCGTCTTTTCGGTTCCGCTCCAGATATATCAGTCACCCCGAAGAATACGGCACCCGTCTCGACGTCAGGGGGTGGCGTGGTGTTCAAGCCGGGTCAGTACGTCATTTTCCCAGGCACAAGTCTCGCGTCATCCATCAACTTTGGATCACAGACCGTCTCGGTCGGGTCGTCGGGCGTGTCGATCAAAGTGACGTTCATGTTCATGTCGAACAACACGTCGAGCATCGCGGTAGATAATCAGCGCCTCGTCGATTTCAACACGGCTGCAAGCGGTGTCAACAATCTGATCCTGACCAAGGTTGCCGGGACGAACAATCTCATGTTTGCCTACCGGAACGGGTCCGGGACGCAACAGAGCGTCACGACTTCGGGCTTTGCTTTTGAGACTGGTGTCGTGTATACGGTCGTCGCCATTTACAATCCGAACATCGGCGCGACCGGTCAACTGACCATCTATGCGGCATCCGGGAATCGTGTCGGTATAACACCCCTGGCGACGTCAACGCCGAGCGTCAAGGCGACGAGCTCATTCACATATACAAACACGTATATCGGTCGGTCGTCGTACACGGCAGATCAACCGCTCATTGCCCAGATTTACAGTCTCGGCGTGTACAAGCGTGTTCTCGGTTTGAGCGAGACGATCGCCCCGAACGTCTCCTTTGTCAATGCGCCATATTTCACGGGCTTTCTCCAATCGTCACAGCTCGGTGTCACATACATGCCCACGACGCCCAAATATACAATTGCGCTCTGGGTGCACTGGATCGGCGGCACAAACTTTGTTTCGACGGATGCGCTCGCGCTCGGGACGAATGGGACGGCGTTTGTCGGGTTCCACAATGCAATCTCATTTACGATCGGTGGGACCATCGTCCAAAACACGTGGCAACACGTCGCGATTGCCTACGCGGCTGGTTCCATGCGTCTTTTTATCAACGGCGTCAAGGTGGTGACGACGAGCGTCCCACTCTATAGGGCGTCCGGCATTGGTAAAGTGGTGATTGGAAACGGTTGGAAGGGGTACCTCGACGACTTTCGCATCTACCCGGCATCCCTCCCAGACAAGGCGTGTGCCGACCTGTTCTCGTACGAGACAGCCTTGACGTCCGACACGCCAATCACAGCAAACAACTACGTGTGCCAGGACATTGGCATTCAGTTTGGCTCGAACGTGTTTCCGGCAACGACGAGTCCCGGGTCGGGTGAACTCTTCCCCTTTGGCCCGATCGTCTTTCGTCAGACGACGCGGCTCGGCCGAAACGTGGTCACCCCGTGGTTCCTCCCAAGCAAGTACTTTATCATTTCGCCTTACCGAATCGCCGAAGACTATTCGCTCGCCTTTTGGTACTATGCGATCAACATGACAGGGTCGCCAGTGACGTATGTCCTGCTCAACATGCCAACCCTTTCACTGGTCAAGGCGGGCGCAAACTTTACGTTGGCGCACACGGGGTCACCGGCATTCACGCTCGCGACAGGTCTTGCGGTCGACAACCAATGGCAACACATCGTCGTCACGTACGAGACTGATTACAACGTCGCAAGCCTGTTCATCAACGGCGTCAATGTCGCGAGTGATGTCGCCGGCGGAACATCACCATACTCGACGTCCATTCCGCTCACGCTCGCGGCAAACATGACGGGGTCGCTTGACGATATACGCATGTACAACGGTCGACTCACCGACACGGATTGTCTCTTGCTGTACAACGCCGAACGCGGGTTGCCGAGCGATGCATCCCTGCCTCCAGTCATCTTCGGTCAACCAGACTTTACCCTCAACTTTGGCGAAGAAACCATTGCTCCGTTGACCGATACAGGATTCGGGCGCTACGCCGTCACGAAAATAGGCGCCGTCACGATTCGGTCATTGGCACGTAATGGACAGAATGTCAACACCCCATTTCTTTTGAACGGGCTCAAGTACCTGCGTGTGGCGTACAACCTGCGGACCGACTTTTCAGTCGCCCTATGGATCTACCCGACGTCAACGTCACCGTGCATCTTCATTGACACGACCGGAATCACCTTTGGCATCGTCTCTGGAAACTACGTCCTGAACAACACCGTCATCGCGTCGGTGTCCCCCTTCCCGATCGACATATGGACGCACGTGACGCTCACCTACTTGGGAGATTTCAACACATCCAACCTCTTTGTGGACGGAACACAGATTGCAACAAACGTAGTCGTGTCCGGTGCAGCCTCGTACATTCCAAACTTGTCAACCCCCGTGACGTTTGGGGCGTCGTTCAGTGGATCGCTCGACAGTATTCGCGTCTACACGGGAATCCTCACAGCAACGGAAGTGTCGTCGCTCTTTGCATATGAGCTTGCCGTCGCCCCCGATCCAGTCATTGCGCCCATCGTGTTCACGGACCCAGACATGGCAATCAACTTTGGTACAGGAATCATACCGGCAGTCTCTGACGTGTATCCGCAAGACGGCACGTTGATTTTGGACTCGTCTCGTCTGGGTATCCCAAACATTGCACCGATCGAGAACGCACCGACGTTCACGTCGAGCAACGTCCAGTTTCTCGCATCGTCTTCTCAGTACATCAACACGGGTCCGGTACTGTGGAATGTTGAAACCATTGGAATCACAATCGTGGCCGACGTGATATTCACGGGTCTCGAAGAATACTACGAAGGTGTTTATTGTGCCCAACGTTCGAGTGGAGGCACGACAATCGATTCGGGCAACGCCGGGAACTTTATGCTCATGCGTAGCGGTCGAAGCCAAACGTTCATTTTTCGCATGTACGATGACATCGGAAGAGCATACCAGGTATACACCCCGTATCTTGCACAGAATCGGCGGTACATCATCGTGTGCGCATTCGACCCAACAGTCGAAAACGGCCTAATGTCCATCTCCCTCGATGGAACGATCGTGGGGACGCTCGCGAACGTTTTGAACGGGCCATTTTCGGATGACACGTACGCAAACAACTGTATCGGGTGTCTCTTTCCGGGCGCATACTATCCCGCCAACATCGACATGTACAAGCTTGCGGTGTTCAATCGCGTGGTGACCCCGGCGGAGCTCGACACAATCGTCTTTGGGACGCCCTACGCCATCTCGGACCTCGTCGGACTTCGAATTGATTCGATCAATTTTGAGTATACGAACGGCGTCGTCTACATCCCCTTTGAAAGTTCAGTCACGGACGTCATTTCAAACACAGTCATCACGCGTCAAGCGAATCCAGTCACCTTTACGAGCGGCATCGTCGGCCAGTGTGCCATATTCGGCGGGAACACGTCAGCGGGTGCACTTCCCCAACAGTATTACACCATGCCGAATGTGTTTACTGGGTACCCGCTTTCGATTGCTTTTCGGTTCAAGCCGCTGCTCACAACATACACGGGTCACATTTTTAACATCACGGACGGTGCCGGCACATCGTGTTTCAATGTCACATACGACGGTATCGGGGTGAACGTCGAGACGAGAACGGGTCTCGACTCGGGAGTCGTTTTAGTTGGTGCATGGATTCACGTGGCTATTACGGTCGATGCGAGCTACACGTCGCGAATGTACATCAACGGGGTCCAAGTGTCACAACAAGCCGGATCGTTCAACATGTCGACGTTCGCAACAACAATCGTCATTGGTGGCAATGCGACTCTTCCGCCGACCAACGGCTTCAACGGCATGATGGACGAAATTCGGATGTTTCAGCGGGCGCTTTCGCCCAGTGAGGTTTCGACGCAGTATGAAACCGTGACACCGATCAACACGTGGACGCGCAATGCACCGTTTTGGCCCGGATCGTTCGTGAAGAAGGAGTTTGCCCCGACGTTCAATCTAGGACAGTTTGGCTATTCCGTCGCCCTGAGCGGTGATCACACGACGATTGTCGTTGGTGCACCCGAGGCGTCCCGCGCGTTCGTCTACGACATTGAGACCGAAACACTGTTGGCCGAACTCCCAAGCGTTGCCGGCTCATTTGGTAACTCGGTCGCGACCAACTATGACGGAACCGTCTGTGTCATCGGCGCACCCACATACAACAACGGCGCAGGCTATGCAGCCGTCTTTGACACGGCGACAGGTGCGGTCCTCAACGTACTCACGGGTGCGGGCAGTCAGTTTGGCTTTACCGTGTCGATGAGCGAGGATGGGTCGAGAGTGCTCGTCGGAACGCCGGGCGTCGGTGGATCGGGCGGGTACGCCACGGTGTTTTCGGGGGCGGGGTACGCGACGACCGCATCACTCGCAGGTTCGGGTGGCAGCTACTACGGACACACGGTGTCTCTGTCGGGCGACGGCACGACGGCATATGTCAGCGCACCGAACGACGGAGATGGTGTTGTCCGCGCCTTTTTATCGGACGGTACGTTCCTCAACACAATCACGCGTGCGTCCGGTACGTACGGCTACTTTGGCTTTTCGGTCGCGACCAATTCAACCGGCACGCGTGTTATCATCGGTGCACCAACCGCAAACAACAACACGGGGTTTGCAGGCGTGTATTCGTCGGACGGTGCGCTCATTTCAACACCCACCAATGTGGTTGGACTCTATTCACAGTTTGGATTTGCAGTCGCGATCAGCGGTGACGGCTTGTCTGTGTTTGTCGGCACACCATTCGGAAATGTCAATATATTGAGATCCGGGTACGCCGCGCTGTTCAACGCGGGAACTGGAACCCTGACCAAACAGATTGAGCAAACGACGTTTTCATTTTTTGGCGTTTCAGGAGGTGTCAGCTACGACGGATCGTACGGTATAGTCGGTGGAGCCGGACCATCAAACACGCCGTTCGTGATCAAGGGATCAGTCCTTGTGTTCAACACGAACCAGCGTGTCGACACGGCATACTATCTGCAGGGTGACTATACGGTTGCTGGGTGGTCCCGCTACAAGGCGGGGACGATTATATTTTCATCATCCGAGGTTCAAATCTCGACGGATGGTACGCGGTACATTGGCGTCCACAACGGCATAAAGTTTGGCATCCCCGATGTCATCACGTGGCCAGTCAGCGTGTTTGTGACAATCGTGATCGGTACGACCGCGACGACAATAACAAAGACGAGTGGTGGCTCAGCCTGGAACGGTCTTGCACGTACGGCGCAGTCATATGCGTACACGGCATACATGACCGCCACACCCAGTGATACAACCTCCGTGATGGCGTTTGGTCTGTCGACCGCGACATCCGTGGCGACGCCATCACTGGATTACGGCTGGCTGTTTTCCGGAAGTGCCGCAATCATCTTCGAGAATGGCACGTCCTATGCAGGCTACGGCGTGTACACGACATCGACCGTGTTCCAGGTGACATACGATTCGACAAAGGTGTCGTACTACAAGGATGGTGAGCTTCAACGAACAACTGTACGTGCACCCGGTCTCGCCCTATATGGTCAGGCAAACATGTACACCATCGGATCGGCATTCAAGGGGGTTGATTTCGGCTTCAACTTTTCGCGAATCGAATTCGACAAGTGGCAACATATCGCCTATACATATCTCGGCGACTACAACATTTCGAACATCTACGTCAACGGTCAACTTCAGGCGTACATAGGTGTGTCTCCTCCCAACGTAAACATCACCGGACCGTACGTGCTCGGTCTCGAATGGCAGGGCTACATTGACGACGTGCGCACATACTCACGTGTCATGGCACCTGATCAAATTCTCGCCATGTACACCTACGAGAGCACGCTCCCACCCGAACCGACGCCATTGTCTTACAGTATCCCGAAGATGGCGCTCAACTTTGGAACAGCTGACGTTGAATCAATCACGAGTATTGGATCTTTTGCCATCACAATCACGGGGGCGATTGCCGGACAAGACTCGTCTCGACTTCAAAAGTCTGTTACGACACCCTACTTTTCATCACTGACCAAGTACCTCACAGTTACGGCCAAATCGACGACACCGTCTCTCGTAAATCCGGGATCGGTGATTCTCTCGTCCAACTATACGCTCGCGGACGAACAGACGTTCAGGGTTCCACAGACGAACCGAAACGCACGAAACATCCAGTGGCAGTACACGGGCGTGCCACAAGGTCTCATCGTATCATCCCAGACTGATTTTGGCATCACATTCAAGATTTTCAAGGGGACGACCATTCCAAATGAAACATTCCTCAGCATCAAGGCGATCAATCCGGTCAACCTGTCATCGTCCGTTGTGTCATTCTCCGTCTCGGTGACGGACGGTATCGCCATCGGAGGTGATCTCGTCACGGACATTAGTGGGCGCCGAATTCACATCTTCACGTCGCCGTCAAGCACGCTCACCATGCTTGCAACCGGAACGGTGGACATGCTTCTCGTTGCAGGAGGCGGTGGCGCCGGTGGAGGATATGCGGGAGGTGGAGGAGGTGCCGGTGGTCTCATTTTTCGAGGAGCCGAGACAGTGGCGGCTGGAACATACGGTGTCACGGTTGGGTTGGGTGGAAGTGGATCGTATGGGGCTGCACCGCCATCGAGTGGACGGAACACGGCGCTTGGAGCGTTGTTTACAGCGATCGGCGGCGGAGCTGGAGGGGCTGACCAAACGCAACTCGGTGGTGTCATTGTCGCAGCGCGCACCGGTGGATCTGGTGGCGGCGGCAGCGCGAATGCAGTTGCAGCGGGTCTCGGAACTGTCGGCCAGGGGAACAAGGGCGGCACGGCGGCTACAAGTGGAAACTCGGCGGGAGGTGGAGGTGGTGCCGGTGGGGTTGGTGGTTCCAAAACTGTCATCATCACAAGCGAGGCTGGCCAGTTTGCCCAGTTTGGGTTTGCATCGGCAATCACTGCCGATAGTACAAAGTTGCTTGTCGGTGCGCCGTACGCATCGAGCGGTGCTGGGTATGCCGGCTTATTTAACACCGAAACGGGTATAGTCATTCGGACATTTGCGAGCACGGCTGGGGCTGGGGCACGGTTTGGAAGCTCGGTCGGCATTTCGAGCGACGGATCGCGCGTCATCGTGGGTGCATCCCCTGCATCAAGCGGTGCCGGGTACGCCGCTGTGTTTGACGGAACGAATGGCGCGCTCATCGCGACGCTCGTCGGAGCGGGAAATCAATTTGGATTCTCGGTGGCAATCAGTGGTGACGGCACGACGGCGATCGCCGGGACGCCGGGTGTTAACGGGCTCAACGGCTACGTCAACGTGTACACGGGTGCCACGTACGCAACAGTCACACCGGTTGGGTACACACCGGTCGGCGATGAATACTTTGGTCACTCGGTGTCAGTCACGAACGACGGCAGTCTCGTGCTCGTGGGTGGACCAAACAAGTCGAGCGGAAGTGGGTATGCCGCAGCGTTCGACACGTCAACTGGGATCTTCTTCCGCGAGTTTACCAGTCAGGCTGGTGCATTTGGATATTTTGGCTACTCGGTGGCAATCAGCGCTGACGCGACGACTGTGATTGTCGGTGCACCAACCTCAAATGTCAATGCTGGGTACGCGGCGACATATGTTGTCGCGTCGGGCACCATCAAATCACCCATGACCAACGTTCCTCTTGGAGCGTCACAATTTGGATATGCAGTCGGTCTGAGCAATGATGGTTCGATTGCCATTGTAGGCGCGCCATTGGCACAAGCCACTCTGTATGGCGACCAAGGTGGGTACGCGGCACTCATCCTCGCATCGAGCGGCGTCGTTATTCGTACATTCTCGACGGAATACCCCATGACGGGCGCATCGGTCAGTATAAGCAATGATTCCGTGTCGGCGGTTGGAGGTGCAGTTGTCGACATGTTTCCCTACCAAATTGATGGCGGAGTATCCATTTATTTCTAAGCACCAAGTAGATGCCTGTAAGAATAAAGGGCGGTACCGGCGGTCCCGGACTTACCTACGCAATCACCGGTATCAGTCAGACGTATTCCGGCGGAGGAGGAGGTACTGACGCATTAGGCGGCACGGGTGGAGGTGGTGATGGAAGCGCTTCAGGACCAGGTGGTGACGCAATATACTATGGCGGAGGCGGTGGAAGTTCGGGAACGTCATCCGGACTGGGTATACCCGGCGGAAACGGCTACCAAGGCATATTTATACTTTCATATCTGATCAACGTCGCTGCGGCATCAGGTGCAACGCCTCTGCTTTCGAGTCTGAGTCCATTTGTTTTTTCAACGTCAACGCCTGGACAATCATTCACAGTGTTCCAATCGGCGACAAACACTGGGCCAATCGTCTGGTCATACAACACCTTGCCGAACGGTGTGACGGTGACGTCACAGAGCATCACGCAGATTACTTTTGGAGTGAATCAAAACTCGACGGCTGTTCAACAGCCGTTCATCGTCACGGCCACCGGTCAATATGGATCGACTTCAATCACGCTCACGTACACAGCGACACTTTAAAAAAACAAGGTGAAGAGCGAAGCGAATCGCAAGGTCTGACGGAGGGCTTCGCCCTCCCCGAGGCACCCTTGACACTTTAAAATATTCGTCGAAACTAGATGACGACGGCATTCACCGTTCAACCTTTGTACACCATCACATGCTGGTTGTTGTCCACAGGTTCCGGTTCGTCAACCTTTGCGAGTACGCCGACACTTACGCTCGGGACAGATGGGTTCCAGTACGTCGGTTCACACGTAGGAGTTGACTTTGTACTCGGTGGGTACTTAAACGCATACACATGGTCTCACGTCGTCTTTGTTTACGACGGGACAAACCTTTCATTCTATGTCAATGGATCGTTACAAAACTCGATCGTCCCACCGGCTTACACGATTGCATCCGGGCCTCTCATTGTCGCAGCCAATTGGACAGGGTCTGTTGACGATGTACGTGTGTATGACGGTACACTTACATCTTCACAGATTTTGGCGCTCTATATTTACGAGACGGGTTTATCAGATCCGGAGCTTTCCAGTGTGTTCTTCACGTCGCCCGACTTTAGTGTTTCGTTCGGATCGTCCGCCAATGCCCCGACAACCACGGATTCCGGAAACTATCAAATTTCGTACGATTACGCCGGCAATAATATAATTTCGATGGGTGTCGTCTCTCGACCAAACGTGTCTTGGCCTCCAACGAGTGTCAGTGTGGCGACGAACGCGGCATCACACACGACGATTCTCGGTGGTCAAACGTATGGCAACGGCGACTATGTCATGTCGGCATCATCATTCAAAGATGTCGGGCACAACTATACGCTGCCTTTCCAGGTTCCATTCAGCATAAACGATCAATGGGTCACCCCAAACCTCAAGTACTATAGGGACATCGATCTGTATCCAGGTTTGTACCAGGGTGCTGAGACAACCTCGATGGCATACCGCTTCGAGTTTACGTACGCTGGTGTCATTCGAACCGCGCTTCTTCCGGCCGGGACGTGGACATTTTCACTCACGGGTGGTCAGGGTGGTGATTCATCGACGACAATTGCATCGCCTGGAGGGTTTGCAACGACAGCCATCGGCACGGTTGTGTTTGCGGCCGATACGCTCATTCAATACGTCATCGGTGCAAAGGGGAGTGCAGGTGGGGCATACGGTGGCGGTGGAGGTGGAGGTGCAACCTATGTTCGAACATACGTTCCAGCACCCTTGCCTGAACCCACATGGGGTGCACGCATCGCCGGAACAGCAAACGAGGTTGGTCAAAATATTACAGTCGATTCGACCGGCAGTGCATACGTCACGGGCTACATGGATTCGACAACGCCTATGGCGTCCGTCTACAATGCAAATGACGCAGTCGTGGCGACATTCTCGACGCTCAGCGGTCAAACGGCAACAGCCTATATCGTCAAGTATGCGCGCGACGGCCTGACTGCGCCATGGACCGTCCAAATTGCGATCGGTGCGGCGTACCCTTCATCTATCGCGGCTCTTCAAGTCAAGACTGATCCGGGAGATTTTCTCTATGCCGCCGGATACTATACGGGTGGTCTGACTCTGTATAACGCCGACGGGACGGTATATGTCCCTCCCGTTGTAATCCCCGCACCGTCCGGGTCATACGATACGTTCATCGTAAAGTACTCGTCGGTCGGCGTCGTCCAATGGGTCAATCGCATTTCAGGGAACCAGGTTGATGTTCCGACGACCCATGTTCTTCTGGCTGACGCAACCGGCGTGTACGTCGGAGTCATTTTCACGGGCACAATTTCCATTCGGTACGCGACAACGGGTGCTGTGTTTACATCCATGACGGCCGATTCGGTATCAGGAAGTTCGTGTATCGTCAAGTACGATACGGTCGGCCAGCCCGTGTGGGTCAGGAAAATCGGAGGCACGGGTGGGGCGATTGTCACGGGTATGACAGTCGAACCATCCGGTGGAGTCTACGTCACTGGAACCTCATCGGCGGTATGCGACGTGTACAACACGAACGGTACGACTGTGTTTAAAACGCTTTCGATCGGCTTAGGGTTCATTGTCAAGTACGAGTCCACGTCCGGGAGTCCACTCTGGGCGACGCAAATGGTCGGTCCACCTCAAGACTCGATCGTATCCACGTCGGCAACGTCAACCGCCCTGTATGTGGTTGGCTCGTATACGGGTACGTTCTCAGCATATAACCAGGTGGACGATTCGCCATATGGAACCACGCTCCCAAACTCTGGCGGGTCGGACACATTCATCGTCAAGTACAACCTTTCGGGCGGTGTTCAGTTGGTGACGCGTATTGCCGGCACGGGTGCGGACACCGGCACGGACGTGTCGACAACGACCGACGGTGTTTTTGTCGCCGGAACCATGAGCACAAACACGACGATTTATAATGCGGATACGACAACGTATAGAAGTCTGACGGGAACGGGATCGTTCCTCGTCAAGTATAACACGACAGGGACGGCGGTCGAGGCGTTCAAAATGATCGGAACAAACACGCTGAACGCCATTGCGGCAAACGCAGCCGGGAACGTGTACGCCACCGGATCGTATTCCGGCGGCCTGTCAATCTTTGACAGTTCGGACGTTTCGTTCGGCACGCTCACAAATGCCGGCTTGCAAGATGCGTTTGTGATTAGTTATTCGTCCCCGCCGCCATCCGGAACGCTCCTATTTATTGCATCAGGTGGTGGTGGCGCTGGTCCTCCCGGCGTCCGTGGATCGGATGCATCGACGGCACAGACGGGTATAGGACTCGGGGGCGTCCAAGGGAATACGGGATCGGGAGGCGGCGGCGGGTTCTCGGGTACGGGAGAAGGAGGTGATGCGGGCGGGAAAGCCTTTCTCGATGGGTCGGCGGCCGGATCGGGATACAGCACTGAGAATGCGGCAGGAGGGTTCGGGGGCGGCGGGGCAAACTATGCATCCTTCCCCTTCGTTTCAGGTGGTGGTGGTGGTGGATACTCGGGCGGGAACGGTGGCAACGTCGGAGAGGGTGGCTACGGCGGAAGTTCTTATTATTTCCCGACGGCGACAAACCCAAGTGGACTCACAGACACGGGTGGCGGAAACGGATCCATGACGCTCACGTCAACTGCATCTCCGTTTGCGGGTGAATGGGTCCAGATTGAAACCCCTACACCGTTCGTTCCGAGCACAATTAAAATGTATGAAATTTCGGGGTATAACGCGATGGCGTATGTCATTGGCGCATCGAACGACGGAACGACGTGGACCCTCATTTACTCGGGCACTGGGTCATACATACCGACGGATCAGGAGGTTGTAAAGTCGCTCAGCGGCGTCGCACGGGCGTACTCATACTACCGTTACGTCGCGACACAGATTATACCGGCGACATTTACCGGTGCGTTCGCGCTCGGAGGCTTCTCGATCGGCGGTATTACCAAGGGGTTTTATGTACCAAACTTTCCGGTCAGCGGCCCTCCTCTCACGGTCAGTGGATACATCCCGTCGTCAAAAAACTACACAATGTCGACATGGATTAATCGTACGAGCGGAACCTCCATATTTCAACAGGGGACGACGGACCTTCTCATCGGCGTCGCGGCGAACAATTCCATCAGCTGTACACACAACGGGAAATCATTTTCGTTCAGTGGAACGGATCCCATTTGGATAAACTCGGGTGTGGGTGCAACCCCATACACGTCGTCAATTTCGTGTCTCATGCACTTTGACAATTTTACGGATTCGAGTCAATATGCATCCCCGTCAACGATTCTAGGTGATTCTGTCATTTCGAGCGACGAGTCAAAGTTTGGCGGGTTGTCGCTCAGTTTTCCGACTGAAACAAACACCATTTCGTGTGTCCAAATGAATCCGACAAGTAATGTATTTGGATTTTTAACCTCAAATTTTACGATTGATTTCTGGATGTACCCCCTGCCGACCGGGTACACTGTGCGCCACATCATGGGAAATGCACTCTTAAACGAGAATATTCCGTACATGTGGCGCATGACATTCAACGCGAACCGTGTCGGTTTCTTCGGGACAAGCTGTACCGGGAATTTAGTCTCCACGACCCAAATCTCGACGAGCACGTGGACACATGTGGCCATTGTTCGATCGGGGACCACCTTTACTTTGTTCATCGACGGAGTGCTCGACACAACCGCCACCATCACTGGACCGATCGACAATGGAGGCAATCAGAAACTGATCATAGGACGGTCGTGTGCACAGGAAATGACATCCGAAGGGTTTGCTGATGGGTTTTACGGATTCATGGACGAACTTCGCGTCGTAAAGGGGGTGGCCGTGTATACCACCGCGTTTACCCCACAAACGGTTCCGTACACCACCGCGTTGACACTTGCAAAACTCGGCACAATCTCGAGTAATTGGAACGCGTCTTCGATTACCACACGGGGGTACACGTACAGCGCCAACGTGACAGCACAGGTGGTTCAGACGAACGGTCTCATGTCCATCGGGTTTACCGAGACCACGACCGTCCCCGCGACAAACCCGTACTTGATCCAGACGCACGCGTGGCGTACAAACTACGACGGAACACTCGTAGTCTACGAGAGTGGAACACTCGTCGCCTCGTACGGAACGTACGCGGTGGGTGATACGTTGGGTATTACATACGAGAACGGGACGGTGTCGTACTACAAGAGCGGTACTATTCAGCGTTCAGTCGTTCGCACGGCTGGGAATCCTCTGTATGGTTTGTTTACACCATACAGTCTGATGAGCCAGGGGACGATTGCAACCGTGGCCGGTTCATCGATAACATATGACGGCACGGACATCTATGTCGCCGATTCGACGACAATCCGAAAGGTGATTGTCGCATCCGGTGTCGTGTCCACCCTCGCGACAGCGTTTACACAGATCGCCGGTATCACGTATGTGAGCGCCGGTGCCGGAAATCTCTACGCGACGGACTCGTCGGCCAAGACGGTGACACAAGTCAGTCTCATCGGTACAAAAACGGTACTTGCGTCCGGGTTTTCAACGGGTCCGACCGGGATCACAAATGACGCGGCTGGGAATCTCTACGTGATTGACGGTACGACCGTCAAAAAGGTGGTCATCTCGGGTGGTGCCACGACGACCATTGCAACCGGTCTGACTGCGCCACTTGGCATCGCAGTCGTGGGATCATACATCTACGTCACGGACACGACTCTTGTCAGGCGAATCTTAATTTCGACGGGGGCGAAGACGACGAGTTCGAGCGGGTACACGTCCCCGACAGGCATTGTGTATGACGGCGTCGGAAGTTTGTTTGTGACAGATGTGGCGACGCTGATCAAGGTTGAGATTTCAACCACGATCAAAAATATAATCAGCGGACTCACTGCACCGATCGGCGTCACATACGATACCGTGTCGAACGTCTACGTGACTGATTCGGGCCTGGTGAAGCGTGTCACATTCACCAGTACTTTATCCGTGAACAACGTCACGTTTGATAATTATGCGCGCGTAACGAATGGCCAATGGCAACACGTGGTCGTGACATATACGGGCGACGTCAATGTCGCATCATTGTACATTGACGGAAACCTCGAATCGACCGTATCAGTTCCGCCATACACGTCGTCGCAGAGTTCCCTCCAGGTTGGAAAAGATTGGGTCGGTTCGCTTGATGACGTGCGCGTGTATACAGGCTCCATGTCTACAAGCGAGGTGAGTCGCCTCTATGCATATGAGGATGGTCTTCCAGGTGAGGCGCTCATCATCTCCAACCCAGGCTACGTCCAGATTGCTTCGGTCGATCCGCCCACCACGTAAAAAAATATGAAGTAAAGATAATGTACGTGCAGGCCCTGCTCATCAACGCACTGCTCATCATGATCATCCCGCGGCTGCTTACCAAGCCGATCGGTGTTCCCCTGATTGACGAGTTTGTCGTCTACCTCAAGGCTCAGCAGACGTTCATCGTCGCGTCGTCTATTCTCATGGCGCTCGTTCTGTACCTGACCCAGAAGTGGCTCGACTATGCCGAAACCTCCTCGGCCGCTAAGATTGCCGCACCGACGTCATCCAAGAGCCCTTTTGACAAGTCGTGATTCCATTCCGTGATGCGACCCTCAGCACACGTACGCATGTGCTTGATGAGGTCGTCCAACGAGGGTTTGCCCCATACGAGATCCTTGGTGAACAAGAAATCGTCGACGCCGACCGACACGAGCGTCGACGCGTCAACAACAAAGGGTGTCTGGACATACTCCTTGAGTCCGCCGTACGATGTGATTATGACAGGCTTGTTTCTCAGAGCCGCTTCGAATGCACCCATTCCGACCCCCTCGGAATGGCTACAGTTGATATAGCAGTGCGATTGGCGATGCACATCTTCTAGAGAGGCGTCGTCGAGCAGACCGTTAATCACGACGACGTTGGGCAGGTTCCACTTGACTGGTGTGTGACACGTCGCTTTCAGAACCAAACGCGTGTTTGGCATGTTCAGACGCATGAACGCCTCGACAAGCATCTTGATATTCTTGCGCGGATCGATGATGTTTCCAATCGTGTAGAACGTGTATGCATCACTGACCGGTACGATCGACGTCACTGGTCCTTCATAGACTGTTTGCCACAGACGAATGACGCGCCAATCACCGTGTGGAAACTGCCTCGAAAAGACGTTGCGACAGTATTCGCTCGGCGTGTACAGCCGCTTGTACCGCGTGACGAGTTCGCCATACACGGGATGGACCGTCTCAGTTTCGCAGATTGTCATGTAGATTTTTTTGGTGCATCGCTTCATCAACGCGTCAACCGCATCGAGGTGTTGCTTCACCGGAAGAACAAAGGCAAAGCCGGTGTCGTACCGATCATTCTTGGGTGTTCCGCCAAACTCACAGTATTCGCCATTCATGAGTTGGGCATAACGATTGGTCACCTGACCGATACCCGCCAAGAGGGTCGGCCCTATAAACAAACGTGACATATCTCGTTTGTGCGTGACGTCTCTAAAAGGACTACTCGGGCTCATCAAAGGTTTTGGTATCGGTGGGATCAAACATACGAAGGTATACCAGACGGCACAGATACATGTTCCACAACCATACGGCGAGAACAAAGAAATACATGTTTTATAGACGCGGATTGTTTTTAAACTCCTTTCACGGCCCCCGTGGAGTTGACTGTCACTTCTTCCACGGCGCACAGCTTGCGCGCATGGTGAACCCTTTGATGAATCGACACGCGAGCTTCGAGAACTTCCTCGGAAGACTGAACACCTTCTTGTTCGAGGTCCTGACACACTTTTTGTTGGTTGGACCCGCCCTCTGACAACTCTTCATTACTTGATGCCTAGAAATTCTCTGCCTAGCTTGGAGCCGAGAAACATCGCCGACAGGGCGGTGAT
>Ga0181357_1000379_pt1 | contig 16485 bp, 14 predicted proteins | sample Fa13VDMM110DN_FD_130094 | JGI IMG/M metagenome (GOLD analysis project Ga0181357, IMG submission 130094) | Freshwater viral communities from Lake Michigan, USA - Fa13.VD.MM110.D.N | ecosystem: Environmental > Aquatic > Freshwater > Lake | place: USA: Michigan | collected 2013-09-24 | reverse complement strand
TGAAGTAAACGTTGAAAACTTTACTCGTGAGTTTGTTCAAGGCCGTTATCCAAGACTTTTTAATCTGACAGGTTCTGAAATCACATGGACAATGACAGATTTCCAAGAAGCAAATACACTTTTGTATGCTACCGGATCATTTGTCAAAAGAAATCTGACTGTTCTTCCGTGTGACAACGGAAAAACACGGCCAGATTACAGCATCTTAACAAGTGGAACTTTTGTTTATCAACCTAATGAGTCTTCAAACTACTCAAAAGCTGTTAATGATCTTGGAAATTTTGACCTGTCGCTTGTTAGCTTATTAAATCTTCTTCCTACTTCGTCGCTGTATCCTGGGCTTATCTCATCGGACGCAGGACTTCCTTCATCAATCTCAAGTCAAATTGAAGGAGCAAGCCCTGATAACCTAAACGGATCAACACCATCAGGTGATGTGCTAACAATATTTCAGCGCCAGCGCGACAACTCTTCAAATTCTGTTGTGTTCTTTGACACAAGCAATCTTTTCTATGGTGGAAAGATACATCCAACAAGTTTAGAGATCATTGACAGCGCAATGACAGGGTCAGCAGGACAAGTAAAAATAACGCTGCATGACAACGGGGCTGGTGGCATTTATCGTGCCGACTCTTTGACTCCTCATGCAAAGTGGGCTGGTGTTGGAACGGTGCTATACGAAGAAGGTCTTGCTGTCATAAAATCTCCGTTGATCTTTCTTTTTGGAAAAGATCAATTTGAGATCTCAATGCGCGGAGAGAGACCAGTTCATGTAATGGAAATCTCTGTTCCGTGTCCGTCTGGGCAAATAAATTCAAGCTCAAATCCAACATTTATGGCGCTTACAGCAAGCGACGACCCAAATGAAAGATCTATTGGACCTGTAATCATTACAGGAATAAATTTGCACGATGATAATCTAAACGTTGTTGCACGCGCAACGCTGGCACAGCCAATTATCAAGAGAAGCGAAGACAGATACCTGTTTAGAATAAAGATGGATTGGTAACAAAATGATTCTTGGACTTGACGTTTCTACTAGCTCAACCGGATGGGCTGTTTTAAATAACGACGGGACATTAGTAGAAATGGGTTGCTTTCCACTTACAAAGCTTGAAGGATTTTTTGAAAAAGCCGCAGCTGTTAATACAGGCCTTGTAGAATTAAAAAAGAAATACCCAGAAATTTATAAAATGTCTATTGAAGAACCTCTACAAGGCTTTCGTAGAGGGCTTAGCTCAGCAAAAACACTTTTAACTCTTGCCAGATTTAATGGAATAATTGGATGGCAAGCATATGTTATTTTTGGTTTTGAACCTGTTTTCATTAGCTGCACAGCCGCAAGAAAAGACTTAAACATTACAATTGCAAAAACTCGTGACACAAAAGATCAAATAATGGAGTGGGTCGAACGTGTCACAGGCGTCACTCTTCAGCGTCGTGTTGCAAAAGTTGGAAAAAAGAAAGGACAGACACTTTTTGCAGCTGGCGTTAATGATGCTGCAGATGCTTATGTAATGGCACGCGCGGTTCATCTGCAAAAACCATAGCTACCCGCTTATAGTTAGCTGTGATAGACACAAAAGAAAGAGTAGAAATACTAACACGCGTATTCGGTCCTTGTCAAATTGATAGGCGCGGAATTAACGCTGCATTTAGATGTCCAGATTGTGGAAAATCTAAAAAGCAAAAGTTTGTTGTTAAGTTAGACACTGGACAATATCACTGTTGGGTCTGCGATGCCCGTGGTGCCTCAGTGGCTAAAGTGCTGAGGAGATTATCATCTGAGGCAGCTACAAGGTGGGAGAGTGTCACTGGATCATACCAGCGACAGTTTAGAGATGAGGTTGTAGAGGCGCCTGCTGTTGAGCTTCCAAATGGGTTTAAACTTTTAGCAGAATCACTTGACTCTAATGATCCTGATGCTCGCGCTTGCATAGAATATACAAGAGATCGAGGTCTTGGTCTTCGCGATTTGTGGTATTTTAGATTAGGATATGCAAGACGCGGTCATCTTTCAAGAAGAGTAATTATGCCATCATTTGATGCTGACGGAAAATTAAACTACTGGACAGCTCGCAGCATTGACAAAGTAAAATTTGGAAAATACGTGAATCCATCAATACCAAGAGGCGAGTTTATTTTTAATGAGCTTAATCTTGACTGGCGACAAGAGCTTACACTTGTTGAAGGACCTTTTGACCTTGTCAAGTGTGATATTAATACAACAGCAATTCTTGGATCAAACATTTCAAGAAAATCAGCTCTTTTTCAAGGAATTGCAAGAAACAAAACGCCTGTTATTCTTGCTTTAGACAGTGACATGCCAGAAAAACAGCACAAATGGGCAAAAGCACTTTCTGAGTTTGACGTTGAGGTAAAAATATTAGATGTTGGCAAGTTTAAAGACGTTGGAGAAATGACAAAAGCACAATTTTTAGAAGCAAAGAAAAAAGCAAGACACTGGGACAAATTTCAGGGTATTATTAACCTTTCAAGAATAACAAGAAGCGGGAGCATCCTTTGATTAAAGTAGTTCATTTATCAGACATTCACTGGCGAGGCATGCAACGTCATGACGAATATACTGAGGCGTTCAATGATTTCTTTAAGAAATTAGAGGATTTATGTCCTAATCTTATTGTTGTTGGCGGCGATATTGTTCATTCAAAGACGCAAGGCATCACACCAGAAGTTATTGAAAGACTTGGTTGGTGGTTTCAAAAGCTTGCAAATTGGCCAACCGTTGTTATTCTTGGAAATCATGACGGTCTTATTCATAACAAATCACGTCTTGACGCAATTTCGCCAATTTTGTCAGCGTTAAATCATCGCAACATTCATTTCTTGAAAGATTCAGGAAACTACGTTGTTGAAGGTATTAACTTTGCCAACTTCTCGTGCTTTGATGAGGAGAATTGGCATAAGTGTAAGCCTAATCCTGAGCTGATCAATATTGCACTCTATCATGGTGCAGTAGGTGGATCGCTACTTGACACAGGCATGCCAGTTGAAGGCGAAGTGACTGTTGATATGTTCAGGCCCTATGACTTCTCAATGCTTGGTGATATTCATCGTCAGCAGTTTCTTGACAATGACACACGCATTGCATATCCAGGAAGCACAATACAACAAAACTACGGAGAAGATACTGAAAAGGGATTCTTGTTTTGGCGTATTAAGAATAAGGACGAATATCGCGTTAATTTTATCAAAATCAAAAATCCGCGCCCATTTCATTCTGTTGAATGGACTGGAGACATTGGAGAAACAGTTTCTGAGTGTATGAAATTAGAGCGTGGCTCAAGATTTAGAATTATCACAAATGAAAATGTTTCTGTGGCAACGTCTAGACAACTTGCTGGCGAACTCAAGCAAAAAATGTCTGCTGCCGAGGTTGTTTGGAAGTTTATGGGAGAAAAAGGAAAAGAGGAGATGCGAGTTGGCACAACTTCTATCTCAAGAGAAAATCTTAACGACCCTAGCACAATCAAAGATTTATTTAAGAAATATGCAGAAGCAAAAGGATTAAATGAATCTTTAACTTCTGAGCTTGACACAACAGTTTCAAGATTAATTGACGCTTTACCACCTGATGAGCGTCTTGGAGACGTAAAGTGGTCTATTAAGCGTCTTAAATGGGATAACACTTACTCATACGGCAAAAATAATGAGATAGATTTTGATAAGTTAAGCGGAATCACTGGAATTTTTGGAAAGAACGCGCAAGGAAAGTCTTCCATCCCTGGAACGATCATGTATTCTTTGTTTAACACAACAGACAGGGGGCCAATAAAAAATCTTCATATTATCAATGCTCGAAAAGATTATTGTCTTGCCAGCGTTGAATTTCAAGCCGGCGATTCAATTTACAAAGCTGAACGGCAGTCCGCCAAGCAGCAAACAAAATCAGGCGTAGTCCATGCAGTTACTCATCTTAACTTGTTTAAGGTTGATTCGTCAGGAGCAGCCTTAGAAGACATTTCTGGTGAACAAAGAAAGGACTCTGACAAAGTTTTGCGAAGCATGATTGGAACTGCTGATGATTTTTTGCTAACATCATTTGCAGCACAAGGCGAAATGAATGCATTCTTAAAAGAGCGGGCAACTGCAAGAAAGAATATTCTTTCAAAGTTTTTAAATTTGCAAGTATTTGATTCGCTCAACGCTCTTGCAAAAGAAAGCTCATCATCAATAAAGTCAGAGCTTCGTAGAACGCCAGCCTTAGACTTAAAAGCGTCAATTGAGACAAAAGCATCTGAGGAAACTAAACTTCAAGATGATATTATTGTTCTTGAAGAAAGAAAGGTGTCAATTGACAAGCACATCAAAAAGATTCGTGCCATTCTTGAGCGAGAGAGCCCAGGATCGTCGCATACGCTTGATGATGTCAAACATCACGAAGACGAAATCAACAAGATTACTAAAAAAATCAATCAAAACAAGTTAGATCTTGAGAATATCATTGCAGAGCAAGAAGAACTAAAGAGAAAGATTGATAAGGCAGAAACTATGTTAGAATCTGCTGACATAGCAACACTTAAAAAAGACATTGAGCGTGCAGAGAAGCTTTCTGGTAAGATACTTGAAATTGAAGAAAAGTCAAGAAAAGAGTCAGCAGTTGTGCAAACATTAGAGAAGTCTGTTAAGAAACTTAGCGAAGTTCCTTGTGGCGATGCATTTTTAACTTGCAAATATATCAAAGACTCGCATAAAGACAGCGAAATTCTGCCGCAAAAGCAAAAAGTGTTCCAAGAGATTACTACAAATCTTGAAGAACTACGCAAAATGTTTGATGCTGACAGTTTAAAATCTTCAAAAGAAAAGCTTGAACGCTTTTCAAGCATTCAGCTAAAGTTGCCAGGCGCAAAAAACACATACTCTGCAAATGAAACACGCGTTGCGAGCTTGCAGTCTTTGCAAGACACACTTTTGAATGATCTTTTACGTGAAAATAAAGAACTTCAAGAGCTTCGCGCTGCAAACTCACTCACTGTTCTTGAAGACGTCAAGAAAATGCAAGATGAAATTGAAGATGAAGAGAAAAAGTCATTTGAGACATCTAAAAAAATATTGCAAATAAGTCAAAGAATTGGCGCAATTGGAAGCGAGGTTTCACGACTTAAGCTTGACATTGCTAGAATAGAAAAGCTACAGTCAGAATGGAAGGTTTATGAAACAATAATTGGCGCAACTGGAAAAGATGGGATTCCTTTGCAGATTATTGCATCTCAGCTTCCAAGAATCAACTCTGAAATTGTAAAAGTGTTGCAAGGCGTTGCAAATTTTAATATTGAGCTTGTTGCAGACGAAGAAAGCGGAGATCTTGAGATCTTTATTGACTACGGAGATTCACGCCGTCCAATTGAGCTTGGTTCTGGAATGGAAAAAATGATTTCATCGCTTGCAATTAGAACTGCGCTTATTGAAGTTTCTGCAATTCCAAAACCTGATATCTTTATTATTGATGAAGGGTTTGGGGCACTTGATGATACTAACCTTGAAGCTTGCGCAAGGCTTTTAATTTCATTAAAAAGAAATTTTAAAAACATTCTTGTTATATCTCATGTTGACAGCATCAAAGATATTGTTGATAATATTATAGAAGTTTCACATGACGGTGTAGACGCACAAGCGAGGAACGTTTGATAAGCAGCGTTGAAGAAAAAAGAGGATATAGAATAGTTCAGCGAGGCGACATAAAAAAGACGTCATCTCCAATAGAGTGTCCTCTTTGCTTGTGCGTGGCAATTGACGAGATTGATGTTATTTCAATATTGCGATCAAGCTGCTGCTTTGATTGTGAAAACGAAGTTGTAGATCCGCATCGAGAAGAGTGGTTTGCAGGATGGAAACCAACAAAAAAAGAACTTTTAGCGATTAGAAGCAGAAGACTTGCATCAGCTCACTCGCGAAAGCATATTTAACAATGGAGATATAAGATATGCACTTATCTACTAAAGAAGTAAATGCGCTTGGACAGATTACACAAAGAGGGTGGGGCGTTCCATCAACACCTAACTCTATTATTTGTTCATTGCACGACGATAGAATCACAATGAAATACATGACAGTTGTTCATTTTGCAGCAGAGCAAGCTCTTAGAAATCAAGTTGACAGAATAAACGAAGAATCAATACAGCTACTGACAAAATACGTTTCTAACGTTAAGAAACAATTTAAAGAAGCAACTGGAAACTCAATAAATCTAAAAGAAATTGCTAACAATGACTCGTTAGAAATGATTGCTGCTACAAATCTGTCACCTCGTCGTATTGCGTATTACAGAAGACAGGTCACACTGCAGATAATCTGATGGCTGTGCTTTCAAAAGACAAGCAAGTTGCAGAAATTGTTCGTTGCGGAAAAAGCTCGACGTATTTTATTAACAAATACGTCAAGATACAGCATCCAACAAGAGGGCTTATCATGTTTGATACTTTTAAGTTTCAAGATGATTGCCTTGACGAATTTGAAGAACACAGATTTAACGTTATTCTTAAATCAAGACAGCTTGGAATTTCAACGCTTGCAGCTGCATACGCGCTGTGGTTGTCTTTATTCTACAAAGATAAAGCAATCCTTATTATTGCAACAAAACTTGCTGTTGCTCAAAACTTTATTAAAAAAGTAAAAGTTATGTTGCAAAATCTGCCGTCATGGTTGATTATGCCGCAAATAAGATCTGACACAAAACAAACAGTTGAATTTAGCAATGGCTCATCAATTAAGGCAATTCCAACGTCTGACGACGCAGGTCGTTCAGAAGCACTAACACTTTTGATTGTTGACGAAGCTGCATTTATTGGAAACTTTGATGAGCTTTGGACAGGCTTGTATCCTACTCTTTCAACAGGTGGTAGAGCAATTGTTCTTTCAACACCAAACGGTGTCGGTGGACAGTATCATAAGCTTTATGTTGAAGGTGAATCTGGCTCAAACGAATTTAATGCCATAAAGCTTCCATGGGATGTCCACCCAGAAAGAGATCAGACTTGGTTTGACAACGAGTCAAGGAATATGTCAAGAAAGCAGATAGCTCAAGAGCTTCTTTGCGATTTTGCTGCATCAGGCGATACGTTTCTTGGACCGGCTGAACTAGAATACGTAATGTCTACAACTAAAACACCAGTTGAAAAATGGGGAACAGATTCTGGCGTTTGGGTCTGGAAATATGCTTTGACAGATCATAGATACGTCATAGCTGCTGATGTTTCCAGGGGCGACAGCGCAGATTTTTCTACATGTCATGTTATAGATGTCAGCGACGGCGAACAAGTATGTGAATTTAGAGGTAAGATACCACCTGACCAGTTTGCAGTCTTATTAAATGAGATTGGCGGACGTTATAACAAAGCTCTGCTTTGCCCAGAAAATAACAGTTATGGGTATGCAGTTTGTATGAAACTAAAAGAAATTGGATATCCAAATCTTTATTACAAAGATAAGCGGTATCAGATTATTGGTGCTGCTGCAGGTTCAGAAGAAGTTGCAAATATTGGATTCACAACAGGACCTTCAAATAGAACAAAGATCTTAACAAAACTTGAAGAAATTATAAGAAATAAGCACATTAAAATAAGATCAACACGCTTATATGATGAGCTAAAGACGTTTACTTGGGTCGGGCAAACTGCAAAAGCAATGAAAGGATATCATGATGATCTTGTCATGGCAATTGCAATTACCGTGTGGCTGTTTGACAACAGCACTGACAACTCAAAATATGATAAAGAAATGGCCAACGCAATGTTAGCTGCGTTTGCAATTAACAAAATACCAGAGATCGATGAAATCAGCACTCCTCATGCAAGAAATCCATTTTCTCCAATCATGGTAGATGGTGTGCAAGGGACAAATACTAACATAGCAAAAAATTACGCAAGATTTGGCTGGTTAAACTAAGACAGATTTAAGTTTGTTTAAAAGTAGGTAATATAGATCAAGATGTCAGAAAAAAGTAACAGAAATCTATTTCAGCGTTTAACGCAACTCTTTAGGTCTGGACCAGTTATTCGTCGAAAGGTGAAAAACTATTCTGAGCCTACAGCTTCATCAGCTTACGAGATGTTCCGGAAGAATCAATCCGATATCTACTCCAGCACTATCTCTGCATATGGCGCATTTGATAGAATGTCAAGATACAGCGATTTTTCAGAAATGGAAGCCACACCAGAAATTGCTTCAGCTCTTGACATTTATGCTGAAGAAACTGTCTCTCAAGACGAGAAAGGCCAAGTTCTTCATATTCACTCTGACAATCGCAGAATCAGAGAGCTTCTTGAAACACTTTTTAATGATACGCTAAATATTGAATTTAATCTTTCAATGTGGGTCAGAAACCTTTGCAAATATGGTGACTTCTTACTTTTTAATGATGTTCATCCTGGATTTGGAATTATCAATGCTTATCCCATTCCTATCTCAGAGATGGAGCGTGAAGAGGGCTATGATCCAAAAGATCCTATGGCTGTTCGCTTTCGCTGGATTACTCGTGGAAATCAAGTCCTTGAAAATTGGCAAGTATCACACTTTCGACTTCTCGGCAATGACGCATTCTTGCCTTATGGATCATCTGTATTAGAATCAGCACGTCGTATTTGGCGTCAAATGATCCTGATGGAAGACGCAATGCTTGTTTATCGCATTGTTCGTGCCCCTGAACGCCGTGTTTTTTACATTGACATTGGTAATGTTCCACCAGAAGAAGTTGCAAACTTTATGGAACAAGCACAAACAAGCTTAAAGAGAAACCGGCTTGTTGATAAAGCAAGCGGGAAGATGGACTTACGTTATAATCCTCTTGCAGTGGATGAAGACTATTTCATCCCAGTTCGTGGTGGCGAATCAGGAACAAAGATTGACTCTTTGGCGGGCGGCGTAAACGCTGCAGCAATTGAAGACGTTCAATACATCCAGAAGAAGCTGTTTGCAGCGTTAAAGATTCCAAAAGCATATCTTGGATATGACGAAGATATTGGCGCAAAGTCCACCCTTGCGCAAGAAGACATCAGGTTTTCAAGGACAATCACACGAATTCAAAAAGTTGTAATCTCTGAGTTAAATAAGATGGCAATGATTCATCTGTATTCGCACGGTTACGAAGGCGAAGACCTGCTTGATTTTACTTTGCGACTTTCAAATCCTTCAACAATTGCTCAACAGCAAAAGCTTGAGCTTATCTCGTCCAGATTTGAAATTGCTGCAAAAGCACCAGAAGGTATTGTTGATCGCGCATGGGTTCGTAAGAATATTATGGGTCTTTCTGAAGAAGAAGTTGATAATGTAAAAGAAGGTCGTAAAAAGGACAAACAAGAAGATGCTGAGCTTGAAGCTGTTCCTGGTCCTGCGGCCGCAGGCGGCGCACCTCCTGGAGGCGCAGAAGCACTTACAGCTGGATACGAAAGAGCTGGTGACATTGTCTCTTCTGGAGTTGAGAAGCCACCGATCCTTTCAATCGAAAATGAAGACTTGCCGCTTAAAGCAGAAAAAGCAATTAGAAATGCTTTTGGCAAAAACATCACTCCTACACGAGACAGAAGCACTGCAGCATCGTTAGACATGCCAGACTTCAACAAAATGACAAGCGTTGGTTCAAACGCTAGAGATCAAGATACATCAAATATGCCTTTTGGTGAAGATGAACTTTTCTCTTTTGCTACAGAATCAAAAAATAAAAAGAGTCTTGTTGAAGAGCTTTATGGCGAATCACCTTTTCCGCGTCCAAAGATGACTGCCCGCTTTGATTCTGCATTAAAAAGTGCAAGTAATAGAATACGCGCAATAGATAACAATGTATTACTTGAATCGTTTAATATATTGAACAAGACGGAAGACACAAATGAGTAACCCGCATAACAAAAAAAGAAACGTTGGAATCATTTATGAACAACTCCTGCAGCGCGCTGCAGCAGCGCTTGTAGATAACGACACACGCAAAGTTGAAATTTGCACGTCAATCATTAAGAAGTATTACAAGCCAGGAACAGAAATCTTTAAAGAGTTTAGACTTTTTCAAGCGCTTTTAAATACAACAGTAAAATCAGAAGCGTTAAGCTTGCGGATTATTCAGGAAGCTAAGCGCGGCGTTCACATGTTTTCTCAACATCAAATTGATATAGAAAAATCTTCAATGATTCGCGATATCAACAAAAACCTAAATGAACCAGATTTTTTTAATTTGCCAATAAAAGAATATCGGTTATATGCCACACTTCAAACATTAATGAACGACTGGCAAAAAGAAGACGAAACGTCTCTTTCACGTATTGTAGAATATGAACAAAAGCTATTAAACTGGCTTGGTTCTGACAAAGACGCCTCTCCAACATTAGACGAGCTTACAACAAAAGACGTTTCTTCGTTATCTGTGAAAATTATGAATGAAAAATTTGAAAAGAAATGGGGCGATAAACTCAATGACCTGCAGCGCGCATTAGTCAAAGACTACATTCACGGCAGAGTAGATAATCAAATGTTAGAAACGATTAAAAATCGTGCAGTTCGTGGTCTTGGAAAGCTAAAAGAGTCAGCTGATAATCCAGTTATTCTAGAAAAACTGGACGAAGTCATTAATAGAACAAAACGTATCAATGCGCAATCTCTTGATGACGCAGGAATTGTTAAGTTTATGCATCTAACACAACTTTATCAAGAATTGGAGTCAAAAGATGAGTGAAAAAATAATGACATTACTCACAGAGTGGTCTCCATTTGCATATGACACAAAGTCAATAAAAGAAAGCCGTGAACAAAACGGTGGAAAATTGATGATGAAAGGAATTTTGCAAAAAGCAGAAACGTTAAATCAAAATGGTCGTTTATATCCAAAGGACATTCTTGAACGAGAGGTAAGAAACTACCAAAAGTTTATTCGTGAAAATAGGGCGCTCGGTGAATGTGATCATCCTGACAGCTCAGTTGTTGAGCTTAAGAAAGTAAGTCATATTGTTAAAGAAGCGTATATGGAAGGTAACACATGCTTTGGTGTTGTTGAGATTCTTGACACTCCTTGTGGAAAAATCTTACAAAGTTTAATTGAGGCAGGAGTGACTCTTGGAATCTCATCTCGCGGTGTAGGTTCAGTAAAGAAATCAGGAGATCATCAAGTTGTTCAAGACGATTTTCAATTAATTTGTTGGGACTTTGTATCAGAACCCAGCACTCCCGGTGCATTTATGATGCGTGAAGGTGTCCAAGTAAGATCTTCTGATCTTACAAGAACATTTAACAAGAGCGATAGAATTGACAGAATCTTTAATGATATTTTAACCTGGAAGAGCTAACAAATGGCGTCAATGACAAGAAGCGAATTAAAAGAGATTGTAAAAGAATGTATTATGGAAGTGCTGCTAGAAGGTTTAGATTCAAGCACAAGATCTGCACCAGCTAGACAAACAGAACAAGTCAGACGTGACGTTGTGCCAGTAAAAAGAGGCGCAAATACAACTTTTGCAGCAGGCGCAAATAAAGTTGCAAGTCAAGCTCAAGGTAGAAGACTAGATGTTCTGCCTTCTGTGGCAGCGCTTGCATCAGAATTTCATGGTGAGCAGCGCAACGTTATGCAGCAAATTTTTGAAGACACCGCAAGAAACACGCTTCCATCACAATTAAACGCAGACAGATCACCAGGTGCAGCTTTTGCAGAAAGAGCAGACGCAATGTCACCAACATCTGACGTTGATCCAATGTCGCTTTTTGATGGAGCATCAAACTGGGCAGAACTTGCGTTTGCTTCTAAAAATAATTGATTTAATTTAATTAGAAGAGATATTTACAAATAGAAACCCATTTGGAGTAATAATGTCTAATACAATCAATCTTACGCCTGCTCTTCTTCGTAGAATCATCAATGAAGAGAGACAGATAATTCAGGAAAAACGTGCTCGTGCAAAAAGAAAGGCAAATTCAGGTGGAAAGCGCCCGTCAGGCGTTCCTGGCGACATAAATAAAGTTGCAAAGGGAACACGTGAAGTTCCAGCAAATGATCTTGCAAATACTGTTCCTGCCGCTGTTGCTCACTATAAGAAGTTAAAGGAAGCTGCAGCGCGTCTTGCCCAGCAACTCTCAGAGATTAACGAAGCAAGCCAAGAACTTCGCACGCAGATCCTCGAACAACTTTAATCAGCATAGTTAAGAGTAGGAGAGAATAAAATGCCTGGAAAATATCCAACAATTGAAGTGTTGTCTACTACAAGAAAAGCTATTGAGGTTGGTGCACAACCTGATGGAGTTGGCTTGTCTTTACCTAACACTTCTCTTTCAAACTCTGAAACAGCATCATTAAAATTGATGTTTTCTAAGTCACCAATTTATAAGATTACTGCTGCAGAATATCGTACAACTGCGCAAGGGTTATTATTAGGAGGGGCAACAGGCACGAAGCAATTAGGTGATCCTAATCAGTTCCCAGACGGTGTTGATCTTAACTACACTGATTCACCAGATCTTACAAACGGAATTGACGGGTTTGATTCGCCTTACTATCCAAATCTTATTGTTGGAGCTGATCCGGCTGGTAGCGAAGGGACACCTGGCGCAACACCAGTTCCGATAAATGATAACTTTGGCTCTGGTCTTCGTGTCACAGAAGTAATTCCTTCTGCAACATCTGCAGCACTTTCAACAACTTCAATAGATGTGTTAGGCCCAGTCGGTATTGGCGGAAGAAGTGCTGCGCATGACTTGAATCCAGGCGCAACAAATGACAGCATCATAACAGAGCCCTAAGATAAAATGTCTCGTTCGTCTCGTCAAAAATTTTTAGAGGCGAATAATCCAAACTATGACTCCCGCACCGGCCTTGGGTATGGCACGGACGGGGGTCGTTTTGCTCCTTGGAAAAATGCAACAACGTTTCCATATGCAGAACCACCTTTAAATGATATTGATGATGAAGAAGAATACGATGATAAAGATGATGTTGAATTGCAGAATGCAATAGCAAATAAATCAGGAAGCGGACATTTTCCTTGGGATCAATGGCTTCGTGGTGTTGATAGATTCTCATTTGCAGGTGCAGCGACAAACATTGGAAAAATGCAAGAGCAAACAACTGGCAGAAGCCTGTCTCCAATACCAAATCTTTATAAAAATAAAGAAGGCGTTCTTGGCGTAGGCGCTGATGGTCCATCAATTAGACCTGCACCTGCCCGTATTTCTTTTGCAGGGTCAAAAGCAGGATATTCTAGCGCGCTTCCGCTGCGCGATTTAGGTGGTTCAGAGCCTGCTTACACACTCGAAGAAATACCTGCTGGTGACGATTTAACGATGACAAGACTAAGAAGATTAATAAGAGCAATTCATTTGCAACAAAGTGATGCAAATGACTAAGAGCGACATAGTTATTTGAGCGTAGGAATAATATAAGATGACGAACATGTACGATGAAGCAATTGCAGACGCAAGATCTTTAAAAGAGATGGCTGAGCGAAATGCAAGAAATAAGATCATCGAATCTATCACGCCCCGCATTCGTAGACTTGTAGAGCGCCAGATTCTTTCAGAACAAGAAGATGAGGAAATACCAAATCTTGATCTTGACACACCACCAGATAACGTTGAACCAGAAGAGCCAGATCCATTTGCAATGCCAGCCATGAATGCAATGCCGCCTGCAATGCCTGGACAAACACCTGGTGCAGTAAGCCCAGATAACGGCGAAGAAGTTACGCATACTGTAACAACAAAAACAGCATCTGGCACTGAAGTCAAAATCAATGTTCGTGTTGATAAACACGGAGAAGCATCTGCAACAACAGAGACTGGAAGCGTAGATGACGGCGACGATGAAGAAGTCACGCTTAATAAAGAAGGCATAAACGCACTTTCTAATATGATATTCGGCGAAAGAAAGCATGACCGCCCGTCTTTAGGTCAAATTAAAAGACAGCTTGAATCATTAAAAAGACTGTCTGCAACTATTCCGCTGACTGAAAGCAAAAATTTTAAGGCAGCATATTCAATTTTAGTGAAAAATACCCATCAATTTCACGATCATGTCATATCTAATGGTGGATCTCCTGAAACCAGGAGAAAATTTAACAGCATTGTAAAGGAGATTTCAGAAATGTCAACTAGTGCAAGATTTCGTCGTTTAGTAGAAGAGATGGACGGAAAGTCAAGACTTCGTCGTGAGGCAAAGCTTGTTTTTGAACCCGCTGATCTTGAAGGTCTTGATGACGAAGACTTCAAAGAGAAGTTAAAGGGTATGTCATTTGGCGTCGAGTTTGGTCTTGACGATGCGGCAGCCGGCGGCGAGATGCCTGTTGATGTTTCAGGAACTGGCGCAGGCGCTGGCGTTGACGCTGCTGCTGCACCTCCTCCTGCTCCATCAGAAGGCTATGACATGGACGAAGACTATGAAATGGACGAAGACGACATGAACGAGCAAGGCTACGTTTCAGACGAATATGACGACGACGGCAATGATTTTAATCGCCCAGACAGATATGACGACGATGATAGAACAAGCGATGATGACGACGACAACGACGACGACTACACACAAGACGACGACGACTTTGACGATCGTATGGACGAAGAAGATGAGTATGAGTCCAACGAATCAGTCTTCCATGTTGACGAATCAATGCTTCGTCGTGAGCTTACCCGTCTCCGTGAAGCAAAGGGCAAGCGTTCAAAGGGCGGCGGCATAAAGAATGCTATGCCCGGATCATTTGGTGGTGGTAAAGTTGAGGGTCTTCCCTCAGATCTAAACCAGCTCGGCGAGAACGAGAGAGCCACAAAGAAAGTTGCAGTAAAGGCGCTTAAAGTTGCACAAGAGGCAACAAACGCAGCTCAAAATGAACGTAAAGCAAGAGTCAAGGAGGCCCGTGATAATCAGGTTCTCAAGTCTAAGCTTTCAGAGTCAGAAAGCTCAAACAGCGCATTACGTGAGCAACTAGAGGAGGTCAATCTTTTCAACGCTAAGCTTCTATATGTGAATAAGCTTATGCAAAATCGTGACCTCTCGGCTCGTCAGCAACGTGCAATCGTCGAATCGCTCGACGCAGCAAAGACAGTGAGAGAGGCAAAGCTTCTTTACACAAGCCTGACAGAGTCACTTAAGTCAAAGTCAGGTTCAACTATGAATGAGAATCGCGTATTCGGTTCATCTTCCAGATCAACGAGGTCAGGCAGCGCAAGCACCTTGAACGAATCCGTTGAGGCAGATCGCTGGGCAATTCTCGCAGGTATTAACAAGAAGAGCGAGTAAAAGTTTACTCTCTCGTTATCAAATTTTAACAAACATTCCATATTGGAGATAAAACATGTCAAAGACTTTTACCCTTGACCAGCTTGCCGAAGGCATTCGTGGTCGTGATATCGGCGCTGAGAACAGCCGCCTTGTTGAGAAGTGGAGCCGCACCGGACTCCTCCGTGGTCTTGCCGGTGTCAACCGCGAGAACATGTCACGCTTGCTTGAGAACCAGACTGCGAATCTTCTTCGTGAGTCTAACTCAATGTCATCAGGTGGCGGCAGCGGTGTTGGCAGCGGCGACATACGCGGCTTCTCAAACATCGCATTCCCCATTGTCCGCCGTGTTTTCGGTGGCCTGGTTGCCAATGAGCTGGTGTCCATCCAGCCCATGAGCTTGCCTTCCGGACTTCTGTTTTACTTGGACTACACCTACGGCAGCAACCGTGGTGGCGCATCTGACATCGACGGCTCAGGTAACTCCTCCACAAAGGCGACCTACTCTGTCGGTCAGTCAATCTACACCAGCCCAGCTGGCAAAGGCATCCAAAGCGGATCTCTTGCAACCGGTGGTATGTACGATCTTGCTGGCTCTGGCTACAGCCGTGTGCATGCGCAAACGGTCGTCACCAACGCTGCTATCGTTGCGTCAGGCGGTTTTGGTGGTTCCGGCACCTTTGTTGGAAGCAAGTACTTGTTTGCCTCCGGTACCGACGGTCGTCTTTCTGGCTTTGATCCTGCCATAGGATCAATCATCGAGAGTTCCGCGGTTCCTGGCGGCGGTGCAGCCGGCTTCAAGTTTCTGGTTCTTGCAACCTCACAGCTGTCAAGCTCGTTGGATCAGACCCTCACAAAGGACATTGCTCTCTTCACAACCGGAACAAGCCAGGATATCGGCCTCTTCTCACTAGGAGAGGGATTCCAGGGTGGAAATGGAGTTCTTAACCTCCGTCGTCTCAACCAGCTTGGAACTTGGGATGGTTCCAGTTTTACGCCTACGCCACTCAGCGGAACTCACGTTCTCATGGTTGTGTCGGCTTCGAACATCCTCCCGAACGTCACCGTTTCGAGCTACACCAACGCATTCCGTGTCAGTTACCCCTTGAGCTCAGCTCTGGATGTTGAGAGCTCGTCAGGTTCAACGGTCACAATCCCAGTGTTTGAGTCTAACTTCGGTTCAAGCCCCTCACCGGTCATCCCCGAGATTGACATCAAGATCGAGTCGATCGCCGTCACCGCAACGACCCGCAAGCTTCGCGCTCGCTGGTCACCGGAGCTCGCCCAGG
>Ga0181357_1000377_pt1 | contig 16533 bp, 22 predicted proteins | sample Fa13VDMM110DN_FD_130094 | JGI IMG/M metagenome (GOLD analysis project Ga0181357, IMG submission 130094) | Freshwater viral communities from Lake Michigan, USA - Fa13.VD.MM110.D.N | ecosystem: Environmental > Aquatic > Freshwater > Lake | place: USA: Michigan | collected 2013-09-24 | reverse complement strand
TTAGGTAAACTAAAAACTATCGTTAGTTTTGATGAGTATGATGAACATGCAATCATCAATGTTACTAAAGCTAACCGTGATGGTGCAGATGTTCCCGGTGCAATTCACTTTGAAACAAAGACAGGTGACTTCATCAATGACTATAGGCTTATGGCTAAAAGTGTTATTGAAGAAAAAGTAAAAACTGTAGCATTTAAAGGTGCCACTTGGAATGTTGATTTTGAACCTACTGTAGCCGGTATCTTGCGGATGAAGAAACAAACTCAAGCTAATAGCGAAGAAGAGAATTTCGTTGCCAAGACTGAGAACGGTGATCTAAAGTTCTACTTTGGCGACCCTTCTACACATAGCGGGAACTTTGTGTTTCATTCACAGGTTACTGGTATTCTTAATAACAAGTGGAAGTGGCCGGTAAAGCAGTTTAATAGTATCATGGATCTAGTGGGTGATAAGATTATTCGTATTTCTGATAACGGTGCTATTGAAATAATAGTTGATAGTGGTTTGGGAACGTATCGGTATCTGATCCCAGCACAATCAAAATGATTACTTCTGCTGGATGCACCGGCTCAATTCAAGTAGTTTTGAACTCTTCTTCACCGTGGTTAGCACTTAACTCTGCAAATGCGTTTATAGGGCAGATGCGATTTATCTCTGGAAAATGTGAGGTATATGATGGGCAAGGTTGGCAACAAATATCATCTCACATCAATGTCACTTTAAATTCAGAGGTAGAAGATATTATAAATTGGGCAAGGCAGAAAAAAGCAGAAGAATATAGGTTAAAGGATTTGGCAAGCAAATATCCTGCTGTCAAAGACTTGAAAGAGAAGTTAGATATTATATTAGCACTAGTACAGGAAGAGAATAAAGCTGATGGAACAAGTTAATCTCTCTACAACACATAAACCTGAATGGGCACTGTTCTTACCGGCAGTCAGCAGTTTTTATATTGCTGGCTTAGGTAAGCAGCGCAACGGTAAAGAGTATTTCGACAAGAATAGAATCCCTGCTAGTTTTAATGGTGATGTTGAAAAACTTAATTTCCTCAATAGTAAAGAAGGTTTGTATTATTATAAGTGGGGATTGTATTCTGCTGGACATGCTAATCTAGACACTACCGTAACAGATCATAGCGAAAGCATTATACGTGATCGTGAAGCCGGTACTTTCATGTTAGGTGATAGCGGTGGGTTTCAGATTCTTAAAGGTCAATGGCCAGCAGATTGGAAAGATCCTAACTGCCCTAAGGCTATGGAAAAACGTAAAGCAGTATTGACTTGGATGGATACCTATATGGATTATGGTATGTGTTTAGATATCCCCAGTCAATCATTACGCACATATGATCTAACTCACAAAGTTAAAGAAGGTCATCCACTGTATGGTAAATCTTTGCATGGTATCAAAACTATCGAAGATGCTATCAAAGCTACTCATATCAATAACGAATATTTTATTCAACATCGTACAGGTAAATGTAAGTTCTTGAATGTGCTTCAAGGATTATATCATTCTCAAAGTGATGAATGGTATGAAGAGATGAAGAAATATTGTGACCCTAAACAATATCCGGACAATCATTTTAATGGTTGGGCGTTTGGGGGACAAAACAAAATCGATATTCATTTGATGTTGAATAGATTAGTTCATATCATACATGATGGATTGTTAGAAACAGGTAAACATGATCTTATTCATTGTTTGGGAACATCTATCTTAGAATATGCAGTGGTATTTACAGACATTCAAAAAGCTATACGTAAATATCATAATCCAAATCTTGTGATAACTTTTGATTGCGCTAGTCCATTCTATAGTGCGGCTAAGGGATTAGCATACTTCAATACCAATATCAAGCATAATGAAAAGTGGTCCTACAGTATGGACAAAACTGCTGAGGATAAGAAATATGCTACAGATACACGTAAATTTAGAGATGCTGTTTTAGCTGATAATATTCATAAAAAGGGATTTACCGATAGTCCAGTAACTGATTTGATGATGATTAAAGATTTATGTTATCGTGGTCAGGGTTTTATTGGGCAACACGGTAAAGAAACTAAAACGTCATGGGATACGTTAAGCTATACTTTGATACAATCTCATAATGTATATCAACATATATATGCTGTTCAAGAGGCTAATCGTCAGTATGAGAACGGTGTCTATCCTAAGATGGTTATCAATGATAAATTTGAGGATATCAAATTTGGTGAATTAGTAGATGAAATATTCTCACTTAATGATAGACAAAAGAGTTTAGAGTTGATTGATAAGCATAGTAAATTTTGGATGCAGATGAAATCAGGTAGTCAGGGTTTTAGCGGGAAAAGATCAATAAACTCTAAAGCTGCATTAGGCAAGAACTTTGATGGTGATATCCATAGTGATGTTAAGCCTGACCCAAAAGTAATTAAAGAAAAGTTATCATCAGAACTTATGCTTAATAAATTATTTGTGTGGGAGTAAATATGCCCTACCAAGACCTTATAAGGACCACAGAAAATAAATGCAAAGCCATAGATCATAGATTGTATGTGATAAACAATGATGAGAATTTTAGCAAAGATACCCTTTTAGCATTGACAGAAGAGCGAACTGTGCTGTATAATGAGTTAAGCAGATTACGAAGATTGCAGTGGGAAGAGGACAATGAGCAAGTTGAAATCGATGACAGATACCGGCGCTAATATTACCTTTAAAAGTGATTCAACTGAAATGTTACGTATTGCAAAAGATGGGTTTTATATACGTGGTGTTCGGATAAATCAGGATGACAAAGAATCAGAAATAGTGTATAATGCATTTCATAGATGGTTAACATGGGCAACTCTTAATAAAGATTACTAATGGAACAACGACAACAAGCACAGTTAGAACAACGTAACCGCATTAAAGAAGCGGCAACAAGAATGATTTTTGTGACATTTCAAAAAGAGGGAATTCACAAATATCCGGCAGCTGCAACAGACCCAAAGCTCAAAACGGGCGATGAGTATGATGTCAGCTTTTTAGCGAACCCACATCGTCACATCTTTCATTTTGATGTAGCGATTGAAGTATTTCACACCGATAGGGATCTTGAGTTTATCCAGGTTAAGCGTTGGTTACTAAATATTTTTGGTGACGGTACTCTTACATTGGATTACAAGAGTTGTGAAATGATTAGCGATAGTCTTTATGATGCAATAGCTAGTCGATATCCAGGACGTAATATCAAAATCACTGTATCCGAAGACGGTGAGAATGGTGCTACGATTTATTATAATAAAACAAAACCGTATAATTCGGTTATAATCTAAGGAAATATCATGTCAAAAATCTCTTTCAAACCTAACCCGCGTGTTGCTCAAATCTTTGAGGACCTCGAAAAGTATCTGGAGTTCTGTAAGGACTACGGATATAAGTATGATGAGTCTGATTTGTACAATCAGCGCAGCTATGTGTATCGTCAATACACAAAGCAAACTACTGGTAAGGAAGCAAAGGATCAGTGGCTAGACGCGATTCAGCGCCCATGATAAGACACACGGACAAATAACTTTAACTTTATTTGTCCGTGTGTCTAATATATAGAAGAAAGAAAACAATGAGAACCTTATATTATTGCGGCCTTGAGCCTTACAAAGCAAGGTACACTTTACAACTAACAGAATGGAATGAGCGAGTATTCAAACGCCGAGGTATTGACTATGTAGTTGTACCCGGAGAAACTCTATCAGCAGATCAAGCAATCGTTACCGGTCAGGTATTAGATGCTCATGGTCGTACTTATTACGGTATGAGTCAACTGATGACTCTTATTAAATGGATGAAACAAGGTATCCTCAATAATGAAGATGTGATCTATTTTGAAGATATGTTTCAGCCGGGAATTGAATCTCTTCCCTATATTCTTAAACAAATCGACCCGGCTAACAGGCCTAAGATTTATGTTCGTTGTCTTGCTCAGTCTATTGATCCTGATGATTTTGTTCATGTATGGGATATGGCTGAGTTTATGGGTCATTATGAAAAAATGGTTGACAGTTTTGTAGATGGTGTGCTTGCTAGTAATGAAGAAATGGTAATGCACATGAAGATTGCAGGGTGGAAAGCACCACTCTATAACATCTCTGGTCTAGCATTTGGTAAAGAAGAGGTACTTAGCAGAGTTGGTACTATCAAACCTTTCCATGATCGTAAATTTCGTGTAGTATTTTCCGCTAGATGGGATAGGGAAAAGAATCCAAATTTCTATATGGATCTAATCGAAGCATGGAACAACAAGAATCCCAATAGTTATGTAGAATTTTGTCTATGCAGCGGATCTAAACTTAGGTCTAATGATGATAGTTACATTCCACGCACTTTGGATATGCAATCAAAGGGTCTATTAAAGATATATGAAAATCTAGAAAAGAATGCATATTATGACATTGTAAATGATGCAAGAGTGGTGTTCAATTGTGCTTTACAAGATTGGGTATCCAATACTGTATCTGAAGCAGATTCATTAGGGTGCAATGTTCTTTATCCTGCATATCGTAGTTTTCCTGAAACATTTGCTAATGATAATCAACGCTTGTATATCCCTTGGAGTATAGAAGATGCTATCAACAAACTTGAGAAGTTGTTGGGCAATCCTCATCCTAAGATGGGTAATATTAGTGATCATACTAATGGTACGATAGATCGAATCTGTGATATATTGCAGGGTAATGGTGAGCAGTGGAATCGTTCTATGAATGATTATCGTAAGTTTACTATTGCTGCCAAATATTAATAAGCCAATTCTATTGCAAATCTTAGTATTAAACTGTATACTGCATAAATACATTGTCACACAAGGTGACAACTTGGTATAACCCGTTGAGCGTAAACGTTAGACGCTATATAAGGAGCAGACTTTGAGCTACAATAAAACCAAAACCGACCCTGAATTAGGCTTACAGGTTCATGAATATCTAGTAAAGATGGGAGTAGAAACTCCCGCTATCTCAAATACTTTTAGTAGGTCTGAAAAGATCGAAATCATCGAACGTAAATTCAAAGACATTATGGAGACCTTAGGTCTTGATTTGTCTGATGATAGTTTGATGGAAACCCCAAAACGTGTAGCCAAGATGTATGTAAGTGAGATATTCTACGGCTTAGACTATGAAGCATTTCCAAAATGTACCGCAGTCGATAATAAGATGAAATATAACGAGATGGTAGTTGAGCGGAATGTTAATGTACAAAGCAATTGTGAACATCATTTTGTGGTGATTGATGGAGTAGCAACAGTTGCTTATGTTCCTAAAGATAAAGTATTAGGCTTGAGTAAGATCAATCGAATCGTAGAGTATTTTGCTAAACGACCACAGATTCAAGAACGATTAACTGAACAGATTTTCCACACTCTTTGTTTTATTCTAGAGACTAATGATGTAGCGGTTCTGATAGATGCTAGACATTATTGTGTAGCATCACGCGGTGTAGAAGATACCGGTAGCAGTACAGTTAGTAGCAGATTGGGTGGTGGGTTTAAATCTGATCCGGCTGCTAGGGCTGAATTCTATCAAATCGCGAGGATGAAATGATCTTTAATAAGATCAGAGAGTTAAAAGACAAAGGGTTAAAGATTGGTATTACCTTTAGTCAGTTTGATCTTTTGCATGCCGGACATATTGCAATGCTTAGTGAAGCTAGAAATCATTGTGATTATTTGATTTGCGGATTGCAAAATAATGCTAACTGGGATCGTCCTGAAAAGAATGAACCCATACAAAGCATATTGGAAAGACAGATTCAATTAGGCGCGGTTCGGTTTGTTGATGAGATTGTAGTATATAATACTGAAAAGGACCTTGAAGATATCCTTCTTACCTTACCAATTGATGTACGTATCTTGGGTGTTGAATATATGGAAAAAGACTTTACTGGTAGGGCTATATGTGAAAAGCGGAGTATTGAATTAGTATTCAATGCCAGAGATCATAGCTTTAGTTCTAGTAGTTTGCGCAAAAGAGTAGTAGAAGAAGAGGCTAAAAGGAATGTCTAAACGTATCTTAGTAATGGGCTTACCTGGTGCTGGTAAGACTACCTTAGCAGAAAAAATTGTAGATTTAATCCAAACAGACGGCAAAACGATTACTTGGCTCAATGCTGATGATGTCCGTAAAAAGTTTAATGATTGGGATTTTAGTCCTGAAGGTAGAATTCGTCAAAGTATACGTATGCGAGAGTTGGCTGATGCTTCAGGAACTGATTATGCTATCTGTGATTTTGTAGCACCACTAACTGAAATGCGTAACAACTTCAAAGCAGATTGGGTTATTTGGGTAGATACAATACGTGAAGGTCGATATGCAGATACTAACAAGATGTTTGTAGAACCTGAAGTATATGACTTTAGAATTAACGAACAGAATGCAGAGAAATGGAGTGAATTCATTACTCATTATATTTTGTTAGATCAGCGCAGACCAGTATTCGATTGGAAAAAAGAAACCGTACAAATGCTTGGCCGTTGGCAACCATGGCATGATGGACATCGTGCATTATTTGAACGGTTGATATTACGTACAGGCCAAGTAGTTATCCAAATACGTGATGTACAGGGATGGCAGGGAAGTAATCCGTTTGCTATAGAACAAGTCAATAACTTTATCAAAAGAGATTTAGATCCATTGTATCAAGGCCAATATGAAATTCAAGTAGTTCCTAATATTATACATATTGGTTGGGGTAGAGGGGTAGGATATACTGCCGGTGAAGAGACTTTTGATGAAAATATAACTAGTATCAGTGCTACTAAAATTAGGAGAAGTTTAGGAATTGAATGATTCATCTACCCGTAGTTTAGCTAAAGCGGTAAGTTGGAGGTTGACAGGTACTATAGATACGTTTATAATTAGTTATCTGATAACTGGTCAGGCATTAATAGCTAGTGGAATTGCATTCGCTGAAATCATGACTAAGGTGTTTTTGTTTTGGGTACATGAAAGAGTTTGGAATCGCATTAGCTGGGGGAAGAAGTAAAACAAGCGGTCTTTTAGGGCATTCAACCCGCTATATAAATTCTGCATGTCATCAAACTTATTCTCAAAAAGAGGCAAGAGATGGCAAAATATATCAGTACTAAAACCTATAAACAAATAGGTCCGGTAGCATATCGTCAATGGCGGGCCGATAGTCATTGTAAATTTATTCACGGTTACGCATTATCATTTCATTTTGAATTTGAATGTGATACATTAGATGCACGTAATTGGTGTATGGATTTCGGTGGTCTGAAACCATTAAAAAACTTATTAGAAGATTGGTTCGATCATTGCTTATTGGTAGCTGAAGATGATCCACAACGTGAACATTTAATAAATCTAGGTAAACTGGGATTAGCAAAAATCACGGAAGTGGAAAAGACCGGATGCGAAGGTATAGCAGATTACTTATACAAATATATAAATGGGATATTCTTGCCCGATTACGGTAAAGTAGAAGCAGATCGTGTTTGGTGTTGCAAGGTAGAGGTTCGGGAAACAGACAATAATATGGCTATGCGTATTGGTCATAGGGCTGATAACGAAGATTTAGGTTGATGTAAAAGAAATACTAACTTTCAAAAAGGAGAAAAAATGTTAGATAAAATCTTGAATGGTGTAGATCGTGCGTTAGCAATTAAGTTAATGTTGTTTCATATTGTAGTTATTGCTATCAGTAACTATTTGGTGCAGTTTAAGTTTGAACTTGTAGGTTACCCAATCGCGTGGGCTGCACTTACATTCCCGTTAGTAGTAGTTGCTACTGACTTAACTGTAAGAATGGTTGGTAAACAAATGGGTCGTGCGGTAATCGCATTAGCATTCATCCCAGCAATCATTGTTTCAATGATTGTAGTATATGCTGGTGGTGCTCCAAGTAGCGTAGCAATACGTATTGGAGTAGGTTCAGGTATGGCGTATTTTGTTGCGACTTTACTAGATGTGTATGTGTTTCAGTATTTTCGCGAACAGTATACTCAATGGTGGATTGCCCCTGCATTTAGCAGTATAGTGACTAGCATTATTGATACTTACACCTTTTTCTTTACTGCGTTTGCCGGTGGTCAAAACGAATTTATGGCAGCTAATTGGGCAGTCGTTGCTACTAATCAAATCATCGTAAAGGTATTGGTTAGTTTGTTTGTTATCTTGCCTGCGTATGGGATAGTTTTGAATTTCATTCAAAATCGAATTCTTGCAAAAAATAGTGATTAACATAAACAAAGAGTTTGTGATTAAGTGGCTAGCGCATGTCGTTATTATCGGGGCAACGCTAGCCACAGCATTTGATGTTATACCTCTTAACAAGATATTATTCTTGTTAGGATGTATGCTTTGGATGTGGGTAGGGATCCTGTGGAAACAACCTAGTATATGGACCTTAAATTTATTTTGTGGTATATTGTATCTGATAGGAATGATATGAATAGCATTTGGAGACTTTGGGCTAAGGCTTTGGGACAAAAAGAAGGCAGTAATACGCAAGAAGCAGACCGTATTGCTTGCATTAGAACTATAATTGTGTTAATATACGTTATCACGAACTTGTTTATAATAGCCGGAATCGTCAGGCATTGGTAACATCATCATATAAGGATCAGAATGTCAAAGATTAAAGTAGCAGAATTATTTTATAGTATTCAAGGAGAAGGAAAATATATGGGAGTGTCGAGTATTTTCTTACGTACCTTTGGATGTAATTTCACATGTTCCGGCTTTGGCATGCCTAAGGGAATGAAAAGTACGGAAGCTGACCGTATTGTAGAAAATAATAAAGTAACTCCGTATAAGAGTTATAACGATTTACCTTTAGTATCAACCGGATGTGATAGTTATGCAAGTTGGCATCCAGAGTTTAAGAATCTTAGTCCTATGCTTGAAACTGAAGTGATTGTTGATCAGATCATGGAACTACTTCCGTATAAATCCTGGCAAGATGAACATCTTGTAATCACAGGTGGAGAACCTTTATTGGGTTGGCAACGTTCTTATCCTGACTTACTAAGTCATCCTAAGATGGTTGGTCTTAGCGAGATGACATTTGAGACAAACGGTACACAAGAGTTAACCGATGATTTCAAGAAATATCTATTTGAGAATTGGGGACATCGCAAAGATAAGTTAACCTTTAGTGTTAGTCCTAAGCTAAGTATAAGTGGTGAAGATGCAAAAGATGCAATTTGTCCTAAAATAGTTACTACTTATGAATGGTATGGTAATGCATATCTGAAATTTGTAATTACAAATAAAGAGGATGCAGAAGAAGCGGCTAAAGTAGTAGAATCATACCGTGCTGCTGGATTCAAAGGTCCGGTTTATCTGATGCCAGTTGGTGGTGTAGAAAGCGTATATAGCTTAAACAATCGTACGGTAGCAGAGTTAGCAATGAAGATGGGTGTTAGATATAGTGATCGACTCCAGGTACCATTATTCAAAAACGCATGGAATACGTAAAATATGAAAAGACAATAATGTACGAAAACAAAATTAAAGATGCAGGATACAATCTAGTAGTGAAGTGGGGAACTTGATGGGTTACGTTGATCAAGCACCTAGACATGAAGATTGGGGCTTTGGTAGGGCCGTAGGTTGGAAACTTAAATTTTGTTGGTTCCCAAAAACTTGTTTTTTAACAGGCAAAATACTTTGGGGTAAACATGCTTATCATGGTACTCATTTACTAACGGGTCCAGGTGAACCTATATATAACCATTATTGTGTAGAAAAAAACGAATTCATAATTGCTAGACTTAAAGGTCATATATGAGAACATATAGTAAACGTGTAGCATTTTTAATAAGTGACCAGCATTTTATTCCTCACGGGGGAATTGGTCAATTTGCTAAAGGGTTTACTGAGATGTGTCAACGAATTGATTGGAAAGTTGATATCATTTTAGACAAAGAACCCACTAATGATTTTAGTAACTTGATCAAAAGTCTGGGTGCAAACATAGTTTATCCTGATGAATCATTGCGATATAACGATCATACTGCTACATTCGCATTTAGTGATACTATTAATTTCGAAAAGATTATAAACTTTCGAAAAGCTATAATGAAAGCCTTTGAGACAAACATCTATGATATGTTGGTATGCAATACTCAAGAAGCAATGACCGCAAGTTATGCAATGACCATCCATCAATATATCCCGGTAGTATTTTATACTCATTTACATAGTATGATCTTCCGAGAAAGTCAGGGAAGCGATGTGTTTTTAGATAGCTATCACAACTTCTATAACAAACATATGGAATTCTCTGATATTATCATTGGTACTCAAAGTCAAAAGAACATTGATGAATTGTCTAAATTTGGTGCAACAAATTGTGCATTGTTACGAATGCCCATGAGCGAACGCGGATTGTTAGAACCATACTTAGGAACACATAAAGGTGTTTTGTTTATTGGTAGATGGGAAGAAGGAAAAAACCCAGAAGCATATATCAATGTGATGAAGGAATGTGGACTTCCTTGCAAAGTTATGACTAATCGTACAGGTGCTAAGAAATTTGAGAAGGCATTTGAAGAAGCTGGTATAACTGATTACGAGATTAAAGCAGGTATCACTGGTCAAGAGAAGGTTGATTTTATCAAGAGCAGTGGTGTATTCTTTATGCCTAGCCTTCGCGAAAACTATCCTTTTGCCTTTTTAGAATGCTTAGGTCATTTACCGTGTGTTGTACTTGATAAACAAGATTGGTCTGATAACTTTGATTCACAATTCTATACTAAAACTAATATCAAAGAAGCCGGTCAAGTTATTAAATCATTATATGATACTACAGTTAATCCCAAAGCATTAGATTATGTAAAATCATTAGATGATATGGTATCAATAGAATGGATAAAGTTTTTAGATATGTTTATACCTAAACGTAGTAATACTAATACAGCAAAGATCAATACCTATACTACAGTAACATATGCAGACTATATCATAGATTTAGATAGAAGTCATCTTGCACGTGAAGATTTTGAGAGTGTATTGAGTAACAGGTATAAATTCTTACATGTAGTATATACAGATGCTAATACATATCTTAGCAAAGAACCGTCGTATGAACCCAAAGAAGAGTTGAATGGGTTAAACTTATTTGAGGGCCTATAATGAAAAAAGTATTGATCACAGGAAGTTCAGGTTACATAGGTTCGCATCTATGTAAAATGCTAGAAAATGATTATGAGGTGCACGGCTTAGATATTCGGCCACCGCAGCATCCGGTCAAGGAATTCTTTCAACTAGATATCAATCGTCATTTTGATGGGTTAACCGAATATGATGCGGTTATTCATCTTGCTGCATTAGTCAATGTTGGTGAAAGTGAGCAGAAACCTATTCAATATTATATCACTAACTTGAATGGTACAATGAATGTTATCAATAAGATCAAGACTAAAAACTTTATTTTTGCTAGTACCGGCGCAGCAGATGGTTGTGCTAGTGCATATGGTATTAGTAAACGTGCAGCAGAAGATGTAGTTAGAGAATACTGCACTACACACCGACCCACACCGTACACTATTTTCAGATTTTATAATGTTATTGGAAGCACTGTTGTGGCTCCCACTAATCCTGATGGGTTAATGTACAATCTAATGAAAGCACGTGACACAGGGTACTTTACTATCTTTGGTAATGATTACAATACAGAAGATGGAACATGTGTACGTGATTATGTGCATGTTAACGAGATATGTGATGCATTACGTAGTGCTATAGAGAAACCTAGCAATCAGATTGAATGTCTTGGGCATGGTATAGGTTATACAGTAGCAGAGATAGTTGAACTATTCAAAAAAGTAAACAACATAAAAAATATTGATTTATTGATTAAAGTAGGTCCAAGAAGAAAGGGTGACCTTGAAACGAGTGTGCTCACCAATGTATCACCCTATATGAAAGAGTTATATTCTTTAGAAGAACTAGTTAAGGTTTAGTGTTTAAGCAATAAGGTAGAAAGAACTCCGGCATCATTTGCACTGATATCACCTTCTCCAGGAGCAACGATAACATTATACTTCATACCTTTTGGTATTGAGTTTCTTTTGGCCATGTATTCATCATAGTTTAAGATAGAATTTACGCTTAAACCATATGCTTTAGCTAAACGTTGTTTTAACTCGCTAGTAGCCGCCGCATCACGTGTTACCCAACGTCCACCGGCACCTTTTGCATTTGTGCCTTCTTTATCTAGATTACCCTTAGCATCTTTCTTTAACAAGTCATAGAATAATTTTTCAGGTACAATACGCGAATTTTTAGTTGTGTCTAAGTTAGGATCCTGTGCCTTGATTTGTTTTTCTTGACCAGTTGACGCACCTTCGCTCCAATTGATCATAAAGTTAGCTGGCTTAGTACCCAATACTGCTGCTGCTACTTTAGTATAAGCATAGAACTTTACTGTAGGATTATCTCTAGCGATACTAAATGCTAAATCTAAGTATTCCGGGCTAAAGAAGTCACCAGCATCATGCCAACGAATAGATACTCCGTAATTACCTTCTTTACCTTCTAGTGCTTCTTGTTTAATCTCATCGTTTATTTGCGCTTTAAAGCCCTCAGGATCATTTAATAGATAGGTAAGAATACGTGAATCACTTAACCAAGGACCTTCGTATTGAATCTTTCCACCTTTCATAGCGAAACAATCAATCTTACATGATCCGGCTCCGGGACAAGTATTGACGATGATAATCTCATTAGTATTTTCATCAACAGCCGAACCAACTAATGCAGCAAAACCAATATTGAAGAATTGTTCTAATTCTCCGTTGCTATGTTTCATCTTTTCATTTTGTTTAAGTAGTTTAGTGGGACGTTGTGTCATTGCCGCTTTAAGAGCATCAATGTTATATTTTTTACCATCTGGACTATAAAATCCCATTACAGAAGCACGATGGATATAAGGCATTCTAAACTTATCTTGTTTAGTTTTACCGGAAACGTATTTCTCTTTACCTTTTTTATCTACTTTTACTTGTCCGGTTTTCTTACTAATATCGGCTGAACCGCGAATACGATCTAAATAGTCAGTTAATTCTTGACCCTTTAATTCACGTGTACTAGCTGGTAATTTTGTAGCTTCATCTACTTCCTCACCCGGCTCTCCGTCACCTTGATTGGCAACAAATTCTGCCGGAGTCATGATCTTTATTCCGCCCATTGCACCAGGCAAACTAGAACCTTCTTTTAATATACCACGCAATATAGCAGACTTGTTTTCTGCTACCGCTTGTATTGATGTATTGATAAAACTCTCACCACCGACTAGTTTACCAACAGCTCCTTTTGGTCCTACTTTTTCGTATGGTCCCAATTGACCAACCCGTTTTTGCTCAGGACTCAAATCTTCATCTACCTTTTTGGGATAACCGGGTAAGGGCTTGCATTTACATTTTCCTAAGGGATGAGGGCAATTCTTCATTCCACATTGTGGGCATCTATTGTCTGTTCCCTCAAATAGTTCTCTAAATAACTTCATATTCTATACCTTAAAGTATTGACATTAATCTAAAAATGTGCGATAATGCATATTAATTATTTATCATTATGGATGTGATCTTGACAAATCAAAATATCAAACGAATTGGATTTGCATGTAAGTGGTCGGAAATCAACAAGAAGGGTGAGATTTCCTCAGTCGAAGGGTTGAATACCGGTGGCACTACTTTGACGTTTCTTAATAGAGTAAAACGGGAAATCGCAGAACAAAAGATGTGGGATGTGATGGAAAAGAATATCACTAATACTCTCAATCTAGTCAGAAAAGTTGGTACATTGCAACCTGAACTTAGAATGGTTCGGTTGACTAGTGATATGATGACTGGTTATACTCATCCGGATTGGGTATATTTTTACAAGAAAGCTGATGTTATAAATCGCATGGAACAGCTTTTTGCACCAATCGGTGATACCGCACGTGCCAATGATGTAAGATTGTCTTTTCATCCAGGTCAATTTACTGTATTAGCAAGTATCAGTGAGCAGGTAATAAATAACAGTATTAGGGAGTTTGAATATCATGCTGATATGGCCCGGTACATGGGGTACGGTAAACAGTTTCAAGATTTTAAAATCAACGTACATATCAGCGGTAAACGCGGTCCCCAAGGTATCAAAGATGTCTTTGGAAAACTGTCTCTTGAAGCAAGAAACACACTTACAATAGAAAATGATGAAATCAGTTGGGGTATCGATAGTAGTTTAGAGTTAGCCGATACTTGCGCTTTAGTATTAGATATTCATCATCATAACATACACACAGGAGAATACATTGAAGCAACTGATGACCGTATTAAAAGGATTATTGATAGTTGGCGTGGTGTTAGGCCTGTTATACATTATTCCTGTAGCCGTGAAGAATTTCTCTCAGAGCATTCCCGAGTCACACTCCCCGATCTACGGACCTTATTAGAGTCAGGTCTAAATAAGCAACAATTGCGGGGACATAGCAAATACTATTGGAATGATGCGCTTAATAAATGGGCATTGACTTTCCTCGATCAATTTGATATTATGGGCGAATGTAAGGCCAAGAATTTGGGTACCTTTGCGCTGCATTCGTATGCTAAGGAATTGAAGATTATTTAATTCCTATTTGCTTGACATTCTATCGGTAACCCTATAGAATGATGTATGGCACCTATTTAAGGAAATAATCATGTTTGACAAATTAAAAAAACTATTCACTAAGAAAGTCACAGAAGAAAAGCCAAAGAAAGTCCCCAAGCCAAAGAAAGAGCCTGAACTATCTCCCAAAGAGATAGCTGACAAAGCTAACGAACCTTTTATTCATGTAGTTAAGATGGATATTGATCCTAGAGATGTAAACAATGGATCGTTTGAACTTGATTGGAATGCTAAATTCGTAGTGAATCTGATCAAGTCTGGTTATAAGATTAGGGATGATGATACTGAGCAACAGATAGTAGAACGGTGGTTTCAAACTGTATGTAGGAATATTGCATTAGAACTATATGAACAGACACAAGCAGATCCCACTAACCGAGACCTACGACCTATCAGCACCCGCGATTTAGGTAATGGTCGTACTGAGGTAAGCTAAAAATGACAGCACTAACATATCTAAAATGTTCACTGCCTTTCTGTTTCAATACAGTGGGACAGCATTCTAAAGTTAAAAATGTCAACAAACAAGTTTGCTCGGCTCACAGAACATCACGCAAGGACGTAGTTGATAAATGGAAGATGAACTCCGGTTGTGCGAACAAAGATAGTCATTATGAATTTCCTTGTGTTTGTACAACAATACAAGATCCTTCTCAATTGGACATCAACCACATTGACGGTGTCAATGATAACCGAGATCCAGTTAATATAGAAGTATTGTGTGCTATGTGTCACCGTATGGTTACACTACGTGAAAAGCATCATCTTACTATCAAAAAAAGTCGAAGAGCAAAATTAGCTGATACTGGTTTATTTAAATTTTAAGGTAAGCTAAGTTATTGATTTACATAGAGTTTTTATTTAGTTGACATTAAATGGGTATTCCTGTATAATAGCTTTATACACTGACAACACGGAGACTCATATGACTCAAATCGTAGAAGTTGCTCTGAATCTTTGCAAATATGACAAGAACCGTAAGGTTCTGCTGTTGTCATCAAAATATGTTGGTATGCCCCAACAACTTTTTGTTCGGAGTCATCACACCGGTAAGGAAGTTCGGTTTGTGGTAGTGAGTCAGTATGATGTGCTTTTTGATCAGGACCAATGGGACGGTGAGCAGCAAGTCTATCGCCCGGTTGGTACTGTACCCGGTGTCGATCATATGGTTATTCATCACGGTTGACAGTAAATGGGTTTGGGTATATAATATACACATACACTAACGAAACGGAGCAAGATTATGAAAATCGTCATCCAAACACAAGTGCAGGAAAACTACGGTGCTCATGATTGGGACGGAGTTGGTGAGTGCCCGCAGTACTGGAAAGCCAAGGGTGGCGATACCTATGTTGTTCCTGATCTTACGGTTGATCAAGTCCTCAAAATTAAGGATAAGGGTATTCCTACGTTGACTGCCCTGATCGAAACCCGCAATGAGGGTTTTGAGGAGTATGTCGTTGATTGGTCTATTTTGGACGATGATGCTGAGGTGTCCGAGCCGTGGGAAACCCCGTTCAATCTGTTTTGGGAAGATGGTAAGTGGGTTGCACGCCGTACCGTAGCGAATGGCGAATATAGTTATATGAATCCTAGAGTTGCTAGTAAAACCGAGCAGTATGATATGCTTATGGCTAGTGAACGTGAAAATTACAAGGTTGTATACACTATGACCAATGGTGATGTTGTGCTCAATGCTACAGTAAATGAATATCTTGCCAAAGCCCTATAATATGCAAACCGCTTGGAGTCATTTACTCAACGCAAGTCGTATAGATCAGATTATTGTACATGTAAAAGCCAACCCAAAAGAATGGGCTGCGGCGGATGCGGCGTGGGATGCGGCGCGGGGTGCGGCGTATGATGCGGCGCGGGTTGCGGCGTCAGT
>Ga0181357_1000373_pt1 | contig 16578 bp, 19 predicted proteins | sample Fa13VDMM110DN_FD_130094 | JGI IMG/M metagenome (GOLD analysis project Ga0181357, IMG submission 130094) | Freshwater viral communities from Lake Michigan, USA - Fa13.VD.MM110.D.N | ecosystem: Environmental > Aquatic > Freshwater > Lake | place: USA: Michigan | collected 2013-09-24 | reverse complement strand
AAAATTTAAAATTATTTGGAACGCCCTGACCCCCGACCAAAGAGGGGCGTTTAAAATATCTTGACGAAAGATTTTGACGATGTGCGTGAAAATGCTGTGTATTGTTCTCGAGGGGACATCTTGTCCCATTCGTGGATTACAAATTTTTCCTTGATTGTTATTGACTGAACCTTGTGGTTGGTAAAAGCAAAAGCAACAACAAAGAATTTCATAAACTCTGTATGTGTAAATGATTGTCCCCCAATTATGATATTACCATCGGCACCAAGTTCGTTAAGACATTCTGGAAAACTTTTTTCAAAACCTATCTTTTCAATAACCCACATTTTACTATTGATAAGTTTTCGTTCTTTGTTATTAACAACAGACATTATAGGCGTTCCTTTTTTCAACCAAACATCTTGACCTTGTACCGCATGTAAAATATTGTATTTGATAAAAACTCCTGTCTCGCCCATATACTCTTTGTTGATTTGTTTCCGATATTCATTTGTTCGGCAAATGTTAATTTTGGAACTATGATGTTTTCCAAAATTATTAATGTTAATACCTCGTCCTTCAATAATATCAAAGTATTCAGGACTAAGGTCGTTCCGTTGGTTTTCACAAAGTTCAACTAGATTACCACCACAAAGAGTATGAAACACAGAGCAGTTTAACCAGTTTATTTTTTCCTCTCCAACTGGTCTTGTTTGGTGCGGGTCTCCAACAAATATAAACTGTATTTCTGGATACTTTTGGTGTATTAAATCAAACACGGACATCGCATAACTCGGTGTCATAAAACATTCATCATTGATAATCCTTTTTACATTCTTACATTTATTTAGTTTTGATTGTGTAGCAAGACCAGTATTAAAATCAATACCGAACGCAGAACAGATTGTTTCACCTGACATACTTTCAGTTGCTTTATTAGTAAATGCAACTTTGAGTGTAGTTTCATCGTTATACCAATCACATTTTTTTACACATTCGCTCTTACCATAGCCAGCAAGACCAGTTAAACAGAAACTCGTTTTAGGTAATTTTGGTTTTAGTTTTTCAAAATAATTATCAGCATCGCCAATTTCAACTGGCGTTTTATTCCATATTCTTTCAGTTAAATAAACTTTTGGAATAACCCGTTCAGGTTCTTTATAAAATTGAATATCCAATTCACAGTAGTTTTCTTTTATTGTTTCGTCTTTGTACCCTCCGATAGTTTCACTAAACTCAATTGGATTACCGTTTTCAACAATAACATTATCGGTTTTAATTTTAATCAAACGACCACCGAGTTTTTTAGCAAGTTCATAACACATAATCCACTCGTTTTCAAGAACCTTATTGTAGATCGGTAAATCATTACAGTAGTCTTTTGAAACATTTGTTTGTTGAACCATATAAATCTTTTGGTTTTCATAAAGTATTTCACCAATATCAACACATTTAAATTTATCGGTTCTCATGCGTTTTCTGTTAGATATTCCCACAGCATCTTGTAAATCGTAAATCGTCCCAACATTTTCGTTGTCCCAGAATTTTTGACACGCAAACTTGAAATCTGTTTCCAAATAACCAGATGAATATTTACTTAGAGTTTTTCCAAAGTATCCAATTGTAGTATTGACCAAAGTTTTATAATTATCTGGACTTGCTTTGATAATTTCCTTAACAAAAGTATCAGCAAAATTAGAACTTAATTTACCACTTGCGGTAAGTTGGTATTTAATATCAAATTTAATATTCTCACCCGCACAGTAATTAAGAAATTGATTTGAATACCAACCAGCACCTCTCATAGGTAAATTGTTATCTGTTATAGCATAATACCAACCAAGAACCATCTTTCCATTGTATTCCTGAATATCGTCTGCTATACCAAACACAGGGTAATCACCAAGTACATTATTCAACAAACAAGATGTTCGACACTTGTTAATATCTGCTGAACTTTGAGTCGCTCCGCTTGTATTATTAAATAAACTGACTATACCAGTATTTATTTGTAGTTGTGAATAAACATTATCGTTAAAATGAGAACTCTTGTGTTTAGGATTTGTTCTATCAAATATTCCCTTACCAAGAAAAGTAAGAGATTGGTTTTTAAATGATATATTCATATTATCACAAACCTGTTTAACAAGTTCCAGATCGGGATTAGCATATATCCATTTCTTATTGTCAAGTTCATAACCAACAATTTTACTGTTATATAAACTTACTTTACGAAACTTGTTGTCGATTGAAAATTGCTGTAAGAATAAATCTTTTAGGTCATCAATACCAATTACAATACTATCAAATACTTTTTCTTTTTTCTTAATAACAATTTCTCTGTTGCTTGTCTTAAAACTTTCAGAACTAGCAAGTGATTTGATATAATCGTCGTCGCTACAATAATACAAATGATTATTCCAAACCTGTGCTACAAATACAGGTAAGTTAGTATCAACGATATAGTCCTTGTTGGTCGCAAACACTTTTTCCTCAACATCAATAAGTTTGTAAGCACAACGCAGTTGTTTAAGACAATTTACAAGTTCGTGAGTGTTATATCCTTTATCATATTTATCGTCATTACAAAGATTTTTGATTTCACCAAGACTATAACGCCTGTTCTTTCTTTTTTCCCAACGAGATATATGATATAAAATTGTTTCAGGGACACATTCCATATCTCCACTATCAACAAAACCACGAAACTCTGGTGTTGCTGAAAGTATCAATTCCCTGTACATAGTCATATCAACTAAACGAGCATCACTAACAGGTATTTCAATAATATTAATTCTGCTAAAACTTGCAGTTCTGCCGTCAGAACCACCAATTTGGTTCATAGCATTTGTTACGACTTGTGATAAATCAAAGAACCTGTCAAAAGCGTCTCCGCTATCAATAACAGCACTTTGGTTTCGGTGTGCGTAATTATTCCAAAGACCGATAGTTTCCGTATAGACAAATGGTATTAACGGATGCCGAAACTTGCTTTGAAATTGAATTGACATTTGTCCCATGTATTTAAGGTAAGTTTTAAAATTACCAAAGGAATTTCCATTTTGTTGTCGTGTATAAGCATCAAATACAAGAGTATGTAAGAACCTCCGATCTGGTCTTGCTTGGATTTTTTTAGAAAGCGCTTTTTTGAAAAAATATTTCCTTAGAGTTTTTTGCGCTTTTATAACTTTTTTATTTTCAACGATAGTCTTTACATTAATTCTGCGTTCTCTTGCTTTACGATTTCGTGATTGCCGTTGTTGTTCGGTAAGTTCGTTATTAAACTGATTTCGTAATGTAGAATAATCTACTCCGCGTGTTCTTGGTGCTATACCAAAGTGTTCTCTTATTATTCGTCTCTGTAAAGCGGTTAAATTACCTGTTTGTAATTTTCTCTGAGACATCTTAACATTCTCCAACATTTTTAATTTTCTTATAATTTATATAAATTTTAATTCTTTAAGTTAAAATCTATAAAAAATATAATTCTTTTTTTATCCAAGGATTTATAAAAAACATCATTCCTTAGGTTTTTCGGTTTTTTTGGTGTTATGATGTAATCCATCTTTCCACTCATCAATTTTTTCTAATTTTATATGTCCGTATCTTGACAAGAAACTATTTTCTTTATTTCTTTTTTGTGTATCTACATTTTTAAGAGTACGTAATCTCCACGATGTATCTAAGGTCAAGTTGAGAGACATTTTTTCATTAATTTCATTAAGACTTGAAAACTTACCCGTCTTAATGCTATTAGTTTCTTTATCAAAAACTATGACAGACCACTTATACTTTTTCCAATTAGTAGAACCTAAACCACGCCCTTTAAAACCATCTGGTTTCATATATTTTTTAGGTTCGTCTGTCATTTTCTTATATTAATATAATATATTTTTTATTCTTTAAATTATCTTATTTTTTTATTTTTTTTTTATAAATCTTAGACTTTGTTTTTTATTTACAGGGTGTATATATATAGTATGGATAGGTTTATCTATACTTAATGGATTGATTAAAAAATGCATTGTGTAATTTTAACCAATATTATTAAATACACAATATTAAATAAAAGATATTTAATTTCAGAGTTCATTTAAACTTTAACTCTTATTTTTTTTCCACCAGCAATTAATTTATTACAAACATCATTTAATTCATTCTGATAATACCCTTCTCTTAATAATAAATCTTTTCGGTCTTCAAAATAGTAAGTTTCGAGTAATGCTATTTTACTATCACCGTGCTTAATAACCTCAAAAGAACTGACATAATTGTATCTATTTTTAAGGTGTTCTTTGTATTTATGTTTATGTGATGCCCACCTTGTAGATAAATATTTTTGAGTTGTACTTCCTATGTAAATACTCTTACACGAGTCGCTGTATATTTTATAAATGTACCCTTTATTCATTTAAATGTTCTTTAAAAAGAACCGATATTTTTAATTTAAAAACAAATTTAATTTATTCGCCTCCTATAGATTTAAACTTTGAAAAAAATAAAATAATTTTATTAAGTAAATCTCCTTGAACTCCAATTTGTTTTATTAAACTACTTAAATCTTGTAATATAAACCGATCTAAATTTTCAGTGTAATTAAAGGAACTTGAATTTAAATTGTCCTTTACGAATTGCTGACAATTTAAATCATTCCACCTATAAATAAAATATCTTTCACGAGATACTCTAGAAATTGCTTCTTCACACATCTGAAGAATTGTTAAATTTTTATTAATACCAACATTAATACTACTTTCCCATGATTTTACTCCTAAATTAAATTCAGGTTTATCGTTTTTTTCATAAATACAAGTACTAACATTTCCATTCAGATTAAATTTTATTTCTAACCATAAATGAAATAATTTATCGGGTTTTTTAATTTCATTTGCTAATCTAAAATTACCTACATTAATATTAGTTATAAATTTTTGTATATAAGCGTTTATTGGCGCTCTACATACTTTTAAACCAACGATAATTCCATTTCCAAATTCATTTAAAAAGTTTTTAGATAAATTACTGAAGTCTTTAAGAACTGGTTGCTGGTTGATAAAGTTATAAATTTTTGTCCCAACTTGTCCTATTGTCTTAAATGTTCTACGCGCAAAATCACCAAGTCTTTTAAACATCTTAAAGGTTCTTTAAAAAGAACCGATATTTTAAATTCGTGGATAAGTGCGTTTTACATAACTCGGTTTAAAAATAACATTCGGATATACATACCCATAATGAATAAACCGATTTGAAGGATAATATTTTAACGGCGATGCTTTTAATTTTTTCTCTTCGTTAGGTGAAATAAATGTCATTAAGTTTTGTTATTAACATTTATTTTAATTTTTGAAATATCGTCAATTAATTTTTTTAAAATAACTTTTTTTGATTTATGTGTTTCTCGGTATTTTTTTTGATATTCTTTAACAGTTAAAGCACTTATAATTTTTTGTTCTTCAGATAAATTTCCACCTTTAGGTCGCCCTATTGTCATTTAAATGTTCTTGTACTTTTAACCGTTATTTTAAAATGGTTTAAATAAACTTTTTCTAGCCATTTCTCTACGTAATCTTTTCATTTCATTATTAATATGTGATTGAGATAAATGGTTTTCTGTAAAAACATCTTTTTCAATTTCTTTTTTAACTCTACGATATACTACTTCGTGTTCGTCATCGCTGGATGAGTCTTCAATAATAATTTTTTTCTTTTTAATTTTAAATTTAACGGGTTCAACTAAATTAACGGGTTCAACGGTTTCAACGGGTTTAACTTCGGTCAGTTCTTTAAGTTTTAAATTAACATCTGATTCACGTTTTTTTAAATTTAATTGTTTAACCAGTGTTTCCTTATCTTTTAAAACTCTTTGTTCTGCCCGTATGGCGTACGCTTTTTCACGTGCTAATTTTAATGCTTCTAATTTTTCTGGTGATGGAAAACTTCTTCCATCAATTTTTTTAACTTTTTCGGCAATTATCATTTATAATAATTACTAATATTATAATAAATCATTTAATTGTAATTTTAATTGTAATTTTAGTAATTATTGTATTTTATCCACCTTTTCTTTCTGTTAAATTTTTTATATTCCCAGCTATCTTACCTACGATAGAGATAGGTGCGGATAGTTCAGGATGTCCTAACGCTGCTGCAATTCCAGATGCGTACGGTGCAACTTTTTCTACTACATTGCTAATCCCATGTACTATAGGTTGTAAATGGCTTCCTAAATACCTAGCGCCTTGAGATATTCCACTACCAATTTTTTTAGCAGTATTTTTGATAAAGTTTATAAATCCCATTGTTGTATACTTCGCTTTTATTTTATTTTTGAAGTAATTGAAGTTTTTCTAAATGGATTAATTCTTTTGTTAAAACTTCCATTTCTTCATCAACCAGAACTTCAACTGATATTGTCATATCCCAATTATCATAAATTATTACAGGAGTATTATATTGATCGGTTAAATAAAAATTTACAGTCCCTATCTTCTGACCTGTACTTGGAAAATCAAAATTGTTGGCTGAGTCATTAAACGATTGGTAAATAATTGGAAAAAATGGCGGGACTAATATAGGGATTTGTGCTAATATGTCAGTATAGTTTAACATATTGTTATTAAAATTATAACTTAAATTAATCGGAGGAATATTACTATGTAGTTTAAGATACTGTATTTGACCCGTATATAACGGTAATGGAGTTGTATATCCTGAAGAACTAACTGTTAAAGTAGTTGTTGATATTTCTTGACCTAAAATTCGAGCAAGTGTATTTACCATAGGATAAAGTATTTTATTAAATGTGCTTGGTGCTGTAAGAGCATCAAAATAAAAAATAATATCAGTAATACCACCAGTCCAAGTTAAATAGCCTTGGAAAGTATTAGTATTTAATAAAACAAAAGTAAAAACACCTAAAACCTGAACAGCATTAATAGCAGTTGTAAAATTTGATGCTATCTGATTAAGTGAATAATTTCCTACTGGTAATTGTAAAATATACTCATTAGTTCCATTAATTACTATATAACACGTACGGTTGTATTCATTAATATTTTGAAATGAATTCAACAAACTAAAATATACCATAGTCATTCTTATTTTTTCATTTTGAGAAAGGTTCATTAAATTATCTGGAAACATCATAGACCATTTTTGTATTGTTTCGTTCGGCTGTCTGTCTGCTGAACTTAAATAGAACAATTTTTTACGGACTACCTTCATTTAATCTTAACCATTATTTTTTTTTGACTACGTTATGATATTCTTTAAATTCTAAATCATCTTTGACTAAACTATTGAGGTATTTAACATAACTACGGTTTGGATACATTTTAACATATTCAGGTCTTTTTGTATAATCCATACGATAAGATTTTAAATATTTTTCTATATTTTTGGCATTTATTTTTTCGGGCATTTCTGCCTCAGATGCGGTTCGGCTCATTTCACCAGTTTCTAAAAATGACAAACGTTTATGTTTATCTTTTTCTTTTTTAAATTTATTACTTTCAAAATTAAGTAATTGTTTTTGCCTGCTTGGTGGTATTCGTTTTGTATCGGAATCGGAAATAAATTTATAATTTTTATTTTTAGCGATTTCTTTATTACCAAATCTTTCTGTTTCACTGGAATAATATTTGTCAGGTAATCCATATTCAATATCAGATATATCAGTTGTTTCATTAGCACTGCTTCCATTTCCGTATGGATTAAAATTTTCAGATGTTTTTATAATTGGTGTTGATGCTGTTATTAAAGGAATTTCAGGTTTAATTTCTTCAAGTTGTTCAGGTATTCCTTGCCCTGTTTCATCTTCCATATTTGCTTGAGTTGTTGGAGGTTGAAATGGTAAAACACCTGAACTAATATTTGGTAATTCCCCAGTTGCTTCAAAATTGTTGTCAGAGTTGCTTGAAACCGTTGGAATAAAAACTGGATCTGATGATAATTCTGGAATAAGAACTTGGTTTGCTTCTGGAACTTGTTCTGGTGATGTTAAACGATAAGGTAAAGATTTACCTGCCCACCAAGCAGTTATTAAATCTGATGGTATTAGTCTTCCTGCGTGTGCAGTTGTAAATTTTAAAAGTTCTGTTCTATCTCGTTCGTGACTGTCTAACTTTGCCTGAAGAGCATCTTTTTCTGCTTTTAACAAACTTATAGCAACATTATATTTAGATTTTCTGTATGGATATTTTACTGCTTTTTTTTCTAAAATATTAATCTGTGCTCTACGGTCATCAATTAACGCCTGAATTGGTTTATTTGATTTTGATAGTTTAGAATATGCTTGGTCTTTTGACATAAAATTATTGTATTTAGACGTCCCTGAAACCTTGAATGTGTGCGATTTAAATAATTCTTTTAAATTTATTAAATCTGATGTGAATAAATCTGTTTTGTTCATTTAACTTACATTTTTATTTTAAATTTAAAATAATTGTTAATAATAAAACTCATGAGTTTATACCCAGTAAGTAATTATAATATTGGAACAGGCGAAGCAAATGAAGTTCTTGATACAATTTCTTCGCCTGATGGTTCTTTGGTAGTAACTTTTATTAATGGAGTTGCTTACTTTGTAAATCCGATTACTGGATCCATTACTAATATTGATGTTACTTCTGAAACTACTACAAATGAAACGGATTTATTAACATTTATAAAAGGGTCAGCTGGAGTTTCAAAAGTGCTTTATGCTGACGTAAGTTTAAATTATAATCCATCTACAAAAGTTTTAAGTTCAAATAACATTTCAATTTCAAGTACAGTTAAAATTGGCGGGATAAATACAATAACTTATAATCCAATTAATACACGAACTATATTTTCAGGCGGAACAGGTATTCTGGTTGATAGTGGTATTTTAATTGGAAATAATTATTCCTCAAATACGATTGTTGGAATTACAGGTATTTGTAATACTGGAACAACAAATTTTTTTGAAATTTACGACAATACAATTGTAAATATTCTATTTCAAATGAACTCATTAAGAACACGTACAAGTCTTCCTGTTTATATTGGAACTACTGATGGATATACTGGTGTTCCATTGGCGTGTTTAAATAATACACTTTTAGATAATACTTTTAACAATATCCAGTTAGGTTTCTCATCAACAAATTATAACTCGTGGTTTATTGGTTCAAGATACAATACCAGTTCAGCATCTACAATTTTAAGTTTAGCCCCTTATGGAGTTTCTCAAACTGGTTGTTGGTATGTTGATGGAATCGGCTCTACAAACCAAGTAGGAACTGCTACTATGTTAAATCTTGAAATAGAAGGAGGTGGAATAATTCTCAATGACCAAACAAGCGCATTTGCTTATCTGATAGAAAGTATTGCTAACCAATTTACAATAACTTTTAACCAAACACCAACAACACCATTAACGTTAAATTCGTTCGGGCAATTAATTCTTGACGGAACACAGGCAAGACTACGGTTAAATAGCTCTACATCAGGGTCAGCAGATTACTATTATAGTACTGTATCGGGAGCTACTACATTAGCAACTTACAATTTATTTTATTTTGATGGGACTACAACAATAAATCCACTTCGTCTTAATACCAATGGAACTTTAGATTTAGGAACGGTCGCTGGTTCGGCAACTGGAATTAACTTATTCGGGGCGGGTACAAGTTTTCTAGACTGTGCTAATGCTAGTAAAGGAAACTTAGAGTTTTTTATGTCAGGTGACGTAAGATTAACGGCTGGCGGTGTATCGCCTGCTTTATTAAATATAAGTACTCTTGGTGTATTAAGTTTTACTGGCGCCAGTGCTACTTTAACTTTAACTGGATCAGGCGCTACTGGTGGTACAATTAATTTAGCTGGAGTGGGTACAAGTTCAATTAACTGTACTGATGCTAATAAAGGACAATTAGATTTTTTAATAACCAATGATGTTCTTATTACGGCTGGAGGCAGTTCTCCCGCAGATTTGGAATTAACTAATCTTGGAATACTTACTTTGAGTAGATCAGGAACAGGTAATTGCTCACTACAATTTGGTGGAATAGGAACTAATACTATTTCTTGTAATAACACAGCAAAAGGGGCTATATCGTTTGCTATGAGTAATACAGTTACTATCACAGCAGGCGGAAGCAGTCCAGGGACTATATCTTTAACTAATGCTGGATTGCTCACTGTTTCAGGACAAGTTGTTTGTGATGCTTTCAGAGTGACTGCATCGAGCACTGGAATTGGTATTAGTTTAGTTAGTGTTAATTTAATAGCACAAAATAGTAATACTTCTTTTGGTAGTGGTAATTATTGTTATGTAGCACCATCGGGAAACACGTGGATTGCTGTATCAGATAAGCGTATAAAACACGACATACAACCATTAGAAAATTGTTTGGAAAAGATTTTACTTTTGAACCCTGTAAATTACAAAATGAATTATGATAATAAACAATGTGTAGGTTTTATAGCACAGGAAGTTTTAGAAATTATTCCAGAATTAGTTATAGTGCCCGAAGACCCTGAAAGTTTGTTAGGTGTTGATTTAACTAATATGACTTCATTTTTAGTCAAAGCAATTCAAGAACAAAATATTTTAATTAAAAATCTTTACCTTGAACTTGAAAAATTAAAATTAAAATTAAATTAATTTTTAAAATTAAAATATTTTGTTAAGGAAAAGCAAAATGGTTAAAGATGTTGGTAAAAACAAATTTGATAATATTGATGATGCTTCTGAATATTTTAAGTCTGTTTATGAAGGACTTCCACCTGAAGTAATAAGAACTGTAATTGAATACTGTATTAGAAACCCAGATAAATTACCACCTCAAGCAGATAAGATTGACCTTAGGAAAGAACCTAAAGTAAAAAAAGAAAAAGAAGTTATCATAGAAGGAGCAGTTGAATTTTACGAAGACCCCAACGACCCAAGTCTTAAAATTATTAAGCACCGTGACGGAGCATGTGTTTTATCGGTAGAAGAAGCAGATGAATTACAAGCAAAAATTAATATTGAACTTTCCAAACAGAAAGAAGAAGACCGTGAAAAAAATAATTCACTTTGGAAGGAAAGAAATAAAAGATTATTAAAGGAAAAACTTTTAGAAACTAAACAAAAAAATGGACGCTAAATTAAATTAAATAAATTTATTGTAAAATTAAAATATTTGGATTAATTATAAAAAACTAAAAAATATGGATATGTTTAACGAGTCTCTGATAGTACCAAGCAATCTTCGTTTTTTCCTTCATCGTTTAGCCGATGACGCTCAGCCCTCTACTAACATTTTAAAAATTAATGCTATGAACAGCACATCAAGTTCTTCTGGCGGATTGATTACAGTAAGATTACCAATGGCGCTGGTAGATTTAAACTCATTTGCTATGTTTTTTCAAACAACTACAACAAACGGAACTTACACTAACGCTGGCGTGGCTCAAGCTATTTTACCAAAAGGAATTGAAGGAATTGTATCGAGGATGGAAATTAGTATTAACGGGCTTGGACTTCTAAATTTACAACATTACAATCTACTTTATGACGTACTTAAAGGTTCTCATATGGATATTGGTAAAGGTGTAATGCGAAGAACTCTTCAAAACGAATGCGACACAGCACCTCTTCTAACCTCGGGAATTGTTGCTACAGGTGGTCCATCGGCTACTGCTCATCCTGTCTTCGTTTCCGCCGCTACTTTTGCAGTCCAAGCATCAGGAACCACTCTTGCGATTACTTGTACTTGCGGAACTCTTTACCCAAACATTCAAATTTCAGATCTGGCGGGCGATATTCCGTTTGCGAGTTTAGGAATTACTCTTACGGGAGCAGCGACCAGTGCTGTTATTAGTGCTGTTAAACAGGTTCCAGCTTACGTCCAAGCAGTTAGCGTAGGTGGTGCAACCACTTATTCTGCTGGTGACCTTGTCACTCAGTTTGTTCTTACATATACTTACGCGACCTCAATAGTGACAACAACAGCTTATACAGCAACTTCACCCGCAACATTTACAGTTATGATTGGAGGCAATGCTGGAGTTGCTGCTGCAGCCACCGTTGTGCCCTTATCTGGTCTCGTGGCTCTCCCCAGTGCTTCTATCCAAGCAAGCACATATACTTCTCAATCCGTCCCCGTCCCAGCTTTATCAACCACTCAAAGTTTTTTCCAAGCAAATCAAAACGGTTACCACTGTATTTCAGATTGGCTTGCTTTCTTCAAAGCACAACCCAACTGGATTCAATTACAGATGCTTGGTGAGGTGGAAATTCGTTTGACTTTGGCTGGAAATGAAATTTTGAGTGTCCCCCCTGGTCTCGGACTATCAACACGCCCAGATTATTCTCTAAGCAATATCTTTTTCACAGTTAGAACCTGTTCATTTGACAATAACTTTTATGACGACATTCTTTCAGAAAAACTATCTTCTGGTGGTGAAATTGAAATCCCTTACAGCAATTATTACAATATCAATCAGGTCCAATCTGCTGGTTCATCAAGCACACGTTTTTCTGTAAATACTCAATGTTTAAATAAAATCATCAGTACCAACAGACCAAGTTATTTCAATACTTTAGCTGGAGCGATGAACCATCTGCCTGCTGGCTTTGGTATGAGAGCCGATGGTTCTTTTGGTTTAGTCCATAAAGGAGCATTTTTTTCTACAAGCGCAAGCGTGGAGCCATTTACATCAAGCATTTTGTCAAATCCCAACTTGTGGCAGTATCAAGTTAATTCTTCATTTATTCCAAATGTTAAGATTGACCCCAGTTTTGCTTTCTACAATTATTTAGAAGCGTGGAATATGCACAATTCTTATAGCGATAGTGTAATTTTAGGTAATCCAAATATCTTTTTATTGTCAGGATACCAGATGGCTATAGCACTGGATTTTATGGATAGCGCTATTCCTCGTCTATGTGCGGGTATTGATACTCGAGGGGCAGTGTCAGTTGCTTATCTTTTACAGGACGATAATAATGCTGGAGATAGAACTGACATTTTTACATGCTTTACCAGTGTACTTAAAGTTGGCGCAAATCAGCAAATTCAAGTAATTTATTAAAACTAATATTATTAAGGTTGGCGCGAACCAACAAAATTCAAATAATTTATTAAAATTTAAATTAAAATTTAAATTAAAATTTAATTAAAAATATTGTCATTAATTATAAAAATTAATGTCAAGTTATTTAAACAACCCTGTAGTCCTTCAAGGAAAAGATGTTAATGATATTGCTAAATATACCAGAATTAAACCTCTTAATAAATTATTACAACCTATAGTTCCATTAAAAAAAGCATACGGTTATTCTAATCCAAGAATATATCCAAAAGTTACTTCTGTTATTGGATCGGCTATGTATCCTGGTATAGGAACTTCAAGAGCCGTTGGTCCTATGCGATTTGGAGGTAGTTCAGCATTTTACGCTTATGGTTTAAGAACACAACTTCCTATTATTAGGAACAAGAGTGTTAGATTACAGTTTCCACATCTTCAAAGAGAAGTGGCTGATGTTATTCAGACCCCACCCAAAATGTACGGAGAATTTACACCCAAGTGTAGTCTTAATTTAGTTCTTTAATTAAAATATTTGTTTTGATTAAGAACGATGGTTAAAACTTTAAAACTAAAAGATGAAGCATATTCTATAAAATTACCAAAAAAATCAGCATTTACAATAGAAACACCCGAAAACCAAATAAAAATGCACCAGCTCAATGCTGTATGTAGCGTCAGAGGATACGGTAAAGGCGTTATTTTGTCAAGTTTATTACAAGGATTAAAACGTCAAGGTTGCTTAGATAGATGTTTTCAAATTTCACCAACCATAGAAAGTAATAGACCTATTTTTAACGCACTCGGTATAAAACCTGAAGATGAATATTCTACTGGCGACCCAATAAATATTTTAGATATAATTAGTAAAGTTGAAGAGGAACAAAGAGAATACGAGCAATATAAAGAAGCGTGTGCTTTACATAAAATTTTAAACGACCATTCTATAAATATAGACTTAATAAATCCATCTATTCTTTTAAGAGCATTGGAATATGGATACTTTAATAAAAAACCTGAACCAAAATATAACAATTCACAAAACGGACGTCCTTGTTTAGCGTTAATAGTTGATGATTGTCAGGGTTCAAATATTTACAATGCGGTAGGTAATAAAAATCCTTTTATAAATATGTGCTTGCGACATCGGCATATTGGAAAAGGTTGTGGAATAAGCATATTTATGTGCTGTCAAACATACGGCGGATCAGGAGGTATTCCAAAAATTATTCGTCAAAATTTAACAAGTTTATTATTAGGAGAACAGAAAAATAAAGATGTTTTAGACCAAATATCAGATGAAATAGGAGGACAGATAGAAAAAAGTAAATTTATGGAAGCATACCATAAAGCAGTTTTTAATGAAACACCTGACCAACAAAATCATAATTTTATTTTAATCGATTTTTTCCCGAAGACAAAGGATTTTATGTTTAGAAGAAATTTAAATGAATTTATTATTCCAGAAAAATAAAATAACAAGGTAATGTAAATGAAAAACTCTGGAGGACTTAAAAATGTTAATATGGAAATTATTAAAGGAAATCATACACCTGCTACTGAGATAAAAGAAACCGAAGTACTTAAATTATTTAGAGCAGTTGGATTAAAATACCAAAATCTTAAAATACAACCACAGAGATTAATAGTTCAAGCACCATACGACTTTTATGGAAGACCTTTAACCGAATTTACAATTAATTCAAGATTACTTACTCAATTACCACAAAATACTCAGTGTGCTTTAGAAAGTCTTTATATTTCTAATTTTTGTGGTAACTCACCACATACTTTAAATTTTATTGGAAATATTACAGCACAGACAAGTCTTTTAGTTGCTGGCGATACTTCTACATTTACTAATGTAAATTTTGGAACAGTTATTCCAAAACTTTATGATTACTTCACAATATTAGTACCTGATCCGAGTACACCTACAGTGACTTTTAATGTAATGTTTTATCTTTCAACTATATCTAATTATGCTTTAGGAACTGTTATAGGTACTGTCATTGACCCCGCTTCTTTAACTGCTACGCAACAAGTTCCTAATCTTGGAGTTCCATCGTTTCCTATGGGTATAAAATGGGATGCTCAGCAATTAGCAATAAATTACATGGGTTATACCACAACAACCTCGGGTTTTAGTGGATTTACTAATATTAACGTTGAACTACTGGGATATTCAAACCCTAATATTTGGGATACAGGATTAAATAATACATTAGTTAAAGCAAGTAATATTAATGGAATAACCAGTAATGTTGGTAATTATTCAAATATCATAGCATCTGTTCCGTGTAGTAAAAATGTTTTATCTGAAAGTTCTAATGTATCTTTAAATTCACAATCTACACAATTAAATTTCTTTCAAGTTATAAATTTCAACACACCAGCGTATCAGATTAAAGACCCTAATTTTTTAAATAATTCTCAAATCCAATTTAGACTTACATACAATCAAGGTGGAAAAGATTTTTTATTACCACAACCAATAGATTCATACGCAATATGTCCTTATAATTTAGCGGCGTCTTCATCGGGTTCAACGGCATCAACTATTATTCCATATGGAAGTATATATGATGGAATTACTTGGACAGATACAGCCGTAGCAACGATAAGGGCAGGCTATACATTTAACACTAATCCAGTAGTTAGATTTACTTTAGTATTTTATCCAATGGTAGGTGTGGAACAAATTGACGAAATATAATTTAAGGAAATAAATATAAATGTAAAGATAAATGGAAGACCCCGATAATCCTTTTGATTTTCCTCAAGATGACGATTTTTATTGTCGTATGTGTGATAAAGTTTTAGACATTTTAGAAGATGGAATTTGTTATGATTGTGAAATAAATATAAATGTAAAGGTAAATGAAAATGAAATTGGTCTCAGTAAAAATGACACCCGCTTCAAGTAAAAAAAAAATGATTGCTGTGTTTGACGATGGTATGACAATAGCATTCGGATCTAAAAACAGTCTTACGTATTTGTCAGGGGCAACCAATCAGCAAAGGGACGCGTGGTTGGCCAGACATTCTGTTTTGGAAGACTGGAAACACCATACTCCAGCTGCACTTTCAAGGTGGGTTTTATGGAGTGCTAAAACTATTCCTCTTGGAATTAAAAATTATAATAAAAATGTAAGTTAAATTTAATGGAAAAACTTAGTGGTACATTTTGGTTGAGTTTAGCAGGGATTTTAGCAGGGGTTTTAGGAATTATAATATCCGCAATAAATAAAAGTAAATGTTCTAATATAGATTGTTGTTGTGGATTAATCAGATGTGTAAGAGAAGTAGATTTAGAAGTTCAGTTAGAAGAACATAAATTAGATATGGGAGTACCAGATACACCTAAATAATTTAAAATTATTTTTTAGCGAGACAGGAGTTTTTATCAAATACAATATTTTACATGCGGTACAAGGTCAAGATGTCCCCTCGAGAACAATACACAGCATTTTCACGCACATCGTCAAAATCTTTCGTCAAGATATTTTAAACGCCCCTCTTTGGTCGGGGGTCAGGGCGTTCCAAATAATTTTAAATTTT
>Ga0181357_1000368_pt1 | contig 16623 bp, 20 predicted proteins | sample Fa13VDMM110DN_FD_130094 | JGI IMG/M metagenome (GOLD analysis project Ga0181357, IMG submission 130094) | Freshwater viral communities from Lake Michigan, USA - Fa13.VD.MM110.D.N | ecosystem: Environmental > Aquatic > Freshwater > Lake | place: USA: Michigan | collected 2013-09-24 | reverse complement strand
TTGTAGTACCAACTATGTCTGTACCTATCGAACTTTGCATTTCAACAGGTAAATTACTTTTTCCTTGTTGATTAACCGTTAAAACTAATTCTGTGTAATCTGTTCCGCCAGGTTCTGTAAAATTTTTAAATCTTGTACCCCCAGCTTTTCTTGCGGCTGCTCTGTATTCTCTTTCAACTATATATTTTTCAACATCTAAAGGATTAATATTAATAACTCTTTGATGTTCATATCTAGGAGAAGTAGATAGCTGCTCAGCATAATCTTTAGATACATAAAATTCACCATTAGAATTTTTGTCATAAATTTTATGAATTTCAAAAGTTTCAGTTCCATCTGCAAGTGTTCTTTTAAAATTGTTTATAAAATTTTTATCAGTAGGTATTAGAGTTTTATATTCAAAAAAATCATTTGCATAATTTGTTACAGGTAACTTTGAATTAGGAAGAGCCTGTACTGCGTTTTCTAAAATTACAGATCCTTGATTAAAATCTAAATTTCTTAAAGGTGGTTTTTCTTTAAAATTACTATAACCAATTTCAAAATATCTAACAGGATAATTGTCATAACCTATAATGCTAGTATCGCTTGAAGAGTAAGTACGATATTTTGTTTCAAATTCCTTTTTTCGTAATTCAAAATCATCGCTTAATTTTAATTCACCACCTAATTTTACTTCATTAACATCAATTCTGTTGGCTTGAATAAAATCTGCTAATTCTTGTTTATCAATAAATTTTTGATTAGATTTTGTTTTTAAGAAATCATCAAATCCAATCCACTTTAATTCTTGCTGAGTTACACCTGGAGTATTTTTTATAATTCCTGAAATTTGTTCAACAGGTGCTTTGTTTGGAATTTTCTCTATTGCATCAACTACGGCTGATTTAAAAATAGGCGCAAGTTCATCAACTCCTTTTTTATCAGCGGATTAGCCATAGCCGCTCCGCTAAACTCCTTTTTTATTGCACCGCCAATCTCAGTTAATTTATTTCCAAATTGATCGATACCACTTCTTACATTATCAAGAATTGTTGGCTCTTGATTTTGCATTGTTTCATCTTGTGGATTTAAAATTGTTTGATCTGTAATCTCTCCGATGGCAGTTGCAGATCCTGTTGCAACGGCTGTTCCTGGTATTGCTTTATTAAATGCTGGTACATTTCTTTTTAAAAATAACGCTGTATTAATAATTGGACCAATTGCAGCTGCAACACCTGTTGTTTCAAATGCTTGGTAAGCTCGATCAAATACTTCACCTTCTGGTGTATTTGGTAAAGCACCAAAGAATTCTTTTAAACTTTTTATCGATGCACTATCAAAGAAAAAACTACTTTCGCTTTGACCATCTGCAGTTTGTTGTTTTGGATCAAAGGCAACGCCAGATGATAAACCTACAGATAAAGGAACTGATATTGTTTTAGGTAATCCTATTTTATCAAGTGTTGAATAGATTGGTGCAAAGTAAGGATAATCTTGCGCTATATAACTTGCAAAATCTGATGCTTTGTTTGGATCTCTACCTTTTTCTGTTTTAAAAGCACTTGCATAAATATCTTTAAACATCGTGATTTTATTTTTAATATTTTCATCTGCTTGTTGTGAAAATTTATACATATCATCAAAACGATCTTCTCCTGGCTCTGATCCTAAAAGACGAGAAAATGCAGGAAGTAAATTAACTCCTAGTTTTGTTGCATTCATTCCACCTAATACTAATCGGTAAAGAGCTTGATCTGGTAGATCGGCAACAAAATTATAAACATCTTTTACATATTCAAAGTTTATTTCTTTATTTTTTGGATCATCTTTATTTAATTGTACAACTGTAGCATTTGGATCACGTTGAATTCCAATTAGCTCCGCAGGATCTACATTATTTTCTTTAAAGAAATTATATTTGCGATCTCCAAATAATTTCTCTTGATCTTTAATTGGCTGATAAAGACTTTCAATAATATTAAAACTGCCAACGCCTATATTTTTTTCTTCTTCCATAAATTATTGACCAGGTAAAAATGATTTATTTTGTTTTATGCTGCCTTGTGGTTTTGACTTGTCATCTTTTGGAGCTTGAAAACCAAAGAATGAATTTTTATCCTTACTAATATCTGCAATATCTTCTATTAAATCTAATTGAGAAAGATCTCTGTCTAAAGTTTTAAAATTAATTTTTCCTGTTTTATATTCTTCAGCTAAATCTTTTCTTATTTGTTTAAAATTATCTTTATAATTTTCTTGATTAAATTCTTTAAACCTTGGAGCAAATCTTTCTGGCTGTGGTATTTGAGTAATTTTAGGTATAAATTTTTGCTCATCTTTAATAGCTGCTACATAAGCATCTTCAGGTTTCATTTTCTCATCATAAACAAAACTCTTATAACGCTCTGCTGCTCTGACCGCTCTTGTTTTTGCGTCACCTGCATCTTTATTAAATGCAAATAATACACCTGTTGGATCACCCACATCAGCTTGCAATATTTTTAAATAATTTTGGAAATCTCTAAAACCTTTACGATCTTCTTTTGACTTATTTAATATTTCATTAAATTTAACTAAATCATCTACCTTTAATCGTTTCATTATTGTTACATCGGCATTAACAATCTCTTGTAAGGTATCAATCTTATCTACGCTGTCAGCAACTGCAATTTGAACATTTAGTTCATTTAAAAATTGATCGTCAGTTAAAACTTCTTTGCTAGTATAAGTTTGAACAAGTCGTGCATATTGAGCTGAATTAATTGATCCTTTATTTTTAAGATCATAAATAAAATCTAAATCTGGTCGTGCTTCAATTGCTTCTTTGTCATTAGGATTTTTATTAGCATTATTAATACGAGTTGAAAGTTCGGCAAAATAAGTATTTTGCGACTCTGTTGTTGCACGAGTTTCAAATTTTTCTCGATCAAGTTTTTTAGTGGACTCTGATACTAATCTTGCTTTTGCATTTTCTAAAATTAAATTAGCTCTTTTTTCTCCAAAAGTATTTGCAATAGTTTCAGCATTATTAATTGTAAGTAATGGATCTAGCTTAGTATTATTTTCAACAATAAATCTTAAAGATTGTAAATTTTTATCTTTAACAATTTTATCGTATTCCTTTGCATCATAAATATTTTTAAATGCTGGATCGTTAATAGTTTTATTAAATTCAGCATCACCTAATGCAGCTTCATAAGGATTAGTAACGGTTGATCGTTTTATATTTAATTGTGTTAAATAATTTTCATTTGTTACTTCAGTTTTTTTAATACTGTTTTCTGTAATCTTTGATGAAAGTTTTGGTAGTAATTCTATTTGTTGTTTATAAAGCCAAGTATTAATTTTATCTCTGGCATTACGACTAATGTCTGGATATTGAGATAAAAAATCTTTTTCTTTAATTGTATCTCTAAATATTTGCGCACCTTTTAATACGTTTGTTTCATTAGATGCTGCAGAATAGATTGTTGAAAGCTCTGGAGATATTTTAGTTATAATATCTAAGTAAGTGCTGTTATCTTCTTTATCTTTTTGATCTTCGTAAATCTTAACTAATTGTTTTCCAATATTACCAATTCCTGTTGCTTGCTCAGTTGCAAGTGACAAAGGTAAAGTTAAAGATGATGACTGCGGAACCTTTAATCCTTCAGGCTGCGTGATTACTTCTGAAATTTTAAGAATAGCCATAATTAAGTTCTTTTAGTGTACTTGTCGTATGCACCGTAAGCCATATTGGCATCGCTTAATAAACTACCAACGGCTGCAATATATTGACTTCGTGCTGTAAGATTAGCTTTATACAATTCACCTTCTCCTTGTGAACGCAGCATGATCGCTTCGTTTTGTATATTTTCACTTTCAGTAATTGCATTAAATTCTGCTGTTGCAATATTAAAGGCATCAATATTTTTGTTTTCTAAACCAACTAAATAAGGAGTAGTGCCAGGTCTAAATTCTGCACCTGATTTAAAAACATTAACTAAAAATTGTGAATATTGAGTTTCTTGTTTTCTAACAACTTGTGGTCTTGTAACTGCATTAAATATTTGTCGTCTTTGTTCTTTTTGTTTTTCTTTAAGTGCTGCTTGTTGTTGATAAACTTTATTATTATAATTACCAATTGCCTTTGCGCTTTCAGCTGCTGCGATATTTCCTAAAAAACTCATATTTTATATATTTTAGCCATGCGGTAGTAGTTAGTTTTATCTGGTCCGTATTGCACCATTACTCCTTCTTCTTGAAGTCCAAGCCATTTTGCAAAACGTATTCCAAGTTTAAAATCTTCTTTTACTGCTGTCTGTAATCTCCAAATTTTATTGTTAATACAAAGCATATCCATTCTATGTTTAACAAGAATGGCAGCTCTAATTTTATGTTTAAATATTTCTTTACTTGATAATACCCAGCCTTCAGCACAGCCTTGCCAGAGCGGATAAATTCCACCTGAAACAATTGGCTGCTCATCAGCTAGTAAAGTAAATGATAGTCCTGGTGCAGCAATATCAATTCTGTTTTCGTAATTTTCTGCATCCTGATCCATTAATGGATCATTCATTCCATAATTTATAATTTCCGTTCCATGTGTAGAACGATACGGAATAACTTTATAATTAACCATCCGATGTAACAACCGTTGGATAAATTGCAAGAACCGAACAAGGTAATGCTTGTTCTTGTTTTACAAAAATAAATCCATCGGTATTGTAATCATCTCTAAATTCTATTTCTTTATCACCTGCTAGAAAAGTTGAAACAGGAGTGTCCATTGGATCTGATGAACTTCTAAAAGGTATGGTTTCTAAATTGTTTAAATCTGGTCCAACTTTAACTCCAACGGTTTCAAATAATCTAAGAACAACTTTTGAAATTCTTTTAGTCTTTCCTTGTGAAGTTCCTTCTTCAGCTCCGCCTTCAATTCTCATTGTTTGAAGTACACTTGAATAATTTAAACCAACAGCTGCTTTATTAACATATCGATCTAAAGTTATTGCACCTGATGAAACAGTTTTATTAGCGTGTGTTGATCCATCCGCCAGGATGCCAACTGATTGAGCTTCAAGATGTGATAATCCTGAAAATGAATTAACAACTTGTTTTACAGTTGCGCCTGTTGTGTGTGTTGCTGCAGCGGTACTATTAAATCCTCTTGTGCAGCCTGTTAAAGTATTAGTGGATTTACCTGTATAAGAAATACGTTCGTTATCAATTAAGATTGTTCCTGTCGCAGTAAATGAACTAGCATCCGTTAATACAATAGAAGTTGCTGAACTTGAAATCGTACCATTTAAAGTAGTAGATGGTCCTGAATAAGTTAAAAAGCTATCTAAAAATTTAAAGTCTGTTGAGTTAGTTTCATCAAAATCAAAATCAGAAAAACATTCAATATATCTTTTAGTAGATCCATTAATTGTGCGTTTTACAATTACCCACAATTCATCTTCATCTAAAGTTCCTGAAATAGATGCAATACTTTCAACAATACCAAATTGATTAGTTCCAAAAGAACCACCTAATTTATGTTTATGCCAAGCAACTACATTCTCAGATCTTTGGTAAGTAAGACCAATTAAAATTCCGTCATCTCGAACAGCCCACAAAATACTTGAAGGCTCTTGCTGATAAGTAAATTCATTTATTCCACTATCAGTTACAGCATCGTTTAAGATTGTTAAGTCTGGTGCGACATAACCATCAGAATCGAAATTGTACGCTAACTCTCTAAATTTTCTTTTTGCTTTTTGTAAAAAGATAACTGCATTACCAACAGGTAAAGCATCTACATCAGCAGTTCCAAATGAACTTTGTTTTTTAATTGTTAAGTTTGTCGGTGTAACTGCAGCGTCTGTTCCATCTGCTGTGACTGTAAATTCTCCGCCTGTGGTTCCTATAATTAATGTTCTCTGTGCTTTTAAATATCTAACTCTATTTACCTGATTAGAAGCGATTGTATAAATCATCGCATCATCAGCTAAAGTTCCTGTTGCAAAGTTTTCATAATCGCCAGATTTTGAAAAATAAATTGTTTGTGGTTCTGTATTCGTACCAGCAAAAACTAATCGTTGTTCAAAAAAAGATACGCAAGCAGGATGACCTGAAAAATTAGAGAAGGCTCCAAGTTTCCATTTAGTTGTTGCAATATTTTCTGTGCTATAAACAAAAGCTAAAGTTCTATGTGTTACAGCTGTGGTTGAGCTGGTTCCTCTAGTGCAACCTGTAAAACTTCTTGTGGCTGCATCTTTGCCTGTGTAAGTAATTAATTCATCATCAATTCTAATTGTGCCTGTTGCAGCATAATCATCGATTTTATCTACAACGATTGTTGTATCAGATGCTGAAATTTCTTTTGAAAGTTTAGATGGATTAACTTTCGGTGCTAATGTTTCAAGTATATCTGCTGTAACAACGGTTGTGGAAGTTCGTGCAGTTATTTCTGCATAACCTAGTCCATAACCAATACTAACTAATCTACCAACATCCGTTGTTTGAAAGCCTGTATTATTATTTATTCCTGTTATAGCTGATGCAGTAATAGTTACTGAATTACCTGAGATCGCACTTGAACTTAAAGTAGTTGTTTCAGTATTATCATCTAAAAATGGACCGTAAGTAAAAAGTAATTCTTCTAAAAGCCAATTAGTATGTCCTGTTCTTGATAATTTTCTTACCGCATGATTTGGATGACAAATATATAAAACGTCTGCCGATTGTGCGAATTTAATCTCAAATAATTCTGCTGTTAAATAAGGCGAAGCTATTTCATAAGCAGATCCGCCTGATAAAATTTGACCTTTATCTTTATAAAAACGAATGTACTGATTACCAAATTCTAAAATATAAGTTTGTGTTGTTGAAAACTCAAACGGTATTAATCTTGTTTTATTAGCAGAAGTTTTAACTTCACTAATAAATTGAGTGCCTACTCTTCTAGTAGCTGCTCCTTGTGGATGAACTAAAAAGTTTTCTAAAGTTTTGCAGCCTGTTCTATATTTATCAAAATCAGTTCTGCCATCTAATTTAGAGCCAAGCTCACCAGATACAAAAGAAGTAAGCGCTAATGTTGTACGAGCCATTTATAGCCTCGCATCTGTGAATTCATTACTTTCAAGTGAGCTAATACTATTTTCTGTTGCATCAATAAATCTTGCTTCTCTTAATCTTTCATCAGCTTGTTCTTGATAATATTTTGCAAGCGTAGCATTATTGGTAATACCGTAAGCAATATCGGCTGCAAGCTGCGCAGCAAGAGCTTCTTGTAAATAAGTATCGTACTGATTTGGATCGGTAATTAAAGCAACATAAAGAATATAAACAGTTGCTTCGTCAGTTACTAATTTTCTACCTTCAATATTATATTTAATATCAGCTTCAATGCTATCAAGTGCGCCTGTATGTAATTTTAAAACTCTCAAACAGTCTGAAGGCAAAGTATAAGCATAAGCATATTCAACCACAGGAGCCGTTGTATCTTGTGCAAGCTGAACTCTTTTTAATAAACAGTTCCAAGGATGTGATCTAAATATTCTATTTCTTATTGGCTCATATCTTTGATTACAAATTCTTGCATTCTTACTATCATCGGTAAGAGCTGTTATTGTAGATGCGCCAAGTAAATTTAATGCTGAGTTAACTATTTCTACTACACTTGCCATAATTTTTTTTCCTTACAATAATTTTTAATTGTTGTTCCTGGTCTAGTAATTTTTAAATTAATTCTTTGTGCTGCTCGTTCGCAGTCTTGTAAATTTTTAAATTGTGTTTGATGATTTACATTCAAACATTCTGTTAATAATGGTGAACAGATTACGCTCACCAGCGTATAAAATTGAAACATAATTTTTTGATTGTCGGAGGAGGCAATTTACGCCTCCCCCATTTTGACTATGAATTAGTCAACAACGTATCTAATTGTTAAATAGATCGTTCCAGATGCCGCTGCACCAGCAAGTGTTGCTGTGATCGGTAATCCGTCTTTGTTTGCATCAACAAGTGATCCAGAACCTAGAGCGATTGTCGCTGCTATGTCTGTTCTTGCTGCTGATGAAGTTGAAGTGGCTGCTAAATAATTAGCTGCAGAAGCACTTACTGCTGTTCCTGCTGCGTTAGTATGTGCGCCATATCCAACTGATAATGTAGTCGAAGATCCTAAAGCATCATTTGCTAAGTAACCGTCAAGAATTCTTGCACCGTTTGGTAGGTTAAAGAACTGAATAACGTCAGCGATTGCAAGTGAGCTTGCTTCGTATTCTGCGAAAGCAATTCTTACTTTGCCGCTTTGTTCATTAGTTTTGATGTTTTCTGAAGGAACATTCTGACTCCATTTAGTTTTTTGAACTGAATATACTGTTGCCATATTTTATTCCTCCTATGCTTCGTAACATTCGATTGATACAACTTTAGCTTCTTCCATTCTAGTTGCGCCGATGGATTGACATACATAAACTTGTGTTGAGTAACCACGATCTGATCGCTCATCAATTCTAGTCATAATGTCTTGTCCAACTGCCATAAGAATTGCGTCTTGTGTGTACACAAGCGCTTTTCTTAAATTGCCAGATTTAGAAAGTCTGTTCGACATAATAAAGTTGAAACCCATGAATGTATTTAATTCACCATTCACAAGAGCTTTAACTGTATTGTAGTCAGAACTTGTAACGTTTGTATCTCCAAGTAAATCGATAACTTGTTGTGGACCAACAATTATATTTCTTGGAATTGAAGGATCTACATCACCACTATCAAGAATTTTTTTCGCATTTCTTAATTTTGTTAATGTTAATCCGCCTGTTGATGCTTCAGTAATTGCATTACCAGCTGTGAAAGAAGTAGATGTGCTACCTGTTTCGCCTGTGAATGCTGTTCCTGTTGCAGCGCTTATAATTACATCGTCTTGCGCTCTGCCTAAAGCATAAGCTGCAGCTAAAGCATAAGATGATGTTGGATCAATTAGAGTTCTTAACTTATCTTGATTGTCGATAAGATCAGCAAACTCATAATCAGCCAAAGATACTCTTCTTCGTGAATGTGGAGTGTCCAGCTGAGGCGTTTCAGCGTGTCGTGTTGTTCTTAACACGGCAGCTACGCTACCAACTTGGTCAAAGAAAGCATTTTTTCCTACAACGCTTTCAACTCTCACAGTACCTCTAAGAAGCGAACCTTTTTGTTGTGACAACATTTGTACATTGTTTGAATACTGCTGTACAAAAGCTGTAGTTATTTGGTTTGACATATTGTCAATCTCCTTATTGTTAGTTTAAGTTTTGATTAGTCGGTTCGATTTTCCAGAAGATCTGGATCTTGCCTGTGTATTTAGCGATTACACTTCATCGTTTATCTTTGAGATCCTTGCGGATTTTCTCAACAGAATTTTTTTTCATTACCCAATCGAAATATGTTTGTGCCACAGGAATTGGATCTAGCTTCACATTTTCAGATGCGAATTCAACAGCTAGACGCAAGCATTCCAGGCGTATTTCGTGTTCGGTTAGAATTTCTTTATCAACCATTTAATAACTGTCTAAGTTTATAAACTTCTTCAACAGCTCTTTTGTGGTTAGGATGACCGCTTGTCCAATATGGAGAACCTTCTTCCATAAGAGCATCTATTTCTCTTTGGATTTCAGTTGCGGTTTGATAGCCAGAACCTTCACCTTTGACAATCTCATCTTCAGATAATTTGTCTGCAAGTTGTGAAAATGCTTTTACTAATAAAACATTATCACCAAGTCTGGAGCCATCTTGTAAAATTGTATTATTTAAAAAGTCAGCACCTAAAGTTGAACTTGCAAGTCTTTTAGCTTGGTCAAGTCTTTTATTAAACTCTGGTCCAAATTCTTTTTTTAAACTTAATTCTGCTTCTTGTCTAACAGTTGCAGCTTGTGCTTCTTGTTGCTGTACAGAATTTTGATTAAGCTCATTATAAAATTTTATTAATCCTTCTGCTTGTTTAGGAAGTAATCCTAATTTATGTGCAGCTTGATTAAATTCCTTTAACTGACTTGGATCAACTTCCTCATCTTTAAAAGAATATTTATATTGATCTGGAGTTTCTGGCGCACCTAATTTTTTAAATACGGCTTGCCAATCTTCATCTGTTGCATATTTATTAGGTACAGGAATTTTATCCATTCCTACTAATTTTTGTGCGTGCAGATAACTTTTTACAAAACTTTCCATATCGTTAAAATTTTGTAATGATTTTTCTTCTTTATAACTTTCAGGAATTAAAGTTTTAAAATCTATTTTATTTTCCTGTTTAGCCTGTGTAGATACAGGTTGCGCTAAAGTTGTTGGCGCTTGTACTGATGAAGCAACATTTTGTTGAACATCAGATTGTCCTGTTGCTACAGGAGCAGTTGTCTGATTTTCCATTTATTTAACTGTTAGTTTGTTTAAGAGCGTTTTTAATAAAGATAAGCACAGAGCGTTGACCTTCTAAGTAGGCTGTTTCGTGACTATCACCTTTTTGATGAGTAGTCGCAAACTCGTGGCATCTTTTTTCGAGATCGCTTAAAACTCGTTTTCCTTCATCGCTACCGAATACAATTTTGTAATCAGCAACAAGTTCGAGAAATTTTTTATTGTGGTTGTTGTTGTTGTGTTCCATTGAGAGCTTTCACCATTGGTGCAGAGTTTCTTGCAATTTCGCTACCAGCGAGTTCTTGTTGCATTTGCATCTGCATTTGTTGTTGTTGTGCTTGTTGCTCTCTTTTTTGTCTTACTTGCGCATCTGATCTAATCATCTTCGCAGGTAATCCTAAAACATTGATAATGGTTTTAACTAGACCGTTTTCATCAATATAATCTGTTACAGGAGATACTTGGCTAATAGAGCCAAATACTTCTAGTCCTCTCATAATCGATTGTAGTTCTTGGGATCTTTGTGCAATCGCCATTGGTGATACATATTCAATATCCACTTCTTGACCTGCAAGCATTTGTGGAGCTTGAACAAATAAATTATTTCTTAACATAATATTAAACACTCGAATAATCATTGGCTGCAATAATTCGTTTTGTAATCTTGATAATGCTGGTCCTAGAATTCTCATTCGTTCTTCATTACGAGCCGTAACTTCTGTGGCTGTCATAGAACGATTAGAACTAGACATCATTAATTGATCTACATAAAAAGTTTTTGCAATCGCATCTCTTCTTTGGTTTTCTAAATTAATTCCAAGTGGAGAGTTTGCACCTATTTGTAATGGTTCAATTTTATCTCGTGAGCCTGATCGATAATAATTTAATGAGCCTGGAGCTGTACGAACAGGCAAAATCATACTGTCATCAGGAACTAATAATGGTGGATCAACCATCTTAGCTGCAGCCTTTAATGATACTTCAACCATTTTGTTTAAAACTTTAACATCAGGTAAAGCATTCATTCCAGGAGATCTGCCGTATATCTCTGATGAACCTTTTAAATATCTTGGTACAACGTAAGGAAGTTCTTTAAATCCTCCTTGTGAAATAATATGTCCGCTTTCGTATTCAAAATAAATACTTTCAAACGGCATATTCTTTTTATCTTTTTTCTTCTCATCGTACATTAATCTTGGTCGTACAACATGAACTAAAGATATTTCGTCAAATGGATTTTTTTTAAATGCGTTTTGAACAGAAGTGCTAACATTCTCTGCTCCAAATTTTGAAACAATTGCCTGAGCTGGCATTTTAAATTTACGATAAATGGTATCAACAAATCCTTTGTCATTTTCCATTATGTATAATTCTTTTATGTGTCTTGATGAAAAACGAACGATGTCCTCTCGATCTTCTTCGATCATTAGACAAGCGGTACCGAATGCAATTAAATCATGGTAACACTCAAAAACTTCTTGCTGAAAATTAGAACGGTTGAAGGCTACATACATTTTATTTGTTGCATCATCCAACCACTCTTTCGCTTCATCCTCATCATTTAGAATTGGCTCTTTAAATCTTAAAGAGAACCATCTATTTGCGGATGAGGTTAACATTCCATGTAGTGAAGCTGCCAAAAGTTCGAGCGAATGTATGGCTGTTCCATCAAATATTTCTATGTTTCGCTTGTCGCCTTTTGCTCGTTCTTTTGTAATGTCGGCTCGTCTAGGCAGCAGTACGTCTGCTATTTCTTGCCAATGGCTTTCAAAGTTGCTTCTTTGCTCCATTAGCCTAGACAAATTTCTTTTTAAATCTCGTGAGAGATCTCTTAAATTTTGTTCTTGCATTTTTTATCCAAGTAAAGATCTATAACCTAAAGACAATGTGTCTGCAGGTCCTGTAACGCCTGTCAAAACATTTGCACGTCTGCCTTTGCGTCTTGCATCGATCAATCTTTGATCTGTCATTTCGACAGCAGTTGGTCCTGCAGGAACGGTAGCTGGTTTTGGTGCTTCCATTTGTGCTGGCACTTGCGGTTGCTCTTGTGCTTTTGGTTTTGATTTAAACGGATTTGGAACAGGTCCACCCATGTTAACCTCCTAGTAAAGTTGTTTGATTATTTAACTGACTTTGTTTTTGCAAAGATCTTGTTCTTCTTTTTGACATTGGTAATTTATTATCTGCTGTTGCTTTGGCAGCTGGTGTAGATTTTGCTTCTTCTTTAACTTTTTGTATTGCTTTAGCTTGTTGCATTATATCAACAATCTTTTTTCCTAACCCCATGACTAAGCGCCTAATAAAGTTTTATTATCTAATTCAGGAGAACTTGTAAGTCCTGTACCTGTCAATATTGTAGAACGTCTACCTCTTCTTCTAGCCATGCTCTCACGCATAGCAAGTTCTTCTGCTTCTCTTCTTTTTACATCTTCAAAATTTGGAACCGCCTCTACTTTAGGTTCTATAAATTTTGGAGGTTCTGGCATTTGTGGTTTTCCAAAAATAAAACTCATAATATATTAAATTGGTTATCAGCCACTTGTTGTCGGCTGGTGTTGTTAAAAATTTTAACTTCTTGCAAACCAACGGCTAAGGTTCGCAAAGCATCTGCTGCGTGCGATGACCAATCGTGATTTACTGAAAGTTTATATACTCTGTCTTTGTCATTATACTTTCGGTGATAATGACGTAGTGCATTTATTAATTTAGAGCAGTTATCAATATTAATGAAACATCTCTCTAAAACCATTTTGACACTATGTATTCCATCTTCTAACGGAATTTTTGGTGCTACTCTAAATCTAATCCCCATTTGATAAGCAACTTCTCTTCTGGTCTTACCAGAGGCAAAATCTGTAACTTCTATATCGTGTGGTGCGTAGTGATTTTCATACACAAAATCTTTTTCTTTTAAGACTTGTGCATAGTGTGGAAACGCCTGATTATTATTTTCATAGTAATCAATAATGTGAATAGCGTGTCCGATCTGCTGAAAAAATATTATGGATGTACTATCACTAAATCCAATATCCCAGGCAGTATTTACAGGATAAGCAGGATCATAAGGAATAGAGGCAACTTGTTTTTTATCTTCAAGTTTGCCTAGTAGTTCTCCATAAATAGAGCCTTTAATATTACCAATAAAAGAACACTCAAATTCTTGGTTATATTTAGCAACCCCCATAACTCCGAGAGCGGCTTGCAATTCCTCTTTATCAACTATCTTTGTTTCAGAGGCTTTTGCTTTATATAAAAACCAATTCTTATTTGACTGAGCTTTTTGGTAATAATCGTAAAATAAATTATTCATACCTGCAGGCGTTCCAACTAGGATCATAAATCCTTTGCGGTCCGATAACGCAGGAGTAATAACTTCATCTATTAAAGCAGCTTGAACTTGTGCAGCTTCATCAATAATACAGCCATCTAAATATATTCCTCGAATGCTATCAGGATTTTCAGATGACAATAAAGTTATTCTGGCTCCATTGACCAAATCACAACGTAACTCTGTTTCGTTATATTTAGTGCCAGGTATCTTGTCGGTAAAATGTTTTAAATAATCCCAGGCTATCTTCTTTGCCTGACTATAAGTCGGTGCAATATAAGCATATCGTGGCTGATGATTTCTATTCGTCATCGCCATTTTAATTAAATGATTAATACACAAAACTGTTTTGCCAAATCTTCTATGACAACACAGAACCGCATACCTGTATTTGCTTAGTTCATCGTGAACGTAGGCTTGCTGTTTTCTTGGTGTATAAGGTAGAACAACTTTCATTAGTGAATGCTAGGCATCTTGTGCAGATCCACATATTGCATTTTGATTTTGGTAAATACAAAATCTGCAAAGTCTTTTAAATCTTCTTCGCATTCAAATCCTGAGAAATTAATCACAAGATCGTTATTATGCGTTGAGAATGTAACCGCTTGTATGTTTTTGTATTTATCTAAAATATATTTCATTAATGACTGTGTTCGTTCGTTCATTTGTTTGATCGGTAATTTATCGCATAAAGACCGCACCCACGATTTTGAGGTGTAGTACCCCAGAAAAAACGTAATTTGCCTGGCGAAAAACAGTCATTAGCTTGACTAGCCGACACTCTGTAGCGGATTGCCTTATCTATTTAATATATTGGTGCAAGTCTGGTACAAAAACTATTAATTACTTATTAAATTCCTAACCTCTTGATGCGTGCGAGAATATGTTTTTATGTGCGCACTACCGAACTATTTAAACTAATATCATCTGGACTTACACTCACATCAATCACATTCGTATTTGTATTTGTGTTAACGTCTGGCACATTCCAAGTAATTTCAATCTTGCTGTCTGTTCTAATTTCTTGTTTATCACCATAGATACCAATTAGCTTTGAGGCTAACCAACGATAGTGATGTAATTTTTCTCTAACAACTTGTATGTTGCGATTGTCTGCGCCTTCAAGCTCTTCAATCATACTGTCTAAATATGTTTGCGCTCCAATGCGTCTTGCAGTTAAAATCTTATCAGCGAATTCTTTGTTAGTTGCAATCCATTTATAAACTTTAGATAAACTTGGACTATCCTTGGCTTTGCAAATCTTGGTTAATGGTGTTCCGTTCATCAATTGAGTTATGATTGAGTTCTCTATTTCTGATGTCAGTTGCAATTCGTTCATAATTTTTAAGTTTTAAATTCTTTAATAATTTTATCTTACCTTCGGTTGTCTTTGCAGACTTTGGACCTGTGGAATATCCACCATGAACTCTACAACGAATATTACCGTTCTTGCATAATATTCCTGGAGCTTTGCAAGGAAGTTTATTTTGTTTGTTTATGGTTTCGCAATCAACTCTAATCTTCTTCATAAGTACTGTTGTGAGTATTATTCTTAACTATCCTGTTGCAAAACTTTTTATTTAAAAAATAAACAACAGCGCATAGATGAACTGTAGTTGACAACAGACTGTTATTTTACAGCTGTTCGCTTATTTGTATAGGCTAGGATAATAACTTTATTTATGATGTGTGTGAGAAATAAATAATACGATGAGCGTATCAATATTTGTAAAGAATTTTGTCGAGTCTGTCAAACGAAAATGTAGAATTTATTTTTTTAACTAATCGTTCCAATATTGTCTGATATTTAATTTTTAATGTAGTTCTGTGATAACCGAACATCTTTGCTAACTTTGTCATTGGAAATCTATTTGCTTTCATCCATAGCAATTTCCTTGCAAATACAGGATCAATATCAACATCAGATTTTATCATAAGCATAACTTCAACCGCAAAATTATATCTTGTGAGCTGTCTTGGCGTTGCTCTGCCTTTGTATGATGCAATATAATATCCATAATCCTGCTCATCATAAGAACATTCTATAATCTTATACATAGCAGGAACTCTGCGATTACTAGGTTTTGATATAAATCTTTCAGTATAAACAGCATCCTCCAGCAAAATCATAAGCTGAACTTCTGTATATAATTCTTTATTGAGTATTTGTTCGTCTAGTTTTTTCATCATAATATACCCAAGGAAATCTTAATTGACTTGGCTTTATTTTATCAAAATCTTCATCTGGCATATCTCGCAAAGCCTCAGACAAATCAAATTGATCTAATTTAGGAAATAAATATATTTTAGTATCTACCTGCGAATTTAATTCTTTTAATTTATTTTGTACGTTTTTAAAACCAGCCGCAAGATTATTTTTTTTAAATCCTAAATTTTCTAAAAAAGATTTGTAATACGGCATTTCAAATTCTAAATAAGTTCCATTAAAATTAACTGTAAGTAATTTTTTTTGATCCTGTTCCAGCTCTGCAAGCCTGGATAATATTTCTTTAACTGTTGCGATTGATATTTGAAAAAATCCTGCAATATTTACAATTCGAACATACGGCTCATGTTTTCGTAAATTATATTGAGAGCAAAGATATTGATAAATTCTAAATTCTTGATTTGTTAATTTTAAATTTGTTATTAACGCTTTGCAGCTAGGATAATAATCTTTCATAATTATTTTTTCTTGCTAATGTTTTGTTTTGTTGTGTCGGTGTGTTCATTCTTTTTTTTAAATATTCTTTGGATTTGCAATCTGGAATATGTTGCTGAACTTTATGTTCCAGGTATTGCAGGTATTCGTCTGGAGCTAATTTAATTAAATTGTTTGTTGGATTTGGATAAATTCTTCGAATATTAAACTCTACAATTGGTCTTTGTGCGTCAAATTCATTGACTGTGTAAAAAACCTCCCAAAATGGAATATTTAAACATTTGGCTATTTC
>Ga0181357_1000367_pt1 | contig 16701 bp, 25 predicted proteins | sample Fa13VDMM110DN_FD_130094 | JGI IMG/M metagenome (GOLD analysis project Ga0181357, IMG submission 130094) | Freshwater viral communities from Lake Michigan, USA - Fa13.VD.MM110.D.N | ecosystem: Environmental > Aquatic > Freshwater > Lake | place: USA: Michigan | collected 2013-09-24 | reverse complement strand
CTTTACGATGCCCTGAAGGTGCTGGACCTCGGAGAGCAGGGATCGGATGTCGAACGCGACCCACCGCGGGAGCCACGCTGTGTCGGCAGCGTTGGCCCGCGCACGGATGGCGTCGAGGTCGAGACTCACGGCTTCACCTTCTTGGACGGGATGTGGAGCCCGCCTTCGATCTGCCGGCGCACCTTGTTGAGGACGCTCACCTCGTTCTCCATGACGACGTGGTACTGCGCGTCGAACAGCCACTGAACGATGGCGGCTCGCTCGGCCTTCGCGCCCTCTTCCATCGCGCTGACGAGGATGCTGGCCGGCGCGGCGTCGGGCTGCGGGGTCGCCGGCTTCGTGGTCCTGTCGGCCCACTCGCCGCAGACGTTGTTGCTGTAGACCTCGGGCCAGCCCATCATCATCAACGTGGTCCCCTGCACGGTGGGCTTCACCGCGGGCGGGTAGCGACGGCAGTAGAGCATGTCTCCGCCACGGTCGTGGCCGTGGGCACAGGTGAAGCAGCGGCGTTCGTTCACGACCCGTCCTCCGTCGTGGAAGGGGCCTCGATGCGCCACCACGTCGCGTCCATCGGGTCGACAAAGTCGTCACCGTCGTCGCTCATGACGAGCACGTCGATCTTGTGGAACGTGGTGCCGACCTTGGGGCCGGTATAGGTGCCGCCGCCGTAGCGCGCGGGGCGCGTCTCGGGGACACAGTGGTCGTCGGGCACATCGACCTCGTCGGGCTTTCCGGCCCACGACTCCCACGCGGGATCGACCCACTCGTTGAGCCCGTCGTACGCGATGTTCGACGCGATCGAGCAGACGTCGTCGTGGCTTGCGTCCTCGGGGACGTACACGATGGCGTCGATTCGCTTGGTGAACTCTACCAACACACGCTTCATCTTCATGACGAAACCTCCTTGCCCGAAGAATGTATCGAGCAAGGAGGTCATTCGTCAAGGCTGTCGGTGCGTATTTATTTACGGCACGGCCTTCTCCTCTTCTTCCCGCCGCTTGGCGTGGTCGCCGAGCGTCTGCGGCGCGAGTACGTGGTCCCACACCTTCTTCATGTGGGCCTGACGGTCCTGCGGGAGCGGGTAGCGGGTGCTCATGTCGTAGGACGTCGGGTGGAACGGACGGTAGGAACCGCCGCTCCGCTTCGCGTCCTTCCGCAGGACCTCGTTGATCTCCTCCAGCGGAACGCCCGCCGCCACCCCGAGGGTGATGAGCGCACGTTCCGACGCCGTGTAGTTCCTCTGTCGCTTCGCCATGATCGACTCCTTGCGGGGGTAGTCTACGCAGTCTTCCGTCCGGTTTACAAGGCGCGCAGCGCGTTCACGATCCCCATCCCCTTTTCGGTGGAGAAGTACGCCACCTCGGGGAAGATGCCGATCACGACGGTCCCGCTGACGAGGAACGTGCCTTCCTTCTGCTTCTTCTCGATCTCGATGCCGGGGAATCGGGCTTCCAGCGCCTCCGCGTCGAGGATCTCGACGTTCCAGTGGTCGGGGACGAGGCCGGTCGCGCCGATGTAGAACGCCATGGGGCGGATCTCCTCGGCGTAGATCTTCTCGATCTCATCTTCCGTCGCGGTGAGGGACAACGAGATCTCCAGCCCGTCCTGCGCGATGTTCGACCCGTCGAAGCCGCTCTTCAGGAGGAAGGACTCGAAGATCGGGAACATGAGGTCGTCGATCGGCCCCAACTTCGTCCGCGCCGAGAGCGCCTTCACCGCGACCGTCGCCTTGCCGCTCCGAATGTCGGCGAACTTCGGCTTCTTCAGGAAGCCGTCCTTGTCCACCGCGTCCGCCGGGGCTCCCTCGACCTTCACCGCGAAGCGGCGTGCGAGGTACTCGTTCGCCGAGTAGAGCGCGCCGACGCTCACCATGCGGCTGTCGCCGAGGGTGACGTTGTACTTGGTGTACGAGTCGACGTTGCCCGCCGAGATCGCCTCGGTGAGGTCGCTGTAGGGGTTCGTGGACGGCGGGCTGTAGTTGAGGCTCCCCGTGAGGTTGACCTCCTTCAGCGCGAGCAACTGGTCCTCGGTCCACTCCGTCGCGCTCGCGTCGCCCGCCACGCAGGCTGCGAGGATGCCCCGCTTGATGACGAGCCTGACGAGTTCGTTGAACGCGCCGGGGATGTCAACCGTCTGGTTGACCGGGCAGACGGGCATCCGTCCGAGGGGAACGCTGTAGACGGTCTCGGTGTCGAACCCGACGTCCTCGATGGCCTTCATCCCGACGAGCGCGGCGTACAGCCGCTTCGAGGAGAGACGGATCGGGAACCAGAAGACGTTGACCTCGCCGTCGCCGACGATCGTGTAGGAGCGGATCTCCTTCAGGTCCACCTTCTTGCCGGCAACCATGTCCAGCACTTCGTCGGACGACTTGCGGCGGAGCACGGCGGGACGCACGACCTGCATGTTGATCGTCGCGTTGCTGTTGTTCAACTCGAACCCGGTGACCGTCACCGCGTCGGGCTTGTCGGTCGGCTCCAGTTCCGTGTCGACGGGCTGGAAGGTGCCGTCGTCGCCCCACTTGCCGTCCAGCCGCGCGACGCTGCGCCGGTTGTACGTCGAGAGGAACTCCGTGAGGTTGAGGGTGTAGTTGCCCGTGTGCTTGTTGAGGAGCGTCGTGAGTTCGAGGATCGAGGTCCCCGAGACACCGATGCCGGGCTGCGCGAGCGGGGCGTACCCGCCACGGTTCCCGGCGATCCGGTCTTCGAGATCCCCGGCGAACCGCGCCAACGCGGACGCCGTCAGCGCCTTGTAGTGCGTGCGGATCAGGTCACCGTCGAGGGTCCCGATGAGCGCGAACTTCGCCTCGTTGAGCCGGCCCGCGGCGAGCATGGCGCGCGCGAAGATGTATGCGGGCGTCAAGTCCGCGTTCTCCGTCACCTTGGAGCGGTCCCACGCGGACTTTGCGACCTTCTTGAAGCGGTAGAGGAGCGTCACGTCGTCCGGGCCCACGCCCCTCACGGCGAAGTCCGTCGTGCTGCCGTTGACCTTGCGCTGCGTCACGTTGTGGAACGCGAGGAACGCGTCAGCCTCGCCGGGCACCTTGATGACGGGAAGGACACGCCCCGCGAGGACGGCGGACGTGTCGTGGAGCGCGGTGTAGACCTGCTTCACGTCCTTCGCGACCACCGTCTTGCCGGAGAGGTTCGACGAGATGCGGTCCAGCATCTTGAAGTCCGTCCAGTTGCCGTACGCGATCGTGTTGGCGTAGACGTTCGGGTACTCGACCTGCACGGTCTTGATCCACTTGTCGACCGCCTTCGCCTCGGCTGCGGGGCTACGGTCGTTGAAGTAGCCGTCCGTGTGGATCGAGATCGCCGTGGTCTCCGTCGGCTGGACGTGAGTGAGCGCCACGTTCATCGCGCCGCTGGCCGAGGTGAGGCAGGTCGCCCGGATGCCGCGGATCGAGGCGACGTGCGGGCTGTCGGGCGCGAGGACCTCGCTGACCTTCGTGCGCGCAAAGTGCGTCGTGTAGTCGCCGAAACTGCTGTAGGAGATCAGCGTGAGGAGCATCTCGGAGTGCTGGAACTCCTCGACGGTCATCACCTTCTCGACCATGGCCTTCGTGCTGTCCATCACGCCCCACATCGAGCCGGAACGGTCGATGATCACAATGTGGTGGCTGACGGTCTTCTCCAGCGCGGGCTTCGGGACGTCGATCGTGTCGACAACGTAGTGAGCGGTCGGGGTTCCGTTGAAGTCGTAGAGTGCGAACTTGGTCGTCATGGGGTGTGCCTCCTTGGGGCACACCTTCCTTAACCACACTCCGCCGACTGGCAAGGCCGTCGGTGCAGATTACTTCTGCGGCGTGAACCCCGTGGTCCCCGCGTGCGCGGCGCGCTCAAACGCGGCGACCTGCGCCCGGTCGCTGTTCGACGCGTCCAGCGGGGATTCGTTCCAGCCGAACCCGCAGCGTGCGCACTGCCGGTGGAGCATGTCGGGGCGTGCGATGCCCCCGACGAAACGGGTGGAGATGACGTCGTGCGCGCACTTCGCGCAGCGCGCGTTCGGGTTGTAGGGGGTCACTCGGTCTCCTTCAGGGTCTTCTTCATGGTGTAGTAGGAAGCGCGGAGTTGCATGTTCTCCTTGCGGACGGCTTCGAGGAGCGCGAGCCCCTCGACGAGCAGGTCGCGCGCGTCTTGCCGGGTCTGGCGGTCGGGGTTGTCCATGCGCCAGATGATCTGGCGGAGGACGCGCTGCACGCCGTTGATCGCGGGGCAAGTGTGCCCCGGCGGCCGAACCGACGCGTCTCCGTCTGGCTCCCAACGGGTCAGGAACGCCGGGGTGCCGTCGCCGACCCACGCGCCAACGACGTTGAAGGAGAAGTACTCCTCGGCCTCGTCCAGCGTCATGCCCTCGCCCTCGAAGTGCGAGATGACCGCATCGCGGTCGTAGACGAGGAAGGTCTGGTTGAACCGGGTCGCGACGCCGAGCACGTAGCGGTCGAACGTCTCCGCGGGGTCGAGGCGTGTGATGTTGTCCGCGCCGAGGTCGTCGGCCCACTCGTCGAGGGTTGGGGTGTGGTCGTCTGGCATGGTGAGGTCCTTTCGGTCCTCGTAGCCCCGAAGGGGTCAACCGTCAACCGTGTCGGGGCCGTTAGACGACGGTCGTACGCGCGCTGGCGACGGCGTCGGCGAAGCGGTTGACCGCCTCTCGACCCGCCGCGCTCAACTCCCACTTCTCGACGTACGGTCGGTCGTTGTCGGGGTGCTCGAAGAACGGGTCGCGAGACCGCTGCCACGCGAGGACGTTGCTCGCGTCGGGCTGGGTGGCGAACCCCCACCACGCGAGCGTCGTGTGCAGGTTCAGGCCGACCTCGGCGGTCTTCCAGTGCAGGCCGGTGACGACGACGCCCATGCGCTTCCCGCGCAGAGGGTAGGGCTCGCCGTAGGACGATCCGCGGTTCTCCAGCGTGTTCATGCGCTCGATCATGTTCTGCATGACTGCGGAGTGCGAGCCCCACCGGTTCGATGTCGTGAACAGCACCGTGTCGGCCCACGCGAGCCCATCGTAGATGACGGGCATCTCATCCTTGCCCTTCGCGCCCACGTTCGCCCAGCAGCGGTACGGTCCCGACTTCGGGTCGGCGCAGTTCTTCTTGCCGTTCGCGTAGCACGACAGGTTCGGCGCGATGTAGAGCGCCGCGGCGTTGATCCCGCGCACATCCACTTGCGGCGTCATCGCCATCAGACGGTCGGCCGCCGCCTCGGCAAGCGCCGACGAAGACGACTGTTCGGGCGCGTGCGTGGAAGTGTGGATGACGAGGATGCGGCGCATGGCGACTCGGGGAGGGAGGGCGGGGCCGGAAGACGCTGTCGCTGCTCGGCTTCACGTCTTCTGTGTTCGGGGAAGCAGCAGAAACCCGAAGCGCGACCCCGCCAAGTGGTCACTTCAGCAGCGCATAACCACCTGCGGGCCGGTGCGTTGCGATCAGGTAGCCGAGCGTGTAGAGCATCGTGCGCGTGAACATCGGGTTGTCGTTCAGCGCGGCGATGCGCTTGGTGGTCTGCGCGAAGGCGTAGCCGACAACGGCGACGGCGATGACTTCTTTGAGGCCTACGTTTTCCATGGGGATCTCCTGCGTGGGGACTTTACTTGGGGGCTATCTTCATCGCCGTGTCGGCCTTGTTCCAGACCCAAAGGCTCCAGTACGACATCCCCAGCCCTACGAGCGTCGTGACCGCCTTTAGCATGGCCTCGTCTTTCGGCAGCCGGGTCGCGGCGTACACGACGACGGGGCCGCCGATCAGGCCGGCCGCGAGGCGCAGGGGCTGTACGGTCGCCTGCTCCGTGTCGTAGGCGACGCAGAGGTACGGACGGTTCTCGGCCAGCGCGGTGCGGGTCACGGTCCCCGCGTCGGGGAGCGTCTGCCCCTGCACGCCGGGGTATCCGTAGAAAGGTTGACGGTAGTACATCGCGATGCTCCTGTTATACGTGTCGTGCGGCAGTCCTCATTGGCGTGTGGCACCGCGCCCCGGCGGGTAATGGTGCCCGCTGGGGCACCTACTTTCGGTACTTCGCCGTCTTGCGGGCGATCCGCTTCGGCTGCCGGGTGAACTGTTCGCCGCGCCGCAGGCCCGCGCGCTTCGCGCGCGTCGTCTCCGCGTACTCTTCGCCGCTCAGCGCCTTACGGGCCGCCTTCGGCAGGTACCGCTCGCCGGTCTTCAGCGACGCCCGCCCGCTCTTCGTGCCCCACTCTTCGCGGGTCCACTTCGCCAACGCGTTTCGCGGCGACTTCGGTCCGATGTACCCGCCGCCGCGCCGCTGGTACTCGGCGACGGCGAACTGCGCCTTGCGCGCGGACCACTGACCGGCCTTGCCGCCCTTCGTGCCTCGCGTGATCTCCGCCTTGACGCGCTCCCAGAGTTCGGGGTCGTCGCGCCGCGCGCTCGTGTACCGGGGGTTCGCCACGGTTCGAATAATCCGTCGGGTCTTGTGGACGCGGGTAAGGAACTTCCGCAGCATCGCTTCGTTGGCGTCGACCTGTTCGGCTCCCCGGTTGGCGACCCGACGCATCGCGTCTCGCCGCGCGCGGGGGTCCTCGAAGTAGTCGCCCACGGCTGCTGCGTAGTCGCGGATCTGCGCGTTGACGCTGCCGAGGTGCTCGCGGTGCGGCAGCGCCTCGCCGTCCCACGCGGGGTCAACGTAATACGAGATGACCATCTCGTAATGCGCGTTGACGATCCGCTCGACTTCTTCGCTCAACTGCTCGATGTACGCCTCGAACTCGTCCGCCGTGCTTGGCTGCCCGTGCGCGGGGGCGCCGCGTCGCCAGTACGCACGCCGCTGGCCGATCACGGACTCAGGCCCACCTTCGTCCTGCGGGAGAACGCGCCCCGTGTCGACGAGTTGGAAGTTCGCGTTGGTCTGGAGTACGTGGACGAGTTCGTGCCGGATGAACGTAGGGTTCGTCTGGCCGACGACGAACATCAGCGTGTTCCGGGCGGGCCAGTACGCCGCGATGGCCCCCTCTTCGCGGAACGATTCCGGGGGCGACGCAAACAGCGTGATCCCGACGCGGAGCGCCTTGCCCGGCTGGTCGGTGAGGAGCGTCCGGATCCGCGAGGAGAGGCCCGGAGCGTCGAGCGGCAGGTTCACGAACCCTTCGATCCGCGGCTCGTCCAGCCCGTAACGCGCCGTGTACTCCGGGAGCATGGGCTCCAAGGCTGAAAGCGCCTGCGCCACGCGGTCGATCCACTCGTACGGGATGCGGATACCGCGCCCCGTGCCAGCCCGCGCCGAGGTTCGACGCGACGACAGCCCGTTGGCGCGGGTCGTCTTCAGTCCGCGCTCACGGGCGATGAGGTTCCCCACACCGCGGGGGTCGGGCGTCATGGCCCACATGATGAGGCCGAGGTGCCGGCGCGTCGGCCAGCCCTTGTACTTGCCCGCGGTCTCGTAGAGGTCTTCGCCGCGCTTGGTGACCTGCGCCATGTGCCGCGCGACGAAGTTGTTGCGGCGCTCGTCCCACGTCTGTCGCGGGGTCGCCATCATGGTCTGCAACTTCTTGTGGTTGCCCTTCGCCTTGGCGTACGCCTGCATGAAGCCGATCTTCGTGACCGCGGACTTCGACTCGCCGCGCGCGACCTTCGACACGCCGCGGGCCTTCGCGTACTTCAGAAAGAAGTTCGCGGCAGCGAGCGTCATGTAGGGGGCCGGGCGGCCTGCCATCAGATCCTCACGATTTCGCCGTAGCGCGACCGGATGTACCGGTCGTGCCACGCGCGCCACAGAATGTTGTGCTGCGCCATGTAGGCGTTGAGGGTTTGCATAGTTTCAGGGGTCAGGTATCCGCCGTCTCGCAGGGCTGCCCCCGCCATTTGGTCATCGGACCCGAACCACACGCGCCGCCTTGCGTGTGCCCTGAACTCGTCGAAGTTCTCGAAAGGGCGCAGCAGGGGCCGCTCCGGCAGGGTCAACTCTGCGAGCGCCATCAGGTCCGCGGCCGCCTGCGTCTGGTCCGCCGCGTACCCCTCGCGGACCGCCTTGGAGTTGACGCGGGAGGCCAACAGCAACCTGAACGTCGAGTAGCGCTCCGGCCACGAAAACGGCCCCCTAAGTGCGCGGAAGAACTTTTCCGCGAGCGCGGTAAGCGCCGGGTCCTGCGGCCCACTCGGCCCCCCGCCGTAGATGAGGCTGGGCATGACCTCATCTCCGAGGCGGTGCAGGTAGATGAACGGCGTGTAGATGGACTCACCGAGGTAGCGGGGTCCGGGACGCTTACGGTCTCGCCGCGGGTCTGGGTTCGGGTCCCCCAGTTGCAGCAGGTTTACCGCGTCGGGGCGTGCGTGCGGTTGTGCCGCGGCAAGGACATCGAACCACCCCCCTTTGCTCGGCACCTCATTGGGGGACAGCAGGATGACGTTGTAGTTGTGGGGGGTGTCGACGAACCGCTCTACGACCGCCCGCTGCTTGATCGGGGAGTACATGCTCACCGCGGTGCGCGAACGCGGGTCCGACGCGCGCCGGGCTTCCGGCGACACGTCGAACGAGAGCGGGTTTCTCCGGCGGGTCGCCATCAGGCGAGTCGCTTGTACGCGTACACGGCTCCGTAGAGGGCTACTGCCACGGCTGCCGCGGTCGCGGTGGACTTCAGCACGAGGGTCACGGCTTCGCCGCTCGTGATGTGGGAGAACACGCCCCCGCCACCCTCGGCCGCGCCGTACGGGGTGCCGTCGGGGGCGTCCTTGATGCGGGCGAGCATGTAGTCGGCCGCCACGCGAACGCGGTCCTCACCCGTGGCGATCTTGTACTGGACCCACGCGGGCAGACGGTCGTTGTCCTGCAGCGCCGCGTCGAGGGCCGACGCGCTCGCCGCGATCTGCGCCAACTGCTGCTTCGCCATCCGGCCCTGATACGGCACCGGGTAGTCGTAGTTGCGCCCGGCGATGAGACCCGGCGTGCACGTCGGGCAGGGGCAAGCGGCGCCGTGGTACGTCGAGACGTTCGCTCCGGCCTGCATCACGGTCTTACGCATCAGTCACCATCCAGTGTGTAGGCGTCTTCCGGGATCGGGATGATCTTCTGCTTCCGCAGAGCCTTCCCGAGAAGCCCGATCGCGTTGAGTCGTACCTTGCCCGCGGCGGTGGGCTTCGTCTTGCGGCTGTTGGTCCGCGGGGCGGCTTCCGCCATCTTCACGCTCACGTACTGCCACAGGTGGTACGCCGAGCAGGCGACCCCCATGACCCGAAGCGTGTTGCCAAGGATGGGGTGCCCCTCGCTCGCCATCACCGAGCCGCCGTAGTAGACGACCGGCCCGCCGACGAGTCCCGCGAACAGGCGGGTCGCCTGCATGAACTCCTCGGTCTGAGAGTCAGTCAGGTAGCCGTCCGCCGTGGCCTGAAGCCGCGGGCGGTGCGTGATGTACGGGATGGGGAGTTCCATGCGGTAGTTTTCGGCCTGTCGGGGTTGAACCTACCGCGACGACGGACCCCCGGCTCCCCGCGCGTCGCGTTCGTTGGCCGTCGGGCTAGATGTCCATGGCCCGACGCTATCACGCGTCCGGGGCTACCGGACCATGAGCACCGGGTACAGGTGGCACTCCGCGTGCTCCGGGACGCCCCAGCGGGGAAACGTCTCCCGCAGGAGGTGGTCCGCGAGCGCGAGGTCCGCGATCTTCAGCAGCCGGGCGTTGGGCACGGTGTCCGAGGAGCCGTACTCCGTCAGCCGTACCCCGAGCGCGAAGGACGCGCTGTCCCAGTCTCGCTCGATGCGAGGGTAGTCGTCTTCCCGCTGGACGGGGTCCACGCGCCAGAAGCAGACGCCGGGGTCGCCGTCGAGCAGGTCGCCGCGCGCCCCGTCCCACCAGTCGTCGAACCGACTGACGAACGACTCGTGCATCAGCCGCTCGACGTGCGAGGTCGGGTGCAGGACGTCCTCCGTGACGTACTTCTTCCCGCACGCCGGGCAGAAGATGAACTCCGCCGTCATCTTGGGGTGTCCGTTTCCGCAGATGACCTGCGTCCCCACCTTCACGAAGAAGTCGGACCGACGGACGCGGGTGCCGTAGACGAGGGAGACGGTCGCCATCAGAACACCTTCAGGTGCGGCTCACGATCTTCGTGGCGGAGAACAACGCCGCCGTACTTGGCGACCGCCGCGATCGCTGCGGCTCGACAGGTCGCGTCTCGCCGGAGTGACGAGTACTCGAACCCCCGGAGCAGGAGCGACGCCCACTGCCCCACCTTGATCTTGCGCGTCAGCCGAGCCATGGCGCAGGTCACCGGCTGCCCGTCGTCGCGCCGCCACCCCACCATCAGGATGTAGCCGTCCGCCGAGAGGACGGCGAACAGGTCGGGGGATACCTTGGTCCAGCGGTTCAGGGTGTCCATGCGTTCCGTCATGGGGGCCTCCAGTTCTCGGAGTAGCCGCCTGCCCGACAACCGTCAAGTATGCCCCTATCGTTTATACGGGGGGTCTCGCACGAAGGAGGATGAGATGCGGAAGCCGAAGATCAACCCACAGGATGTCATCGAGGTCGCGCCCGACGTGGTGGAGATCGTCGTTGTTCTGGCGAAGGCGTTGAAGAAGGACGAGGACGGCAAGGTGCGGATCACCCGCGAGGAGTCAAGGGCTCTCCTGAAGGCCGCGAAGGACCTCGGGCTCGCGATCCTCGTGGCCACGGCGAAGTAGTCTGTCAATAACGTCGTACGCACTTGCCGGATGACGGGGTTCCGGGTACGTGGACACCGCCCCTACCCGGAGCCCACCATGATCTCTGAATACGACGTGCGGGAACTGCTGTCGATGCTTCCCGCCGACTCGTTCTTGGCCAACTACGTCACCTACGCCGAACGCCAGACCGTCGCCCCCCTTGCTTACCACCTCGCGGTGGGCCTGACCATCCTCGGATCCACTTGCCCCCTTCAGTACGGCACCTCGTACGCCGGCACCCTCCGCGGCAATATGTACGCCATGCTCGTCGGCCGGTCGGGCGACGACAACAAGTCCTCCGCCCTCGGCATCGGTCGCAGCATCCTGTTCGACGCGGCCCCGAACCTCGTTGGCGACATGCCGGGGTCGCCGGAAGGACTGCTCGACAGCCTGTCGCGCCAGCCCATTCAGTTGCTCGTCTACTCCGAGTTGGGGACGATCTTCTCCGCGTCCCAGAAGGGGTACATGGAGCCGATCAAGACGATGATGACCGACCTGTACGACTGCACCCCGCAGCAGCGTGCGAAGGCGAGCCGGCAGATCATCCGGGTCGACAACCCCCGGCTCTCCATGATCGGGGCGTGCTCGATCCCGTACTTGGAGCAGTACACCAACGCGGTCGACTGGACCGGCGGCTTCCTGTCCCGGTGGCTCGTCATGCACGCCCGGAAGGAGCGCATCAACCCGGACCCCGTGGGCGACGAGATCGGACGCCCGGAACTCGTCGGGGCGCTGGTCGCCCGCAGTCAGGCCAACGTGGCGGGCCGGTGCCTCGGCCTCGACGACGAGGCCCGCGCGCTCTGGGACGAGTGGTACTACGCCCTCGAAGGTCGGACCGACCTGCCGAACATGGTGTCGGGTGTCCGCAGCCGTGTGCCGGCCATGGCGCGGAAGGTCGCCCTGCTCCTCGGCTGGGACTTCGGGGCCGCTCACTCGGGGGACCCGTGGCGCATCAGTCTCCGGGAGTTGGCCCCGGCCCTCGTGATCGCGCAGTTCCACCTCCGGTCCATCATCTCCTTGTCAGGCGTGATCTCCGAGCACGGCGACGCGCGCCTTCGTCGGACCATCCTCGAAGCGATCCCCGTGAACGGGCTCCGCTCGCTCGGCGAGGTCGTGAAGTCCACGAAGTTGACGAAGAAGAAGGTGCAGGAGGCCCTCGACTCGCTGTGCGAGGAGGGCACCGTTCAGCGGTTCCCCATGACCGGGGGCGGCTTCCACTTCACACGTATCGCTGAAGTGCTGACAGAAGAACACCATACGGCAACGGCTGCCGAGATCCCGGCGTAGCGAAGAGCGGGTCCCCCGGCTGCGCGTCGCCGTCGGGGTACCCCCACGCGAGGAGAGCGTCGACCTGCGCCGTGGCGAGCATGGCGTAGGTCCCCGTGTGCAGGTCGACGACCGCCTGCTCCCCGAACCGCCGCACGTCGCCCACGAGGAGCGTCAGGGCCTTCCGGCCCGAGACTTCCTGCGCCCGGAGAGCGCGGGCGGTCTGCGCCACGAGCGCCGAGACCGCCGCTACGGCCTCTGCAGACGCGTCAGGGGGCAACGGGTCGCCGCGGGGCGTGTCCACCCCGTCGGTCTCCCGCCGCTGCTCGCAGAGGGCACGCCACGCGGCCCGGTAGGTCGCCCGCTTGGCGGGCTCGAAGGTCTGGAAGAACGCCCGCAGGTTCTCGTCCGAGAGGGCGAGGACCGCGTCGAGGGTGGCGGCTGCCGCCCAGACGTAGACGTTGATCGTGGCGAGCGAGTAGCCCCTCCCGAGGAGGTGCTTGCGGAAGGCGGGGAGTTTCGAGGGTCGAGGCATGGGAAACCTATAATGGGTAACTCGAACTTGCGCAAGATTCTCGCTCTCTCTAGACCTCTCTCCGTTCTCCCCCAAGAGGTCCGGGAACCCCGGAGAACCTACTACCACTACCTTTATACTCTACTATTTATAGTAAGGATATCGTGTATAGGGGACTCTGGGACTGGCTCTGGGGGTTCTAGGAGAAGTGAAAAACGGCGAGAATATCGAGTTTATAAGTAATCGTACTCGGGGAGCCCTTCCTACGGTTTATACGTAATCGTACTCGGGGTCCTGCCCGCTACCCGCCCACACGTAGGGGCCGACGGATGCCCGTCATGTTCGCAGCGGCAGGCTTGACGGCCGTCAAGGGGAGCGTTATCTGTAGGGACAGGAGGCTACCCCGTGTTCTGGAATCGTTACTACGCTGGAGGCTACGCGAAGAGAGCCGACGGCATCGAGATCCGGCAGTCCGCTGACCGGCAGAGTTTGGCCGTCAACGGTGGGCCGCTGACCGCCGCTGCTTCGATCCTTTGGGACGGAGAGACCGTCTCATGGGTCTCCGCCATCGAAGCGGCGATCCACGTCGTCGACACCTCGCTCGCTGCACCGGGCGAGTGGTCGTACGACTCCGAGGCCCGGAAGTGGACGAGAGGCGACTGGACGATCCAGTACGCCGAGGTGTGGGGCGCCGACCGGGTGTACACGCCGGGCTGGACGCTGTGGGGCAAGGCGGTCCGCAGGACGTTCGCCTCGGCGGACCGCGCGCGGCACTTCGCCGACCTGACGGACGGGGTCACGGCGCGTCCGAACCGCGGGCCAAAGGCGAGGGCCGGCAAGGCCGCGAGCGTCGTGCTCCCGGACGTTCGGGTGACGCCCGAGGAGCGTGAGGCGGCGACCGAGTTCGCGAAGGGACTCGGGGTCTCGTACGCCGACATGATCCGAGCCGGTCTCACGTACCTGCGACAGGAAGTCCTCACCGAGAAGAACGTGATCGCCGTGCGGCGACACGACACCGGAGCGGTCGCGTTCGTCGATGTGGCCACCGTCCAGACTGAGAACAAGAAGTCCACCATTATCGAGAACGACGCGATCGTTCCCGTCACCGTCCTCTAGGAGATCCCCATGGCTGCCCCGTTCACCAACCTCGTCCACTACGAGCCCTCTGTCGCGGAGGTGGAACTCCTGTTCGCCTTCCAGCCCACCTACGCCTACGTGGGCCCCGTGCCCGTCCGTCGCTCGATCGAGGGCGGGGAAGCGTGGGGCGTGGGTCCCGTGTTTCTCACCCCCGAAGCCGACACCCTCGCGACGTGCAACGCGGAGACGACGATCGCGGTCATGCGAGCCCTCGTCGGTCCGCCGCGGAGCGAGAACGAGGAGAACGGGCTGTGGGACATCGTCACCGTGGCGCACTGGGGTCGCGGAGCGATCGACCACCTCGCGGTGAAGGTCACCAACGACGACGGCACCCTGACCCCGGCAGCGCGGCTCCTGCTCGGCATCATCAACCGGTTCCGGGGCAACCCGGCTCTCGATCCTCACGAATATCGCAAGCGGGTCGCGGCAGCGGCGTACGACGCCACGGTGGAGAACATCGTGGAGATCGGCAGCGACTACCTCTCCGAGGAAGCCCCGGACGACTGGGCGGATCGGGTGTTCGCGTTTCTCGCGAAGCGGGCACCGGACGAAGTGGCGTTCAACGGCGAAGAGGGAGCAGAGCCCTCGGAGCGGGCCGTGATCTCCGCGATGAAGGGCCTCGGCTACTTCGACCCAGAAGCAGAGGAAGGGTGACCTCTCTCCCCTCGCGTATCGTGCGCCGACGATACGCGGGCGGTGGCGATACGCGGCCCCACGCGGTGGCGCGATACGCGGGGGCGCAGAACGAAGCACCACAGCCACAACGGTTGTGGTGCTTTCTCTGCGCATACGCGAATCCCATAAGCGCGTACGCGATCGCTCAGACGCATACGCGGTCTGCGAGTGCGCGTATGCGGTCCGTGAGTGCGCATGTGCGGCGCGCTCACGCGCATGTGCGTTCGTGTATGCGCGTTCGCGTTCGCTCATGCGCGTACGCCGCGCGCGTATGCGCGTTGGTCACGTGCATATGCGCGTTCATTGATTGCATATGCGCGTTCATTACGCATATGCACGTTGTTTAGGCGATTATGCGCGTACTCGGTGTCGGCCAAACCTGAATGATATTAGATACTTACGAGGGTCTACTTGACATATCGGCCAAGGGGGATAAGTAGTGGGTGTTGGGGAAGCCATGCCCCGACGACGCTCGACGTTGCATGTTGCACGTTGGGCGTTTCTGCGTTCAGTCCCCACCGAGAGTGGGAAAGGAGAGACACATGGCGCGTCGCAACACCACCACCACCCCCGTCGTCGAGACCCCCAAGACCAAGAGGGAGTACGACCTCAACTACTTCGTCGATGGCCTGAACGACACGAAGTCGAGCAACACCCGCCGGGTGTATTGTGGGGCGCAAGCCATCGTGAGGCTCTTCAAGGATACCCATGAGCAGGGTACCCCCGAAGAGGACGCGACGTGGCTAGCGGCGACCGTGCGGTCGATCGCGGCGCTCGCAACCCGCGAAGCCCTAGCGGCAGATGCGAAGGCCGGGAAGGGAGTAAACGAAGCGGCGAAGCGGCAGAACGCGGCGGCCGCAATCGCGTCCCGCGACGCGATCATCGCGGAGTTGATGGCCCGCCTCGCGGCGGCGGAAGCGCCGCCCACGCCGCCCACGACCCCCAAGCGGGGCCGGAAGGCCCCCGTGTGACCTAGCGGTCACGCGGTAAACGCGAGAGCGCATCCCTTCACGGGGGTGCGCTCTTTCGTCGTTTGCGGGCCGTGAGGCCCGTTACGCGGCACCCCGCAAGGGGGTAGCGCGCTCCCCGTATCAGGGGTGCGCGCTTTCAGGCGTTGGTGGGAGCCACGGCCCGTAGGGGCCGCCGCATGGTGCGGCGGTCCCGCGATCCGCGTTCCCACGCATCCCGGCCCGAGAGGCCGCAGGAGCAAACATGGCCACGGAACCAATGAAAGCGTTCGAGGCAAGGGTGTTCTCCCTCACGGGCGTCGCCCTGCGCGACATGCCCGCCGAGGTACTCCGGGACGGGGACACGCTTCCCGGTCCCATCGTGGCCCGGCGCCCGGCGGATTACTTCTGCCGCGCGATCTTCGTGTGCGGCGTCGGGTACCCCACCGTCACGGACGACGGCGGGGAGATCTACACCGACTTTGTCGGTGTGGTGGTGGTCGGGGGTGGCGAGTGAACCCCCGCGATCTAGTGGTGCGGGCCGAGTGGTCGGCCCGCCTCGCCGACACGGCGAATCGCTTGAACGACCTCGCCAGCGCGGCGGCGGAGTGGCGGATCGCCGCCCAACTGTACGAGGAAGCCGCGGCGGCTGCCGCGGAGGCAGGCGGCCCCGAGGCCGCGGCCCGGCTCGCGTGGGCCGAGGAAGTTTGCAAGGACATCAGGATCACTGCCAAGATGGGGGCCCGATGAACCCCCGTCCCTTCGCGACCCCCGAGGTCGCGTTTCACTTCCTCGCGAGCACGGCGACCGCCGTGCCCGACGAGCCGCAAACCCCCCGTGAGTGGCGCGACCCCGCGCCGGTCCTCGCGGAGGCCCGATACCGGGCCCGCCGCGACCCCGTACTCGCGATCCTCTACCTCGCCTCCATCTGCGAGATGGTGGCCAACATCATCGAGGAGGGCGACCTGTGGATCGCCTCCGCGGAGGCCGCGACGGCCACGGAGGCGCGGTTCCGCGCCATCGTGAACGAGTGCGGCTCCGCGATCCTCGCGGACGCCGCCCCGGAGACGTTCGCAGGGATCGCCCTGCGGGTCGAGGAGGCCCTGTGGGCCGTGAACGCCCTCGCAGAGGACGACACGTTCTGGGAGGACATCTAATGGACCTGCTTCACATCTTCCACAACGATCACGGCGAGTGGAGCGCCGTGGCCGCCTTCGTCGCGGGCTTCCCCGCGATTCGGGCGTTCGTGACCGGGGCCTTCGCCCGGTTGCGCTCCACACTCAACAACACCAACCCGTCCGGCACGACCGGCGAGGAGTAGACAATGCCAAACGACATCACCAACATCGAGCCGGGGGCCTGTGGCCTTCCCGGCTGCAACTGCCGGGCCGAACAGGCCGCGGCCCGCGTCGCCACGGAGGCCCTAGCGCAGAGGGCCGCGGCGGCGACCACCCCCGCGGATCCCGCGGCCCCCGACGAGGGGGAGGACGTGCCGCCCTGCGAGAACTG
>Ga0181357_1000358_pt1 | contig 16913 bp, 16 predicted proteins | sample Fa13VDMM110DN_FD_130094 | JGI IMG/M metagenome (GOLD analysis project Ga0181357, IMG submission 130094) | Freshwater viral communities from Lake Michigan, USA - Fa13.VD.MM110.D.N | ecosystem: Environmental > Aquatic > Freshwater > Lake | place: USA: Michigan | collected 2013-09-24 | reverse complement strand
TTAACTTTTAAATTAACTAAAATGGTTACGGGTGCACCTGAACTATTAGTCCACCTATCTGCTGGAGATGGAGAGTTCCAATCTGTAAAGGGATTAGAAAAAGGTGTTGTAACAACATAATGTCTTATACGAAAAGCAAATTCTCCATCTAATGTTACACCCCCATTCCAAGCGTTAGAAGAAAGAGACTCACTGCTATCTTGCATATCAGGGTATTCTAATGTTCCTACGGATGCCCTTAAAGTTCCTGTATTTTCTGGTATTGTTGATGCCACAACATCCATAGGATATATTGTATTCCCTGTGGATGCGGCTGATGCTATTGTTGCATAGGCAGCGTCATCTATTGCTAATTCTATATTGGCAAGATTTAATCTCCCCTTTTTTGTTTCAATCCTTTTTGTTTTAAGTATAACGGGCATACTCTGTGGGAGTGTTGCCACATCTAATATCTGAACATTGTTTTCTAAACCTGTGTGTCGAATATCAAATTCATCAGATGTAATATCAAAGCGACCAACAATCGTTCCTGAATTTCCTGAATTACCCGCACTATGTAATGCCGCTAATTCTACATAAGAAAAGACAAATTGCTGTGCGTACTTTACTGTTAATATATTTATTTTCCCTGTTGTTGTTTCTCCTGATTTTTCCCCTTGTACGGAGAAATAACCACCACCACCTGTCGTAGATGCAGAATATACAGGAGTTTCATTTGGCGTTAAAAATGTCCACTCCGTTGTATTGGTGCTTCCATTCAATCCAAAGCGTACAGCATACCTATACCCTCCACTCAATAATGCTCCACCATTCTGTATTTGGTCGGTATATTCTACCAATCCTTCGTTATTGATAAGTTGTAAGTTTAATTGTTTATCCTCAAAACCAAGAACAATATATCCATCCGTTGCGGCTGTCCAAGTAGTAGGTGTATATTTTAATACACAATCTGTGGAATATGCTGTTGGTATGTATATAACTCTTGGCTTATTCGTATTGTCGGTAAAATAAACAGCAAACTCATTATTGCCATTTATCTCCATCCTTGCATCTAAAAAATCTGTTGTATCATTGGGAGTTGTTCCGATTGGGAAATTCAGAATTTGACTTCTCAAAATACGGGTATATGTCCACGTTCCACCACTCTTTTTTGCAATGCCTATCTCAGATGTAAAAAAATAGGGGTCAGAGCTAAAGCAGATAGCTACATCGTTATTTACAACTGCCCCGATTTGAATAAAGGGTAATCCGTTTGCGGCATTTGGTATTCCATATTGCAATGTTACACAAGTATTGTATAAATCATCAATCCGCCACGCGGCTGTAAGATTACTATTTTGACCAACGACTAAAATCTCTACCCTTGCATATATGCCATTAGTTGTAAATGTTATTTGGTAATTATATACAGCAAATTGAGCAACAAAAAGGTTCATTACATCAGTAATATTTGCACCAGTTATACCAGCTATTGTTTGTAATAATTGACCTGCTGAATTAAATAGGGATAATCTGTGTTGTGCCGTTGCACCACCATAATCAACCCTACATATATAAGGTTGTTGTACCATTGCAGGGATTGTATATGCTAATAGACCACCTTTTAATGGTTCAATCGCCCCCATACTATTTATATCGCTATCCATCCACTCCACATCATTTGCTGCGGTCAAGTGGGTATTTGGTATTATCAATAAATCAGCATCTGCATTTACGGACACTGGTGTATTTACCTGATTGTCAATCATCGTGTGTTATTTTTAATATTTGCTAAAGAGGAAGTTGCCGCCCCATCATTAACTATATCTTTTGGTTGTTGTATTTCAAGGGAAACTTGCATTTTATATAAATCCCTCATCAAATTAGCCCCTAATTCATTTATAGGAAAAAGCGATGTTACATCATTCCAATTTGGTGCGTCATAGGGATTATTTAAAATACCCGACCAATGTAAACTTTTCAACATATTATCCCCATATATCCAATACGTATCTGCCGCAACGGGTAAAAATATTATATGTTCTCCATCGTTAATATATCCCCTCTTTTTCAAATCTCCAATTTCGCTTAGGCTTTGTGCCTTTATAAAGGGGTTTGATGTTTTTTTCTTTCCGAAAAAAACCAAACCACTTACTTGTGAATTTATAGATAGGGGGGTGGGAGCGTTTGCAATTAAGTAATCACTATCACTTGTTTGAATATCGGTATCAATGGTAATGTCAAAATTTTGTATCCAATCAGGGTGTATAAATTTATTAGCCCCTACTGCTTTTGAGCCATTATACATTATTGATATAGCTTGTGCCCTTAAAGAGGGTAGCAAAAATCGTATATATAAAGGGTCGGTATTTTCTAAAGTTGCTTCCCCTGCGTTTACCGAACGTATCAAGGATTCAATGATTTCTTTTAGTACCATTTTTTTTGATTTTGATTATTTTAATTATTTTGTTTTATTTCGTTTTCCGTCATCTGATAAAAATCTCCTTCTCTTTGCTCTACAGCTAATCTATTAGCCATTTCCCTTACAATGGAATCACATATATCTTTATCGTAGGGAATACTTGAAGCATCATTGGTAAAAGCATTTTCTATTGGGAAACTATAATATTCTACCTTTGCTACCGTACAAGTTCCTGTCTGTGGCTGTAATAATATAGCATCCCCTACAAGTTCATAGCGTGGATACATATAAGAACCTGCCGAGAAAACAGAACCTTTTTCAGTATCTAAAAATTGCCTTGCATATTCGGTGTACGTCACACCCCCACTTACATAAGTAGGTCGAACATTTCTAAAACGCCAATAATCATTTGCCGCACCAACTAATGTCAAATCTATGGTATATCCCGATACAACCGCAGCAGAATCTACGGCTATTATAGGTTGTAAATATTCTACGATTGTAAAAGTTGCTTGATTCTTATCTATTTGGTCATTAAAGAATACATAAGAAGCCGCACTCCATAGTGTTGATAATTTATCGTTGCTTACATACGCATCAGAAAATTCATCCGATAAGCTGTAAAACATTTTCTTTATTTGTCCTATTGTTGTTGCCATTATACTAAAGCGTTATATATATCGTTTATAAAATCATATTCTAAAGAATCAGGCATCTTTGACATTGCCCGACAATGTGCCTTTCCATTTATCCACTCACGTTCCCAAGATTGCATAGAATATGCGTCTATGGGATATGTTCTCCTAAAGTTCCAAGAAGCATAAGCTTGTAATGACCTCTGGCAATAGGAAGGAACTCTAATGTTTCCATTCACATCTACATTAGCAGATAAGTAAGATATTTTGCAATATGGTGAATCTACATCAGAAGAGAAATATAAATAACCATCTACAATGTTTACTGTTCCTCCGTAGAAGTTTGATAAATCATTTGGGTCGCCTTTGAAAAAAGCATTATTGATAAATTCTGGAACTAATGCTCCATCTGTAGGTGCTGTACCGCCATCAGAAATATATCGTATTGGATATTTTTTTGTAAAACGAAGAAACCCCGATGGTAATTTTGCCCTATGATTTTCTATTGGAAGAGTTGCAATTGCAGGTATTTGAACACCTAAATTTCTCAATTCTTTTGCCCCTTCATTTAAGAGGTCAGTAAGGTAGATGTCGTTATCGCTTGTATCTCTTAAGCCTAAACGCATTTTTACACCCGCTAATAAGTATGGTATTGACACATACTCATACGTTCCATATTTCTTCAAGTCTGACATAATGCAAATATACAAAAAAAGGGTGTATTCCTACACCCTTTTTTTTAAACCCGACAAACACACACACGAGGTATTATCTTTTCTGTTTCACTTTCCCGTTTTTTTTTATATTTTTGTTTTCAATATCGTCAGTTTGTAATCATCGAACTCGTTTTCTAAATCTTTATACAATTTTCTTAATTCTGTTAAAAATGTATCCCTCTTTTTTTCAGAGGGCATCTTTAATGATTTACGCATATCAAATTTCATTTCTTCAATTCTCTGCGTATCTTTAAAAGAATCTGCGATTTGCTCTATATCGTCTTTTGGTATTGTTATTTTAGCGGCTTCAGGTTCTTTTGGCAATACCATATCCCTCTTTATACCCAATCTACTATAGAGGTATTCTCTCTTCTTTGGGTTGATTTGGAAATACGATACCATCTCATCTTCATTTGCTGCAATAGCCTCATCGTCTAAGTGCCACATATTGTTCTTGAAGTCTATTAAGTATTTTAAATCCCCTGTCAAGAAATCTTGTGCCTTCTTAACTGCAATGAATATATCATTGTTATATTTTTTAGTATATACTTCATCAAAGGCATCAGGATTGGTATTAATCTTCATCATCAATTCCTTATAAAGCCTTTGTTTTGTAGTAGCAGCAACAGCTCGAACATTACACGCATAACACAAATCAATGAAGCCATCTATATCCTTCTCATATAAATTATCAACAATATTTCTACTGGATGTCTTTATTTTCTCGGAGGCAATGTAATCATTTATCTGCTTTGTTTCGTCTATAAGCCTGTATTGGTGCAATATTCCAATGTTCTTATTAAGGTTTTTACCATTAGAATCAGGGACAACGACACTTTCGTGGACTTGTAAGAAATCATACATACTTTTCTTTAGCTCATTGTGCCTTCTTAATTCTTCATTCTTTATTTCAATTTCGTCTTTTTCTGTTAGAAAATCAATATACCCAAAGCACCTTTTTCTTTGGTCGCCTTGAAAGGTAAAGGATTCTATCATATTCATAGACATCTTTGATACAACATCGGTGTTTAGTGGTTCTCTCTCATATAAGATACCATTATCGCCTAAGAACTTTGTCTTTCCTGTTATGCGATTCATTGTCTTCATCTCAAGTATATCTCCGTCTTTTGGAAATAAGGATTCGATTCTGATTTTAATTTGTGCCATATAGATATATTATTGTCTTAAAGGCACAAATATACACTTTTTTATATACTGTGATACTATTGTTGATAAATGTATAGAATACCGTGAAAAAGAAAACAGCCCCCCATTTCTGGGAGGCTGTAAACTTTAAACGGAAATTATAGAAAACAGAAAAGACCTTCTTTTTTTTTTATTTTTTTTGTTTTTTATTTAAACAGGTAATGAATATCTGTGAACAACATAGGCTGCTGCCGATGTTATGTCAGAACCTGTTACTAAGGCACTCGTTGCTGTTAATGCTAATGCCGTTGTAGATGCTGCGTAAGGTATAAGAACCTCAGCACACAAATTACCAGAAGCACCACTCAATGCTGTGTTTGAAGCATTAGCGGCAACGTTGTTACCGATAAGGTCTCCACCTCTCAACAATTCTGTTAAGAATGAGCCACCATTTCTTGTCGCAACGTTGGTTGCTACAGCTACATCTGCACCAGCAGCTATCATTTCGCAACGATACCCTTGTGAAAGGTTAGCCAAAGTTCCCCAACTTGATGAGTTCAAGGTGTTTACTAATGTATTCACCGAGAAATCTTCGTAAACAAGAACAACTACTCGGTCTAAGTTGGTAGTTTGGGCAAAGTTTGGTTTGCCACCACCTACAAAACTGTTGTAGTTAATCTGCCATTCTGTGTATGTGTAACCACTTGTCAAGTTAGCCAAAGAAGCAAATGCGTAAGCATTGGCAGTATTGGTAGTTGATGGGTTGTCATACTTTAACAAGATGGCTGCTGGAGTTCCTGCAACTGCGATTGGCATACGACAAGTATAACCTGAACCCGCTGTTAGCGTTACCGCTACAACCGAGCCATTAGAAATAATTGCTACCAATGCACCTGATGAACCTGCACCACCCGAAAGAATAATGTTAGGTGCAGCCATGTAACCTGAACCTCCGTTAGTAATGATTGCGCCTGTTACAGCACCAGCATTAGAAACAATAGGAATCATAGTTGCAGTTGCTCCTGTAGAAGTTGGAGCACCTACGGCTGCTGTCAACATTGCTGTTACTGCGATTTTTGCATCGTTTTCGTAGACGGTAAATGTAGGATAAGCGGCTGTACCTGCTAAGGCTACAACACCTGACCCGCTATCTGTTGCGCTTACGCTAAAACCTGAGAAACCATTCACTAACGCAGTAACGCCAGCAGAAATTTCTGCGGATGTACCTGTTGTATCTGAAATGTAAGATACAGTCTGGCTCAATGGTGAACCTGTAGTTGTATTGTTTCCTTCAATGGTAATAGTATAAGTGTAAGAGTTATCTGCGGTATAGGTAACTATCTGCTTTTGGAATTGACCCACTTGTGAGGGAATACGTGTTACACTTTGAATGTTGGATGCGGTAAGAGTAAACGGAACACCTGTGATGTTCGCATTTCCTTTTTTATCAACGATGCAATCTGCACCTAATGCCACTGCTGTGTTTATTACTGAAATTGCTTTAATACTCATTTTTTTTATTTTTTAGTTTTTAGTTTTTTTATTTATTTAAATTATGAACCGTGATACATTGTAGCCGATGGGTTAGACAATTGTGTCTGTTTGTCCCAAGTGAACTCAACTGTAGCACCTTTCTTGCCATTAGCACCTACTTGTACGCGCTGTCCTTTGTCATTATAGAAACCTTCTATAACAAGTCTTTGAATGTCAGCGTTTACTCCGAAGTAATAATCACAAATGAATGGCAATGTGCCTCCTTGTTCTGCTTCTACGGGTGAAGTATTCATCCATATTGCCGAACGTGAACGCTTAGAATAACCATCTGCATTAGTTCCCCACATTTCTTTGTAGTCAAGAACAGGGTCGTGTACAAGTTTCAAGTCATATCCTGCATAGCCGTAGCTAAATACATTCAATCCGTCAACCTTTACTCCACCAACTGTATTCTTATCTCCTGCGGTTGTTACATAACTTTCTAAAGCATCTTGGAACTCGGCAACATATTGGATTCCTCCAAATATTACCAATTCGTTTGTGCTTGCAGAGCCTTTAGAACCGTAGTTTTTTGTTGCTGATTTAATCTCAGCTAAAGTTAATGTGCTTGATAATGGGCGATAGATACCATCCATTGTTAAAATTTGATTCAACAAAGAAGAACCTACAGGTTCAGAACCTGAGAATACAGCGGGTGTATTGCTCAACATACGCTTAGTGTACTGTTGTTGTAATACGTTCAACGCTTGCATTTCTTTTGTTAAAGCATAAGTGCCGCTTCCTGAAGAACCTGCAAGGTATTGCTTCTGGAAGAAGTCATTGTGTGTAAGGGAAACAGTTTGGTTCATTGAACCTACGATATTTCTGTATTTGTCTGGAGCACGCATGATGTACTCTTTAGAAACACGGTCATCGTTACTGCCCATATCTCCACCATCAATCGCTTTATATCCAACAGCGAAATCGCCACTTTGGAATGAAGTGTAAGAAGTATTTGCATTAGCAACGAAGCCAATGGTCATATTTCCTGCTGATTTAGAGATAACCTTACCAATAGCTGTAGAATTTTCATCATACACCATATTGCCAACAGGGATTGCTTCAAATGTAGAGTCCGAGAAGGTCACTACTTTGTTGCCACCAACTGTTGCAGATGTAGCTATTGTAGAAGATGCGTAATAATTACCTTGACGGTAAATTTCAAAAATTGGATTTCCGCTTTTCTTTTGGATGCCATTTGGCATTTGAGCAGCTAATTTAGAAATCGCACTGTGGAACTTTGGGTATTTTAACACTACTAATGCCTCAACCTCACGTTCGTTTACACCTATAATATCAAAATATGATACGTCTGATGTGTTGCTTGGAATGTAACTCATTTTTTTTTATTGTTTTTTTTTTTTGTTTATTTAATTATGTCCTCTTCGGAATCATATAATCTGGTATACCTATTTGTTTAAAAGCCTCTCTCCTTGTGTCCGCAGGCATTGCCTGTGAACTATCGCTTTTGCCGCTCTTGTCAGGATTGATGAAGTCTTTTGCACCCTCTTTCTTTCCTTGTTCAAATGCTGCCTTCAAAAGCTCGTCCCTCTTAACGAGGAATAATTTGTCCAAGACCCACTTCTTGGCATCAATTACGTTCTTTGTTTTATCATAGAACATAGTGTCTGCTTCTGTGAAGTTGTATACTTTGCGAATATCTTCGATAATACTTTTATCTATTACCAAACCATACGCTTCTGCACCTTCAATCTCACTAAGAACACTATCAATTGCTACCATATCCTTTTCACTCTCTGTCCTCATCCACTCCACTCTATCTTTAGCTACATCTTCTTGGCTCTTTGTTACAGGTTGGTTTGCAATGGCTTTACTATATTCCTCAGTCAATGCTGTTACCTCATCTGATAACTTTTGCTTTGACTGTAGTTCGCCTCTAAGCTCTTTCTCTGAGTTTCTCTTTTCTAACGGACTTTTTCTATCGAAAGCATCAGCTTCATCGTTGATTGCATCTTCTAAGTCTTCGCCAGATAAGCCCTCCTCAGTGAGCTTTTCTTTAACCAAATCTTTGTATCCAAAAGAACTATAATCCTTTATTTGCAATTTCTTTGCAAATTCAAAGGGGTCTTTACCAAGTTGAATTGCTTTAAATAGCCAACTCTCCCCAAACTCTTTAAACGCCTTTTCTGTTTCTTCTGCCTTCTTTAGTTTTTCAACTATGTCTTGCGGAATCTCAGGGCTTTTCGTTTCTATTGGTGGTTCTACTAAAGTTTCCTCTGCTTTAACCCCCAATACTTCAAATACTAACTTTTTTTTCCCTTCTTGTGGTGGTGTGCCTTCCGTTGTTACGGGTGGGGCTTCTACCTTTTCTGGTACTACTACTACCTTTTCTTCCTGTTTTGGTATTTCTACCTTCGCTTCAACTACCTGACCATCAGGGGTTGTCGCTGCTGTTTCAACAGGTGGCACAACATTCTTAGCCCTTTCAAGGACTTCGTTAAATACATTGTTCATTTTTCTGTTTTGTTATTTCCTTTTACAAAGATGATTGATTTTTAGTTTATTAAATATATTGTTATATCTTTGTTGGCACAAATATACACTTTTAGACACCAATAAACTTGTAGTTATGAAGAAACATAAAGATAAATTAGAAGAGATTAATCCTGAAAATTACCAATTAGTAAGAATATCTGCAAAGATACCCCCTGCACTTTATAAGGATGTCAGAAAGTATATGGAAGAAATTGGAGTAAGAAAAGAAAGTACCATTATTCAAATGGCATTGAAATTATTAGTTAGAAAATAATTGCCTTAACCGTTCTGTGGCGGACTTTGTTGTTGTTGTTGTTCTTGTGCAACTGCCATCTCCATTTTAGCATCGTTATTCATTGCCGTTGATTGCAATCTTGAGTCTGCTGCCGAGTCCGCTTGATATTTCATTGCTTCTGCATTCATCTGCTGCTGCTGTTGTGCTTGTTCCATTGCCATCATCTGCTCCTCTTGTGCCCTCTTCTCCATTTGTCTTTCACGCATATCAAGGTAATTAGCAATTTGTGTCTTACTCATCATCGTCTTGATTCTAAAATAATCACTCATCTTTAATTTACCTGCTGCTGCTAATTGCTGTGCAATCATTGTATATTCCCCTTTATCTTTTTCAGATAATACATCGTTGCTTTTAAGTCTAATAAAAAAATCTTCGCCCGACATTTCCTTTATTTCCTTTGATTGGAATAACTCTACCATTCCATCTCCTACCAATAAAGAGAATTGTTCTGAATTGGTTTCTGGTAATGTATTCTTCCCTAAATCTGCCGAGTAGTTTATCAAAGAATCTATGAACAAAGAAAAGTTGGTATATAACCATTTTAAACCTGTTGCAGATTGTTGCATACTCATACCTAAAGCATCTGTCGGTTGATACCCTTTTAATTGCCCACGAACATTCAAAGGAACATTCAAAGTATCTGCAATGACATTATCATAATATTGTATAAGGCTTAATAGATATTGCACATTCGGGTCAAGTGTTAAGTCAATTGCTTGTATAGGTAATTGCTTACCATTCGTATCTCCATTTTGGTCTATATCAACACCCTCCACAACGACAATATTTGCTTGTTTTAATTGGGCAATAAAATCTGGTGCTTGTAAACCTTCTGGTAATCTATCCGCATAGACAACATAGGACTTTCCTATGGCTTTACTTACTAAATCTACCATTGCAGTTGCAATACCATCCTTTAAGTTTTGCACCCTCTTTACCATACCTACAACACCAATATTTGTTCCCATAATAGTATTGGGGGTAACAATGCGGTATTTCAATAACTTTCTGCTTTTTTCTGTTTTAGAATAAACTTGGTTATCGCTTACCATACACTCCTTTAAATATTTATTTCCTATTAGACAACCCTCTCGCAGTACTTCATATTTAATACCATCTTTATCGTCTATACTTCTCCATTGCCCTTCAACAACTGTAATCTTGGGTATTCCATTGTCAATGTTCCACCACAATAAACCGTTGATACCCGTATAAGTATTGTATGCACTATAATCAACACCACTTTTTGCTAATTTATTCAAATCTTCAATCTCGGCATCTGTCCAATCAAAACGGTCTACTAAATCACTTACCGTCATTGCATAAACTTCCCCCGCATAATCATCATCATCGTGTTGGTCATCATCCTTGCTCATATCGTATATGGCATTTACGGGTTTAAGAACTTTCCACTTTATCTTTCCTTTGTGTGCGTATACCTTTAAACAACCTATTCCACCTATAAGGATATAATCTATAACCTTTGCTAATTTATTTAGATAATTGTTTCTTATGATAACATCTCTTGCTATTGATTCGTATGCTTTTTCCCATGCGTCTTGGAATGTTTCCTCTTCCATTGCCATAGATGCTTCGTCCTCTATGTCCTTTACCATAAAATCTATACCCGCAAGTTGTTTCATTGCCGCAAAAAACCCTTTGCTATTGAATTTTAATCTTACAAGGTCTAAATGAATTTTTTTCTTTGATATTGCTAAAGGGGAATATGCGTATGCGTGTGTTGTTTCAGGTAGGTGTTCTATACCTTCAATCATTGACCCCTTTAAATAATCACATATCTTCCTTACATCCATTCCACGATACATTGGTATCTTCGTATCGTATCCACGAGCATCTGTTTTAAAGAAGCCATAATCAGATACCGTCTGCGTACCAAAATAATATTGGGCATTCTCTATGTAATTGTAAACCCAACGAGAATCCTCGTTTATTATTCCCGCTGTTTGGGGATTTTTGTTTTGATAGTTGGCAGAGGCAACAGCGAAGTAAGGTCTGTTCCATTGCGTTGCAAGCCATTGAAGTTGCACTTTGTATTTATCGTCTGTCCATTTTCCCGATTGTGCAGGAAATGTGGCTTGTGAATCAATTGCCATATATAAAAAATATATTTTTTACAAATATATTACTTTTTTTTGTCAAATTCTACTGTTTCCCAAACGGGCTTTCCATTTACATATTTTAAAAGCTTTGCCGTAGCTTTTCTTCGGACTTCTTGCTTTTCGTCTAATAAATCTCCCGTACCCCAACCATAGAGGCACGCCATAAAAGCATCCAAAACATCGGCATTTCTATTGCTTGGTTTTAGTGCGTCTATTATAAGTGCCTTAAACCATATTACATCTGAATATTTTTTAAAGTAGATATTTGCAGCTTCAAATTGCCAATTTAATATTGGCGTTACCCTTGAAAACCACATCTTCTTTGTATCCACCCACCCTTTTTTACTTAAATCTCTGCGATTGCCAATACACCTTCCAAGACCATTTGTTATAGCCATCTTTATTATATGCTCCCCTGCCGCATTTAACTCCCCTATCATCTTACAATTTTCATATTTATTATAATATTTAAGGAGATTAATACATTGAATCATCGCATCCTCTATGGATTTTGGTCTTTCCCTATAAATGGCAACAGGGGCAAATTGCATATCGGATGCAGGGTCTATACCTTTCATAACAAAGGCACAGAAATCACTCTGGTCTTTTCCTCCTGTATCGCTTTGTGTAAGTTCAGATGTCATTATACCATCTACACCAATAATATATTTAATACCTTCTTTTGGGTGTTCTAATATTTCTAAAAAGGAAGATGAAACAGGGCTTGCTACGGGTATGCCTGATGCAATAATAATCTTATATGGAACAGGCACTCTATCCCGTTCCTTCATTATTTCCGTCTGCTGATAATTTAATTTATCTACAGCATAATCATCCCAACCACGCCCACCACCTATATTAAATATTTCTTCTAATGTTAATGGGTAATTTTTAATAAAGGCATTTAGGTATGATTTATCTCCGATTTTCGCCAATCTTTCCCTTTCTTCCATTACCCATTCCGTTGCTTTCTTTTCATTACTATTCCCGTATTTGTCCATAAACATTCCCCACCACGCAGGGGCAAACATTACCTTAAAGTTTAATAAACTACTGTCTGCGACTAATTGTTGCAATTCTGCAATTGATTCAGATGTCAATTTATCTTCTACAGTACCCGCCCAAAACAATAAGCCACTTTGCTTATGCTCTTTCATAAAGCACGATTTTGAAGAATTAAGTAATTTTTCCTTTCTTTTATGTAATGGAAATTCATCGAAGTATGCTGCCCTCATACGAGTTCCAGAAAAACCTGCCGAAGCATCATCACTCTCTGATGTTTCTTTGGCAAATAAATCCGCATTTGTTATCATAGGTTCTCCATTCGCACTTTTTGTTTTAAAAGGAAGATTTAGATATATCTGTTGCTTTGTAGCATTTTCTTTATACCCCAATGCTTTATCAAAAATTGGTCGTATATCTTCGCTAAGGTTTTTAATGAAGATATTTGTCTTGTCGTTGTATGCTACAAAAATTCTATCTTTATCGCAAGATGTCAAACCAAATTTACTTGAAGTGTGCATACGAAAAGTATATGCAGGGAGTAAACCCGCACCTATAGATGTTGCACCTATTTCCCGCCTCTTTACCAAACCGATATGTGAATCTAAATTCCAAAAGGCATTGTGTAATTCTGTTATTATCCAATCATCGCAATCTCGGTATTTGGGCTTTATTATCGTTCCGTCTGAACCATCCTTTAAAGTCCCTTCTGTAAGATAGAAGTATTGCATACCCGATATTCGAGCATACCCTTCCCCATAACCTTCTCTCCAATATGTCTTCTCTTGTTCCCAATACTTCTGCTTTTCTAAATCCGTTCTAAATATTGGCTTAGGTGGAGGTGCTACCCACTTTGGGGCGTAATCAATATGGTCAATGATTTCCATTTATAGTATCGTTGCACTATTAGCTTTAGATAATTGCTTTGCCTTTAGGGTATCTTCTTTCTCACTTATACTTAGATTAGACATACCTTTTTCTAAGCCCGAGAATATTTTGTCTGATTTTTCGGCAAGTTTCAATATGCTGTCCGCAAAAGTGTCGTCTGAAAGGTTAAGTGTCTTATTCTTTACCTCATCGGTAATATATTTAACACCTTCGACAAGAGCCGTATAAAAAGCGGCAGCAGGACTTTCTTCATAATGTTTTAACTTTTCCTTTAATTTTTTAATTTCTGTTTCCTCTGTTGTTGTCATTTTTTAGTTGATTTTCCATTGCTCCCGTTTCTTGCTCTATTCTTTGATGTGTTCTCTAAGACCATAGAGCCCCGTTTGGTATGCGATAAATCCAAACCCATTGCTTCACGCTTCCCATAGATACCCCTATCTCTGGCTTCTTGATTTAATTCTGCCCGCTTCTTTGCTTGGTCGGGCTTCTTGTTAAACTCTGAATCGTATTTGCTTTTTACCTTTTTCGCATCAGGGTTGCTGTCGTAATACTTTTTTGTTTTTCCCATTTTTTTTGTTTTACTAATTGGTTTTTTGCCATGTTATCTATGTCTAGCAGTTTTATCTGCAATATTTTTTGGTTGTTTAACAAATTGTTTACCTTTACTGTTACCAGTATTTTTAGTTTTATTAGTAGCACTTTTTTCACCAGCAGACAAAGAACTCCAAGCAGCTTCTGGTAAATATCTTTTAGTTCCTTTAGATTTAACTTCTTTAGAAGAACCTTTGTTTTTGTTAGCAGCTGTTCCTGAAGTCATCCATTTTTGGTCACCCCAGCTTTTTAAACTTTGTTGAGATTTAGCTAGTGCCATTACTTATATCCTCCACCTTTTGATTTATATTCTTTAGCAAGTAATTGAGCTTTACGAGCAGACCATTCACCAGAATCTCCACCTTTAGAACTAGCTTTAATTTTACTAAATAAACTTTTTCTCATTCCAGGTTTTGTATAATTACCTGCTTCATTAACTTTACTTTTTGCTTTTGCCATTACTTTTTCTTTTTAGGATTTTGTTTATGCCATTTCCGTAATTTTTACGCTACTATTGAAAATGTATTTAAAGGATATGAAACTCTTAAGTCTGCCAACACTAAATCTTGTATCGTTTCAAATGCCGTTCCTGTTGAAATAGGATATGAATATGAAATAAGATTAGTTACTGCATTGTAGGTTTCGGTTTCATCATTTACTACGATGTTACCGATTTGCACTACTGCTTGAATGTCCGTGAATTTAGTTGCACTTGCCAAATAAATATTTAACGTGCATTTGCTGCCGACATACTCAACCATTGAGTTGTCGCTGCTTGTGATTGTTCCTGTGAATGAAATCATTTTTTATATTTGTTTAATTATGCTAATAATATTTTTCTTGCCACTCCGTTAATTACTACATTCCAAACATTTGCGGATGCGTTTATTTCTGCGTCTACTGTCCCCGCAACTGTTCCCGTACTCCCTACCACAAATTGATTTGCTGCCGTTGCTGTTGCGTCTTTCCCTATAATAATAGAACCGCTAAAATTACCACTTCTTGTTCCAGAGCCAATAGATGTAATGTTAGATGCCGTACTCCCCTCCTCAATACTATCCCAACCAAATGCCGTATTGTTGCTTCCTGATGTACAGGCAAATAGCGAATAGTTCCCAATAGCGACATTGTTTATTCCGCTATTTGTTGAATATAAAGATGACCTGCCAACCCCTGTATTTTCAGAACCCGTTGTCAATGACCTTAACGCACCAGAGCCAAACGCACCATTGCTATCTCCCGAACCGCTTAATCTTAACGCATTTTCTCCAAATGCCGTATTGGTAGATATTGCACCATTCCCATTTGCAAATACACAACCATTATCCAATACAGTCAACGCAGCCGTACCCGCACTATTCTGCACCAAAAGCGATGTGTTGCCAGAACTGCCTTTGATGCCTAATCTTGCACCTAAATCGGTTGTGCTTCCGATATTTACATTACCTGCCGCAGTAATTCTCATTTTTTCACTAATAGAACCCGCAGTATTTGTTGTTGTATTAAATTGTAAGTAACCCATATAAGCCCCTACACCTTCTTTACGCCCTGCAATAGATGCGTAAGCATATGGATTAGCAGCACCGCCTGATTGGCCCGAAAATCCTATTTGTGGACCTTTGTCAGCCGTTACCGTATCCGTTGAACGCAAAGTTAGTGTCCTCCCCGCTTCGGCTACATCTACACCAACACTTAATGCATCAATCGTTAAAATTCCCGTAGGCGTACTCGTACCAATGCCCAACCTTCCATTTGAATCAAATACTGCTATTGATGATTGGTTTATTCTAAAAGAGAAACCACCTCCAGATGCACCAAAACTTGTCGCGCTATTGTTTGCCGCTAAAATGTAATTATCTCCTAATGATTCTCCAGATACCCAAATTGCACCAGTATTATTGCTTATTCCACCATACTGAAAGCCGCCACCAGCAGAAGTTCTTGTTTTTATACTTGCAATATAGCCACTATTGGGTTCTAATATTTCTAATTTATAACTCGGAGAAGTTGTTCCTATTCCTACTTTTTGCCCTACTAAGTACATTGTAGCTAAACCACCATCACCATCATAAATTATTGTTGAAGTGTTTGAGCCATTACTAATAATAGAACGCCCATTGTCGTAAGTATTTAAGAAGTTTGTACGAACCGCACCGACAAAACTTGTTGTAGCTGCACCACCTACACCAATAGTCATTGCCAAAGAAGTTCCATCACTCTGATAAAACCTTGCTATATCTGTATTTGCTGCGCCTTGTACTTCTAATCTGGCTGAACTTGCTGTGGTTGTTGCTCTTCCGATTCCTATATTTAAATCTAAGAAATCTAAATTTTTCCAACCACTTGACATTCCGCTACCATCAAACCACCAATACCCTACCAAAAGACTTGTTCTGTGGGGTTTTAAATACAATTCTTGTCCGCTATCAAGCGATGTAACAAATGCAGTATTGGTACTGTCAGATACAGTTGAATTTACAGTTAGCATACCACTACTTAATGTAGTAGTATTAATTCCTAATGCTCCGTTTTGTCCAAAGGCGAATCTTGTAATCCAACTTCCTGCACCAACCTTACTATCAATTCCCCAATACCCTGCTGTACCACTTGTGGGTACAACGTAGTTTTTAAATGATATTGCTACACTACTTGCTGTGTAGCCATACCCTGTTTGAACAAATGCAGGGGAATATTGTTGTAATGTACTTGCTGCTGCTGTACTATTAATTAAACTAAAACTATCAAATGCCGTATTGGCTGTTTGAACTGTATAATCCATTTTAGCAGCCGTTGTGCTTAAATACAAAGGGCTATCCGTACCCGCATAATCTTCTACTACTTGTAGAGTTCCGCTTAGAGCCAAAGGGGTTTTTAGTATGCCTGTGGTATTAGTAGGTATAGATATCGCTTCAGACATCTCATCAAACCTTATATATTCAAAAGGTGCTTGGTTTTTATTATATAATAAAAATCTTGTATCTGAAAATTTTCCCATTGTCCTTTTTTTTTTTTTTTTTTTTTTTTTTTATAATTTTACTATTTTTTCGATCTTTTATTTTTTTTTTAATTATTTATTTCACCCTTTTCTCC
>Ga0181357_1000353_pt1 | contig 17006 bp, 9 predicted proteins | sample Fa13VDMM110DN_FD_130094 | JGI IMG/M metagenome (GOLD analysis project Ga0181357, IMG submission 130094) | Freshwater viral communities from Lake Michigan, USA - Fa13.VD.MM110.D.N | ecosystem: Environmental > Aquatic > Freshwater > Lake | place: USA: Michigan | collected 2013-09-24 | reverse complement strand
GACAAATCCGATAACATTTATGGTATTGAAGGATTGGGAGAAAAAACATTGATTAAATATTTTCCCCAAATACAGGAGAAACCATGCACTGTCGAGGAAATATTGGACTACGCACGAAATATCGAGCAAAAGAAACCTATTAAAACTCTGAATAATATTTTGACAGGTAAGACAAAATTGTCTATACTTGGAGAAGAGTTCTATAATACGAACAAAAAAATTGTTGACCTTAAAAACCCCCTAATTACAGATGATGGAAAAAACTTAGTAGAACAGATTTTAATAGACGATATAGACCCAACAGATAGGGGATATAAAAACTTAATGAGAATGATGATGGAGGATGGTCTCTTTAAGTATTTACCAAAAGACGATGACGCTTGGGTAAATTTCCTCAAACCATTTATGAAATTAACAAGAAAAGAAAAAAGAAACACAAACAAAAATTAAAAATTATGATAGAACAAGAAAGCACAAAAATTGAATTTTTATTGAAATTGAATGATAACATCATTGTTCAAAGATTTTTCAATGTGAGGGGGTTTAACCCAAAGGCGAAGAATTCGTTGGAATTACATTATTTTATGAAATATTTCAAAGAAGAACTTCAATATCATTTGAAAATGAAAACGGTAACTTATATGATGGACAATCAAGATTTAATATCAAATGACCCAACAATTATGAATACATCGTTTACCGATGGTCCGGAAATCTTTAATATGTATATAAAAATTGGAGAACAGACAATTTGTCATAGAATGTTTGATGGAAAATTATTTCCACCAAAAGTTCGATATACGGTTGATATACGACCTATTTTGAAAGATGCTCTTCGTGAATTGACTGACATTTTTTCGTCAAAAAAATTAAGTTTTAAATATTTGGAGTTTGACTTGAACAAGTAACTATTTAATAAAACAGGTAAACTTACAAACGATATATGAACAAGAATTTTGACTACTTAGGTAATACATTTCAAATACAACTTTTAAATCAAATCATAGTAGATAAAGAATTTTCAATGACCATCATGGATGTGATTGAAAGTTCTTACTTTGACAACAAATATTTTAAAATCATCTTACAGATGACTAAAGAGTATTATGTGAAATATCAATCCACTCCCAATTTCGATACTCTTGAGCAAATCGTTAAATCTGAAATTTCCCAAGAACTGGTTGCTAAAATCGTTCTTGATACTATTGTTCAAATTAAAGACGCTCCATTTGAGGGAACCCAATTTGTTCAAGAAAAAGCGTTGAAGTTCTGTAAACAACAAGAACTCCAAAAGGCGATGGATAAGGCTCAGAAGATTATCACTGAAGGTGATTTTGAATCTTATGATAAGGTCGAAGGATTGGTTCGTGAAGCGTTACAAGTTGGAGAAAGAGAGACTGGATTGACTGATATCTTCTCCAACCTTGAAACCGTTTTGGATGAGGATTTTAGACACCCAATTCCGATGGGGATTCCGGGAATAGACAAACTACTTAAAGGTGGTTTGGCGAGAGGTGAGATTGGGGTGATACTTGCTCCGACCGGTGTTGGGAAAACTAGTATACTAACCAAAATTGCTAATACCGCATTTAATCTTGGATTTAATGTTCTTCAAATATTTTTCGAGGACAATCCTAAAATCATTCAAAGAAAACACTTTACACTTTGGACTGGTATTGCTCCTGATGATTTGGTTCAACATAAAGATGAGGTGATGGGTAAAATTAACGAGATTAAAGAAACAATGAAGAATGAGTTAATTTTAAAAAAACTCCCTTCAGATTCAATAACAATGAGCCATATCAAAAATCAACTTAGAAAGATGATTGCTGACGGAACAAAAATTGATTTGGTTTTATTGGACTATATTGATTGTGTGGTTCCTGAAAGTAGTAGTAAAGATGAGTGGAAAGCAGAGGGTTCGGTTATGAGAGGGTTTGAAGCTATGTGTCACGAACTTAATTTGGTTGGTTGGACCGCAACTCAAGGTAATAGAAGTTCTATCTCGTCTGAGGTTGTAACAACAGACCAAATGGGTGGGTCAATTAAGAAGGCTCAAGTTGGGCATGTTATTATATCTGTTGCTAAAACATTACAACAAAAAGAAATGAATTTGGCAACGATTGCTATTACCAAATCAAGATTGGGTAAGGATGGTGTTGTATTTGAGAATTGTAAATTCAACAATGAATTACTTGAGATTGATACCGAAAGTTCGGTAACATTCTTGGGATTTGAAGAACAACAAGAGGAGAGAAAAAGAGATAGAGTTAAAGAATTATTAGAAAAAAGAAAATTAAGAGAACAACAACAAAATTAAAAAAAAAATATGGAAAAAATATTAGTAGAGAATCCAAATCGTTTCGTGATATTCCCAATTGAACATAATGATATTTGGGAATATTATAAACAACATCAAGCAGCTTTTTGGACGGCAGAAGAAGTAGACTTAACCAATGACATTCGTGATTGGGAAAATTTATCGGATAATGAAAAGTATTTCGTTAAGAATGTATTGTCATTCTTCGCGGCATCGGATGGTATCGTTAATGAGAACTTGGCGGAAAACTTCCTAAAAGAAGTTCAATACCCGGAAGCTAAATTCTTCTATGGGTTCCAATTGATGATGGAGAATATCCATTCATTGATGTATTCACTTTTGATTGACACCTATGTCTCAAATCCAAAAGAAAAAGACGAATGTTTTCACGCAATCGATAGATTACCTGCAGTTCAAAAGAAAGCTAATTGGGCGTTTAATTGGATTAAAGACGCATCTTTCCAAGAACGATTGGTTGCATTTGCGGCGGTTGAAGGTATATTCTTTTCAGGTTCATTCTGTTCAGTGTTCTGGTTGAAGTCAAGAGGTATTATGCAAGGTTTGTGTAACGCTAACTCATTAATCTTTAAAGATGAGAACTTACATTGTGACTTTGCAATTCATTTATTGAACAATCATATCGAGGATAGACCAAGTGAGGAAAGAATAAAAGAAATCTTATTATCGGCTTTGGAAATTGAGAAAGAATTTATCATTGAATCTTTACCGGTATCACTTATTGGTATGAATTCAAATTTGATGAAACAATATCTTGAGTTTGTGGTTGACGGACTTTTAGTTAAACTTGGATGTAAAAAAGAATTCAATGTTGAACAACCATTTAAATTTATGGAACAAATTGCAGTTGAAACTAAAGGTAATTTCTTTGAGTCAAGAACTATGGAATACCAAAAAGCAAAATTGAACGAAACCATAACATTTACAGAAGATTTCTAAACAAAAACATAAATTATGATGTCATTAAAAATTAAAAAAAGAGGTGGAGAGGATGCTGCGTTTAATCCACAGAAAATTTATAGCAGAATTAAAAGAGCGGCAAAAGGGTTAAGCGTTAATTCTGACGAGATTTTTATTAAAGTAATCACTTCGGTTCCGACTGAAGGATTGGTTACAACCAAAGAGTTAGATAAACTTATTTATGAAATTGCCGCGGCTTATACCGGTAGTCATCACGATTATTCAAGATTATCATCATCTGTTGCAATATCGTCATATCATAAAGAAACTAATGAAAGTTTCTCACAGACTATGATGGAATTATATGGTTCAGGTGTTGTAAACGAGAAGTTAATTGATACAATTAAAAGTTATGGACCAGAAAAAATTGATGAAGTTATAAATCACGATAACGATTATAATTTTGATTATTTTGCTTGGAGGTCATTACAAGAGATGTATTTGTTAAAAACACCTGAAGGTAAAGTGGTTGAAAGACCACAACATATGTATATGAGAGTTGCGTTGTGGGTAACAAACACATTTGAAGAGGCGATGGATTATTATAATTCATTGTCGAATCAATTAATATCACCAGCAACACCAATAATGATTAACTCGGGAACTAGAGTTCCTCAGTTGGCATCTTGTGTGTTACACTATAATAACTCTGACTCTCGTAATGGATTGTTGGATACTTTAAATGATATTTCAACTTATTCTTCAGATGCTGCAGGTATTGGATTATCGATGTCCAATATAAGAAGTAAAGAAAGTAGAATTAATAGTTCAGGTGGATTCGCGGGAGGATTGTTGAAGTATTTGAAAATTGTTAATGAATCTTTAAGGTTCTTTAATCAACAAGGAAGAAGGCCTGGTAGTGCTGCGATTTATTTGGAACCTTGGCACAAGGACATTATGGACTTGTTGGAGATTAAGAAAAACACAGGCGCTGAAGAATTGAGAGCGAGAGATTTATTCACTGCATTATGGATTCCGGACAACTTTATGAATGCGGTTAAAGATAATGGAGATTGGTATTTGTTCTGTCCTAACGATATTATCAAAGCGGGAATCAAACCACTTCAAGAGTGTTATGGAGAAGAATATGAAGCGAACTATAACAAAGCAGTTGAGATGGGTCTTGGTAAGAAAATCAAAGCTCAAGACATTTGGTCAAAAATTGTTGAATCTCAAATTGAAACGGGAGTTCCTTATTTATCTTCAAAAGATAACGCAAACAGAAAAACGAATCACCAAAACATCGGGGTTATCAAACAATCTAATCTTTGTAATGAAATTTTTCAATTCACGGATGAACAAACTACGGCGATTTGCACTTTGTCATCTATCGTATTAAAGAATTTCATTAGAGATGGTAAATTTGATTACAATCTTTTAATTAGCGAAGTTAGAAAAGTTGTAAGAGCATTGAACAATGTTATTGATAAAAACAACTACTCGACTGAGAAAGGATTGAAAGGAGGTCTTGAACAAAGAGCAATTGCAATCGGAACTCAAGGTCTTGCTGATGTATTTTATCTGATGGATTATATCTTCACATCAGATGAAGCGAAAAATTTAAACAAAAACATTTTCGAAGCAATCTACTTCGCAGCAGTGACTGAAAGTATGGAATTATGTAAATCAGGTGTTAGAACACCTTACAAACATTTCGAAGGTTCTCCAATGTCAAAAGGTGTATTACAATTTGATATGTGGGGATTGAACGAATCTGATTTATTTTTAGATTGGAATTCATTGAAAGAAGATGTTAAAAAATATGGTGTTTGTAATAGTTTGTTCACGGCTCAAATGCCTGTAGCGTCTTCAGCTAAGATTACAGGTTCATTTGAAATGACTGAACCTGCTCACTCGGCATTATTTAATAGACGAGTTGTAGGTGGGGAGATTTTAATTGTAAACAAGTATTTAATTACTGATTTTGAAAAAATTGGTATTTGGAATGAAGATTTGAAAAATGAAATCATTCTAAACGAAGGTTCAATTCAAAATATTAATTTCAACAATTATCTTGACCCTGAAGATAGAAATTACACTAAAAAAGTTAAAAGAGCTGAACATTTAATTAACAAGTATAAAACTATTTGGGAGATATCTCAAAGAGAGTTAATTGATATGTCAGCAGATAGAGCTCCATTTATTGACCAATCTCAATCAATGAATATCTATATGTCGAATCCAACATTATCAAAAATAACTTCATCTCATTTCCATTCGTGGTCAAAAGGATTGAAAACTCTTTGCTATTATGTTAGAACCAAGGCAATATCAACAGGGGCAAAACATTTAGCGGTTGATGTTTCAAAAATTCAAAAACCAAAAACAAATGTGGAAACACCTAAAGTTGAAATAATTAACACATCAACTAAACCTGAAGATAGTCAATTTGAATGTTTTGGTTGTTCATCTTAAAATAAAAATCCCAACAATTTGTTGGGATTTTCTTTTTTTATCTATTTATAAGAAAAAAATAGAAGTATATATTTATAACTATGGCAAATGGTGTAACATATGGTATTAATTTCCCGTTTAGAGATTCCTTAAGAGGAGATTACCTCCAATTAACGGAACTACAATCAGAAGAAATTAAAGGTGATTTAATTCATTTATTATTGACTCGAAAAGGTTCAAGATATTTTCTACCTGAATTTGGGACAAGATTATATGAGTTTTTATTCGAACCATTCGATTCATTAACTTTTAATGCGATTGAATCCGATATTAGAGACGCTATCCAAAACTTTATGCCGAATTTATTGGTTAATAGTTTAAGTATAACACCGGCCGACCCACAAGAAGAAGCGGATATTGCGACAGGACAAAATTTTGTGGGAACAAGCGAATCATCAATATATAGATTTCCCGGAAAAGGAACATCTGAATACACCGCAAAAATAAGAATAGATTACTCAACCAATGGGTCAACTTTTGGTCAAAGTGATTTTGTTATTATTAATATTTAAAAACTATGGCAAATAATAGAATATCGTATAGCAGTAGAGATTATCAATCGATAAGAGCAGACCTTTTAAATTATGCAAAAACATACTATCCTGATTTAATTCAAGATTTTAATGACGCTTCGGTTTTCACGGTATTTCTTGATTTAAATGCTGCGGTCGCGGATAACTTACATTATAATATTGATAGAAGTGTTCAAGAAACAGTTCTACAATATGCACAACAAAGGTCATCAATTTATAACATTGCCAGAACATACGGGCTAAAATTACCCGGACAAAGACCATCCGTCGCATTAGTTGACTTTTCAGTCACAGTCCCGGCGTTCGGAGATAAAGAAGATGAAAGATATCTTGGAACATTATCTCGAGGGTCACAAGTTGTCGGTGCAGGTGTTGTATTTGAGAATGTTTATGACATTGATTTTGCGTCACCTTACAACGCTCAAGGATTCCCAAATAGATTAAAAATCCCAAATTTTAATGCTAATAATATATTAGTTAATTACACGATTACTAAAAGAGAAATTGTTGTTAATGGTATTACAAAAGTTTTCAAAAGAGTTATTGGAGCTAATGATGTTAGACCATTCTTTGAATTATTTTTACCTGAAAAAAATGTTTTAGGTATAACTAGTGTTTTATTAAAAAATGGAACAAATTATACAAACACTCCAACAACGGCAGAATTTTTAGGTTTGGATAATAGATTGTATGAAGTTGACGCATTAGCGGAAGATAGGGTCTTTATCGAAGACCCAACAAAAGTTTCGGACCAACCCGGAATTAAAGTTGGTAAATATATTCAAACTCAAAATAGATTCATTACAGAGTATACACCTGAAGGGTTTAAAAAAATGACATTTGGTGGTGGAACAAATACCGCTCAAGACCAATTAAATCAATTTACAACTTTAGGGACAACATTAGAATTACAAAAATATTCAAACAACTTTTCATTAGGTTCAACTTTAACTCCTAATTCTACTTTGTTTATTCAATATAGAGTTGGTGGAGGGTTAGCAACAAATTTAGGGACAAATGTTATTAATCAAATTGGAACGGTTTCTTTCTTTGTTAACGGACCATCAGAAACGACAAACTCATCAGTGGTTAATTCAATAAGATGTGTTAATGTGACCGCTGCGGTTGGAGGAGCGGGGATTCCATCATTAGAAGAAATTAGAAATTATGTTTCGTTTAACTTCGCAGCTCAAAAACGAGCGGTAACAGTTCAAGATTATGAATCGTTAATTAGAAATATGCCGGCTCAATTCGGAGCACCTGCGAAAGTTGCGATTACTGAAAACGATAATAAAATATTAATCCAAATATTATCTTATGATACTTCAGGAAAATTGACCAATATTGTTTCTAATACTTTAAAACAAAACATTGCGAATTATCTATCAAATTACAGGATGATGAATGATTATATTTCAATATTGACTGCTGAAGTAATTGATTTAAGTATGGATATTTCTATCGTTTTAGATTCTGCTCAAAATTCAGGACAAGTTATTGCTAGTGTTATTGATAAAGTATCGGCATACTTTAATCCTCAAACAAGACAATTAGGTGAAAATGTATATCTTTCTGAGGTTAGAAGTATAATACAAAACACAAATGGTGTTTTAACGGTTGCAAATATTGATGTTTTTAATGAAGTGGGAGGACAATATTCTTCGGCTGAAACATCAATGGCGTATACAAATGAAGAAACAAAATTAATTGGATCTGTTGATGATACTATATTTGCACAACCTTCACAAGTATACCAAGTCAGATATCCGAATAAAGATATTAGAATTTCAGTTAAAAACTTCCAATCAGTAACTTTTTCATAAGAAGTTTATTTTATTCAATTTTAACTTATAATTTTAACATGTGGATTTTTTTTTAAAAATTCCATATAAAGTATTTATTAAATAAAGTAGTTTGATGGGTCAATCATATAGAATAAGAACAGAGTTAGGAATTAATAAATCAATTAATATTCAATTAGACCAGCAATTTGAATTTTTAGAGATTTTATCACTAACATTACAACAAGAAGACATTTATACGAAAAGTTGTGCTCAATATGGTGTTGTTGTCGGTAGAGTGACCGCAAATAATGGTTTTGGATTGCCAAATGCTAGAGTATCAGTTTTTATTCCAATAACTCCGGTTGACGAATCGAACCCTATAATTTCAAGTATATATCCATACAAATCACCTAATGACAAAAATGAAGATGGATATCGATATAATTTACTTCCGTATGAACAATCATACTCCACTCACGCGGCAACAGGAACATTACCATCAAGATTAGATGCGCTAACAGGATTAACTACAGTTGAAATATATGACAAGTATTATAAGTATAGTGTAAAAACCAATGAAAGTGGTGACTATATGATAATGGGGGTCCCTCAAGGTAACCATACTTTAGTTATGGATGTTGATTTATCTGATATTGGGGAATTTTCATTAACACCTCAAGATTTAATTAGAATGGGCCTTGCTAGTGAGGCTCAAGTGGCAGGAAGTAGATTTAGAACATCAACAGATTTAAATTCTTTACCACAAATCATTAATTTAACTAAAGATGTTGAAGTATCACCTCTTTGGGGAGACCCTGAATTGTGTAATATTGCAATAAATCGAGTTGATTTTGATTTAAGGGATGATGCCAATGTCGACATTCAACCAACCTCAGTATTCATGGGGTCAATTTATTCAACTTCCGATAGCAACAGAGTTAGACCAAACGCAAGGCCTGCAGATGACATGGGGAATCTTTGTTCATTAGTTGCGGGACCAGGGCAAATTTTAGCGATTAGACAAACTATTTACCAAGATTCTGATGGCAATCCTGTTTTAGAATTACATCAATTGGAACAATCAGGTAATATTATTGATGGTAATGGGGTATGGTTAACTGAATTACCAATGAATTTGGATTACTTTGTAACTAATGAGTTTGGTGAAAAAATAATATCAAACGACCCAACTGTTGGCATACCAACTAAGGCTAAGTATAGATTTAAAATTAAATGGCAACAATCTGCAAATTTAAGTGAACAAGTTAGAAGACCATATTATTTGGTTCCAAATGTCAAGGAGTATTGGGATTCGGTGAATGACCCAAATGTACCTAATAATACAAATAAGGTGTTAGGAAGTTCTTACTATTTTGGATTAGCGTGGAGTGGATATACTAATGGATTTGGAACAGGTAACAATTATTATGAAAAATTAAATGAAGCCATTAATTGTGAAGACACTTTTTATGAGTTCCAATTTAATAAAGTTTACACTGTTTCGGGATTAATAGACGAATTTAAAAATGGGGGTAGAGGTCAATTTATTGGGATAAAAGAAATTGATAGTACTGATTGTGAGGATACAATTAACAAGTTTCCGGTAAATGATGGATTCAGAAATTTTGACCTATTATTTTTTATATTTGCAATTATTCTACAAATAATACAAATCATTGGAGTTCCATTTTTAATTATATATTCTATTCTGGCCTTTTTATGGAATGAATTTGCGGTTATACTCTTAATAGGTCTTATTATTTATATTGCAGCTTTAATACCTAGTCAAGTTCTTGTTGTCGGTGCTGATTTCGCCGCAGCGTTTGGAGGATTTCCACCTCCTCTTGGTCTAATTGCAGTGAGTGTATTTGAAGCTCTAATATTAGCGGCATATGTAGCATTAGAATTTTATTTAATATTAAATTTTGATGAGGTTAAGGAAAGAGAATTCAGTCCTATCAGATTACCAATGATTACATATCCTGATTGTCAAGCTTGCGAATGTGACCCAGTAACAAATGGACCATCGGGAGAAAGTTCTACCCCTCGTGCAGGAATATTAACCCAACTATCAAACCCACAATTATATAACAATAGTATTCAAGAAAGTATTTTTAGTAAAAATCCTACAGAAATTGAAGATAATATAACTATAAGTGCGTCAACTATCAGTACCGCAATTGCGGGATTGGCAGCAAATTATAATAACCCTAGATTGATAAAGTCTACCATGTCATTTGTTGTTGGCCTTTTAAACCCCGATGGTAGTCTTAGAGAAAAAATTTATACATATGGTGTAACTTTACCGCCCGGAGAAAGAATTAATATATACAATACTAGAAAAAAATATTTTGATAATACTCCTGCAACGACACCCGGAGGACCAACACAAGGAACTAATCGAATTAGTGTTAGATTTAATTATCCAAGTAATGGAGGTAGTTTAAATAATCCTAACGGAACAAAACATTACGATAATACATTAACAGTATTGAGTGCTCAAGATATTCCTGTGGGTTCTTTGATAACTTTTGTTAATAAAGAAAATACAGAAGACAAAAATTATCTATGGGAAGGAACTACAAGTACTGGTAATAACAAATTAAATGGTATTAATGGTATTATCAAGAATACCGGGTTTACTGCAAATGTGAGTTATGCGACAGCGCAAACAAGTTCATCAGTTGTCTCATATATTATTCCATCGGGTAATTCAACTTGTTTTCTATCAATTACATTTAATCTAACCCTATCAGGAAGTGTGTCTTATTTAAGTTGTGTGGGAGGGAAAAGAACTCAACTTTTTTCTGTTGGAACACATATAATATCTGACCCAAATGGGATTGATTATGAATCATTATCATTTATTACTGCGGAGGTAGACCCTAACATCCCAATTATCAAAGGTGAAGCTTGTTTAAGATATATCTATCCTTCAGATATTGAGTATTATCAAGTATTAACTGCGATAACAATAAATGAAATTACTACTGGTAATTATTCAATACCTAACTTAGGTAACCAACCTTATGGTATTTGGCATGAATTAATTGTAGACAATAGTGGATATGTTTTGGTAGAACAATCAGGAGGAGGGTGGAGATTTAAAACCAATAATGATACAATCTTTCCTTCCAAACCAGATTTTAGTTATCCTACCTCAATCATAAGTGATTTTAAAGAACAAAAAATTTTAATATTACAAAGAGGAGTTGACCCTTATTCGCCAATGTTACCAAATACATATGGTATTGGGAAAATTTTAGGACACCCAAATGAGAATGATGTTGTAATTACCGGAATGACAAGAATGAATACACCAATTCAACCATTACCTTCTAATTCTACAATTTCGGTCCAAAATCATAAAAATGTTGGGGAAATATTCTCGGGTTCACATTTCTATACACCCGGAATACCAAATTCGGCTTTATTTCCAAATGCGTCAACAACACCTGGACTTGCCTTTTCATCATATACCACAAGTAATGTTGGGTATTATGGAGCATTGGATTCAACTTATGTTACACCGCCGCCACCCAGAAAATTCATCGTTGATAGACAAGGAAACAAATATTTTGGTAACGGGTCTATATCTTATACAACAAATTCACCTGGTTACACTATTACCTATAATATGGGTAATTACGGAGTTTACTCTATTTCAGTTGGAGGTCCTACACTCATGAAAGGAGTTGCCGTAACCGCCCCATCTAATAATTTATTTGGAACGCCCCAAGCTGTTATTACTGACCCTGCCAGCCCTATCACCCCTCTCAGAGTTGCAAGTACTGTTTATGATTCTACAGAAGATTTATCAGGTGCCGCTTATATGTATCGAGGACCTTTTTTAGAGTACTCCGGTGGTAAATATCTTTTAGACGATAAAGGTGCCGCAATTTTGAATTTATACTTTAGTCCTTTACTATTACCTCAATTCACTGGAACAACAGGACCTAACCTTAAATTATCAATAAATAACCCTCAACAAATGGTCATGAGAAGTGACCGATTACCTTCTTCCGATGTTTTTGATGTGAATATAAAAAAAGGTGATGTAAGTTTTTTGAACAATAACGTTCCACTATTACAACAAAATTTATCATTTGCTGCGTATTCAATTGAAGGAGGAGGTTTATCTTCAACAGGTCCTTCCTTTTCAACAGGAGCTCAACAAGTTACCGCAGATATTGATGGTCAACTTGCATCTAAAAATGTTATTGAAACATTAAGTGATTGTGAGAAATTAATTGGATTAGAAGGTTATTCTGGAAATGGTATAACCTTTGGAGTAAATACAAATTATCAAAGTCAAGGTGAGGTTGAAAATGGTTGTTATGTACTTGTAGATGAACCTTTAATTGGGTTAGGTGGAGACTTAGCTTTGTTTGCTGAATGGGGATATAGATTTAGATTTAATTATGCATTGTGTAGAGGAGTGTTGGCACAATCATTCACAAATAATTGGGTTAATGGGTCCTTATATATGTTTCCAATACAAGCTGATGTTATATTTGATGACTTAAATAAACCAAATTCAGTGTTTGCAAGACAACTCGTTTTTTTTGATGAAACCACGAGTACCTTCTATTATAGAAGTTCGCCATTTTTACTTTCAAGTGGTAAATTTATTGGAGCACCTCCTGTAAATAACACTAGTGTTAACGATAGAAATCTATTATTCCCAACAACAATTGTTAATTTAGGTATGAAAGATGATGTGTATCAAGAAATATTATTTGATGCGTCGGCTAAAGGATATATAATGAAAAGTTTGTCACCTACGACTTATTCAGATACTTCGGATTTAGTTAACTTGTTTGTCATAAGTAGAATAACAAATGCTGGATTTTTGGGTGGTTTATTGGCAGGTTTAAATGGGGCTGTAAATCTATTGTTTGGTAGAAAAGAATTAAGGATTGATGGGGACTTAGCTCAAAGTATGTCAATTAATTCTGAATATGGTGTTATTCCATTTTCACCTCAATTTTATAATGTTACCGGTAATGATACTGACCCGGTGGTTATTTTAGGAACACCAGGTAATCCAACAATGGGAATATTTTTCTCTTCTACTACTTTTGATTTACAAAATAAAGATTTTTTAAGTCCGGGAATAATTAATTATAGAACTAATATTAGTTCTAACACATTTGCTACTTATGAGTATGGGATAAAATCACAAAATGTCCCATTTTATCAATGGGCGGTTGTTACAGGTTCTTCATCACCTTCTATCTTTGGATCGGAAAAAAATAATTGGGCGACTAACCAATCTAATATTTTTAGTCAAAAATATCAATCATTAAGTAGAAGAAATGCTGATTCTACAAGTAACCCAAGTTATTTTATGAGTAGCAATGCTTTGGGACGAGATATTTACCAAAGAGGATATCTATTTAGTATTAATAGTGATGGAAGTTATTCTACAACGGCAGGTAATCTTAATGGGGGTAATGCTTTTTTAGTGGGTGCACCAAACCATTTTTATTTTGGGGTTATTAAAGGGGAATCTGCGTTAGATAAATTTAAAACAAAATATTCTGTTGATGAATAAATATACTATAATACCAAGTAGTCTACAATATAAGTCAGCACCTTTAGTTGACCAAGAAATCTCATTAAATTTAGAGGAGCAAAGTCAACAAATCACGGAATACGATAGAAGTCAAAGTATTAGTTTATCTCAGTTATTTGATGATGAGAGACAAATTTGCACAATTTTTAGACCCACATTTAAGGTTAATTATATTTACGCAAACACTTATGTTGGAACAACAGGTTATATACCATTTAGAAATACCTTATATTATGTGGAACCTGAGAAATCAGCAATTAGTAACACATGGTTTGGATATCCTCAATATTATGAATTTGATTTTTATAGACCTGATGTATCCGACCAACATATAAGATATCAAGCTAAAAGCGCTTACACATATAATTGGACATACTATCTAAGTTACGCCCATCAAAACAATTATAAAAAAGAATTATATTATCAATTAACTTTGGGTAAAAAAGAATTTGGTGATAGTTGGTTTGCGTTAGAAGGCATTCCATTTATAGTTAGTAAGACGAGCCAAAATGGTAATAGTTTAATATCGTTTCAGTGTATTGTGGCTCACGGATTAACCGTTGGAGAATATGTTGAGTTATCGTTTAGTTATGATAATAATAACTTATTCCAAGTCTATTCGTTAGGTAATGGGTTAGTGGATAGTAATGAATATATTTTTAATATATACAATGTTGGTTTTACCGGAACTACATTTGCGAATCAAAAAAGAGGTATTTTTAAAAGGGTAATTAATCCTGATAATATATTAGAAACAACATCAGAATATTATGTTAGAGAACATAAAATATTAACAAATGTTGATGATTGTATTATGGTAAAAAATGCTTTTGAAAAAAATGTATTTAATGAGGAAAAGAAATTTGAATATAGTTCAATAACTCCTAATAAAATTTCAAGAGTTTCTCAAAAAACAAGTAGTAATAGTTACAACATAACATTTAAAAACGACTTTGATTTAAACGGAATCTTGGATAATCAAAAAAGACCTGTTAGTGAATTATTTTTAACTATAATTAATAAAGGATATACAGGTTATTTTAATAAACCTTCATTATCTCCTAATATTGGGTTGAAACAAGGATGGGGATTTAATGTAACTAATACAGATAATTTTTGGTGGGATGATAATGAGGTTAATTCGAATACAAACATACCAACATCAAATTATACTCTAACTAGTGGTGAGACAAAAACATTTTATTATAATCAAAATTTAATATCCGGAGATACAATTGATGGTGATTTTTGCGAATGGAATGACTATGAACAGAAAGAGAGGATTATATCCCCATACTATCATAAAATAAAATACAATCAATCAGTATTTGCCACCACAGATACTCCTAGTACTAATGTTCCGGGATTTTATTACCAACCTCATACAGCTATGACGATACGAGTATTTTCCGATTATATTGAGACTGGTGATGTTGATGTAATTGAAGGTGTTCCAAGTTATGCATATTATTCGAATTCAGACCAAGAATTCAGATGGAGAGATTTATATACTTATGGGTTTGTTGACAATTTGGATAGAGGGGTTGATTATCCTTTTTTAAATTTTGCTCAATACCCATTTAAAGAAACTCAATTTAGATTAATACCTGAAGGAATAAACTACAACTTTAATTTAAGTGGAGTTAATATTCCAATAAAACCTTTAATAGACGGCTGTGAATAAAATACAAATAATGAAAGAGGGGTTTACCAATAAAGAATTGGTGATACCTATTGAATTGACTTGGGATTACTTGGGTCTTGACCAAAGTATTGATGAATATGAGAGTGAAATTGTAAAAAAAGTAACAGGAGGTTTTGGTGATTTTGAGGTAACTCGATTCGCTCACGCTCCAACATTAATTAACGACCCAAGTTCAACTGTTCCCCTTGAATTCACCGACATTCAATATGAATTTAATTTTTATTCAGGTGGTTCTTTAAGTTTTTCTGGAAATTGGAGAAACGATTACAGATCCGAGGGGTTTACACCCCAAGAAATTTATTATTATACAAATAATTTTTCAAATTCATTTTTCAAATTAGATTTATATGATAATGTGGATGAGAAACGACAAACAAATTATATTACAATAATAATACCAACACAACAGGGGTTAACAAAACCTATAATTATGCAAAGAACTCCCGTTAATATTAAAAGACCTTATTTTGTTTTGGATTATGTTGGAGATAAGGAAGGTTTTTTTATCTATTGGTTAAAGAAAAGAAACTTTTTAGATATTACAACTTTTTATATGTCGGCAAAATTTTATGATGCTAAAAATGGTTTTTTTACAAAAATGATTAATATGCCTCAGTCGTCTATTCCTGGTAATAAGTTTGTATTTGATAATACAGATTATTTCTACTATAGAGTTCAGATGGATTATGATAAACAAACATATCAAGTATTTAGTATGAACCCTAGTCAACAAGAGTATGATAGTTTAAATAAAAGAGCCGGGGCAACTATCCCCATAAAATGGTATGAATATGTTAATCCATAATAATGGAAGATTATTATAAAATAATAATATCCCCTGAGAATATTCGTGGAGATATCTTTAGTGTAAACCTTAGTGGTCAAACTGTAGGACCTGGTTATACAGGGCAGACTGTTGGGGTTTATTCTGCTATGACACAAGTTCTTAGTGCCGGACCTAATGGGTCATCATTATTAACGGGATTGACCATACCAATTCTAATACGACAAACCGCCATTGATGTAGGATATTATAGCCCATTTGATGGTGCGGTATTACAAAAAGATGTGGTATCCAATTTCATTTTTTCATCCTCAACATCAGACCCTTATCGAGTTTACATTTATAATACATCTTCAGATTTTCAAAAATTTTTGAATTTATCTTCCTACCAAATTGATTGGGGAGACGGTAGCCCAAAACAAACAATAACAACATATACACCTAATTCAATTAGTCATCTTTATTTTGGTAATAAACAATATCAAATAACTTTGGAACAAACAAATCCTTGGGGAGTAACTTTAGTGACAAAAACAATAACAACACCTTTCACTAATATTGTTCCAAACAATCCTAATGGTGAGGCTTTTTTCATACCTGCAGGTGGTAATTGGGTGAGCACACCAGTCAGTTATGATTATATATTTTCGGGAGATTCGGTTAACGAGGTTGCTCCTCAAACATCAAACAATTATGTTACGATTCCTTACACCGTTTCAGGTCTTACTAAGTCAAGAATTACCGAATTACAATTATATGGTCAAAAACCTGTTATAGCTCCTTTATTTAATTCACAATACGAACTTATTACACCTGTAGTTGCAAATGGTCAAATTTGGGGGAATATTTCAAACGCGGTACCTAATGTTT
>Ga0181357_1000352_pt1 | contig 17010 bp, 14 predicted proteins | sample Fa13VDMM110DN_FD_130094 | JGI IMG/M metagenome (GOLD analysis project Ga0181357, IMG submission 130094) | Freshwater viral communities from Lake Michigan, USA - Fa13.VD.MM110.D.N | ecosystem: Environmental > Aquatic > Freshwater > Lake | place: USA: Michigan | collected 2013-09-24 | reverse complement strand
GCCAATTGATTGCAATGGCTAAGGGAAATCACTAATGGACTCAAGCAACAGCATGCTAAAGACGGTCATCGAGCGCATCCGTGGCTTGCTTGATGATCCGGATCTGGAGGCCAAGTACAACGATGATTACTTGGTGCGGCACATCATTCAGCCAGCATTTGCAACGGTAACGAGCCGGTTGAACAACAGTTCTACCAATGCGGTTATGAAGCGGTTGTCGTTTCCGTTAACGCAGAATGTGGCGGACTACCAATTGCCTGCGTGTGTGGGCGAGGTGTTGCGGCTGTGCGTGTTGGATGAAAGCGGTCGTGCAATTCAAGAGGCAGTCCCACGCGGGTTGTTTAACCTAAGAGGTCCAAACTGGAAGGTAGAAGGGAACTTGATTTCATTCCTTCCTTTCCCGCCTGAGGATTATGCGTATATGGAACTGTGGTACATCCACAGCGGAGATTTCAGTTCAGTCTATGTAAGCACAGCAAATGCTGCATACACGCTTGATGCAACTAAGAAGATTGCGACTATGGTTGTGAATACTCCTGCGCCAGCGCTGGGGTCTTTTGATCGACGGCCAGGTGCATATGTCGGGCAGCAGTTGCGGCTTATCCCCACCACCGGGGTAGTCGAGGAGCGTCTGATTGATTCGTGGACGTATACGGCTGCAAATACGTGGACGGCTACGGTGCGCAAGGCGTTTGTAACCGCTGCTGTTGGGCAGTTGCCGGCGTTTGAGATTGCGCCGGAGAGCAATGAGCCGCTGTTTGAGGCGGTTGCTGCGTTTGGGGCCATGAAGATGGCGGGGTATAGGAAGATCAGTGGCGAGCACTTTGGCATCATTCAGGCGCAGTACCGTGATGCCATGAAAACGCTGATGGACCACTACGCAAATATCCAGATGCGCATGCCGAAATACTTTGAGAAGGACACGGTTGACAACCAGCTGACGCAGCCCTGGAGGATCTAATGCCTATTGGTGAAGAAGGCGATTTCAGGATGGTGGGGTTCCAGCAGGTTCAGCTGTTTCCTGGGCAGGATCACCTTGGTGGTACTGGCTCGCCAATGCTGGAAGAGATTACAGGTGGTCCATTTGGGGGATCAAACTTTCAAAACCCGTCTCCGCCGGGCACAAACATTGTTCTAGGTGACAACAACTTCACCTTTCCTGGCTCAATAATTCCAACGGTGCAGCCACCTGTAATTAACGTTGTAGGTGGTACTGGTGGCACACCTACGCCACAGTTGTTGGTAGATGGATCACCACTTATTTCTCCAGTGCCTGTTACACAAATTACGTTTGCTGGAAGTGCTCTTGTTTCTGTAACTGAGTCTGGCGGTATTGCAACAGTTAACTACCAAGATACGGGCGGTGGACCCGGTGGTTCTACGCTTGAGTATGGGCAGGTAACTGCGGCTACTCGTAGTGCTGGCGCTGTTACGATTTGGACGTACACGGTTTTAAGATATGTACTTGGAACCGCAACTTCAGCAGTTACTGCGCGTAACTTGTTAGAAGTAAATAATACGACAACTGCTTCTTATGGTTACAGCGTGGTTGCAAGTGGTAACTTTGACCGCATTATAAGCACTAATTACTTTATCAAAAGTGTGCCTGTTGGTACCTGGGTGCAGATGGAACAAACGTCTGCAATACCTGGATTTGCAAGTACCTATTGGTTCTCCGCACCTAACCGAATTGATGGGTCCTGCTAATGGTCGGCCGGCAAATAGGTTCTTGTGCTTTGCCTGCAGGATGCGACGTTCCACTTACACCAATTCCCCCGTTTTGTAGTTTGACGCAGTGCAAAAGGAAGATAGCAGGTAGCCAGTCAACAGACGCAACAAACATGGCTCATCTTGCTGATAAATTTATTAATGGATATCCTTATTGTAATGAACCGCGTACTCAAAAAAGCAATTTATATTCTGTAGACCCATTTGGATTAGGGGACGATACTGTAGGAGTTAAAACATCAGGTACTTCTTTTGAGGAAGTAACTTGGACAATGTCTTCTAATGTAGTTTTGTCTTCCAACCAGGGGATTTACAAACGTAATGGAATTCAAGTACTTGCTACTAATATTCCAATGCGGTATCGAAAATATACAATGACTGGAACCTGCACTTATAGTAGGACACAAATTGATTATGTTTCTCCTGTCGCTGAGATACTAGAAACAACTCAAAATGCAAATTGTCAATGTAATGATTGCTCTCCCTCACCTGCAACTATTGATATATATGTTCAAAGATATCCAAGCGTAACTACTACTGGAAGCTGCGGATTTGGAGGAACTTTAACTTTTAATTACATTCCAGTGGCAGCTGGAGATATTCCTGGATTGCAAATTACTCCAATCTTGGGAACTTGGAATATTGAGGTGGCAGGTAATTTAACTATTTCAGATACAACGGGCGCTTCGTATACATTCAACGGAACACTTACAAGTGTTGCAGCTGCTATTAACGCTACTGCTGGTGGCACTTTGTTTTCAGCTTCTGTTGGTGGCCTTGTTAATGGGTCAGTTGCTTTAGTTTCTGACTTAAAACCGTTTAGTTCTAAGACTAATCAGCCAGGTAGTGGTTGTGTTGTTAGCTTGCTTTTGCTTTATGCAGGCGATGAGTTGGCACCTTCGTCTGTATCTGAAGGTCCTTTTCTTGAAATTTATAACACCACAGGACCATTTACAGGTTTGCAACCTTTAAAGTTTGACCAGTTTGCAATTGATGAGGGATTTGCAGATACCCATGATGGATACTTAAATTGGTTAAGTGCATCTAGAACTCCTAAATGGCCAATCGGATATGTTGTATATCCAGAAAGTGCTTGGGCTACTGATTCATACAATGTTTTTCTTGCATTATCTGTTTATATTGAACCTCAAACTACTTCACCTATTGGGGTGTTTAAATCGAATTGGAGTCTTACTGGAGGCGAATCGTCAAAACCATACGATACGGTTTTTGTTTGTCCTTATACAGGACAAATAGTTAGTCACCAAGTAATTGGTACTTTTTGCCCTCAAACAGAAGTTTGTGAAACTGGTAATACGTATCCTGGTGAAGGATGTTGTAATGAATTAGATGCATATTGCCCATCACCGTTTTTTGGTTCAAGACTTGGATATTGCATACTGGGTGATGTTACTTTTAACTGTGTTCCTGATTTCACTCAATCGGGGACTCTCTCTGTTTCGGGATATTGGAAATTCGAATGATCCAAATCAAACTCAACGGCTGGACATACCGACTAGAGCAGAACAAAGAAACTGGCGATCTTGTTGTTCTCGCCAAAGACAAAGACGGCTTTATGTCTAAGGTCATGAGTTACGCTAAGGCTGAAGCCAGCGGCTTGGTGGGGTCTGTGTCACTGCCGGTGATTGACCAGCGCAAGGCTGCATGTGACACTTGCGAGAGTCGGAAGCTGGCGGGGCCTGACGAGTGGTATTGCAAGAGCTGCGGGTGCCCAGAGTGGGAGCGCAGCCGGTTGCAGGTGAAGTGGGAAATGCCAGCGGCTACCTGTCCTTTGGCCAAATGGCCGGGGTAACATGGCGGTATGCAAGTTCCTGAAACAGACGTCACTTGGACTTACTCGCTGCTAAACGCAACAGAGAGTAAAGCAACTGCGCGCACTGGTACTCCAATGGGCGCTATGTCGGAGCTGGTGGGGATTGACGGAACTAATAGTGGCGGCTTGATGCCGTTTCCAGGCTTTCGTGAGATGCACCGCTTTGCACCCGAAACTGCTACTGGATGGGATGGCGGCACAAATCCATATACCTCATTAGCGCATAGATCAAAGGTTGTTGACTTTTGGTCTTTCAACTTGGTTGCAGGTGTAAGCAGTCGCGTGTTTGGATTTGTGTACATAGTCCGACGGCCAACAGATTTGATTACGCCAGCGTGCAACAATGTTTACGATTTGATTCTTGAATTTAATGCACCCCAAAGCGCCGGCAATGTATGGACTGCAATTCGTTTAAGGCAGGGAATTAACGGTGGCGTACTTGCAGACAATGGTGGCCTGAACGTCACTAGTGCGGTAATGTCTATTGAGACAACAAGCAAAGCTGTTTACATATTTGAACGCGGACAAAGTCCTATTGCTGTTTACTTCAAAGCAACTACTGGCCCCGTAGCAACTACTGCTGCAGTCATCAATCCTGCAGGTCCTGGTATTCGTCCTGTTTCAAAGATGTATGTAGACACTAGTTCTCCACCAGTTGAGGTAGATTTTACTGGCAATCCAAGTGGAACTATTGGGCACTTCCTTGCGGATTTCCTTGACCCCACCAACTCTGCAAATGCGCCTGGAAGCGTGGTGTTTAGTCGTGTAACCGCAACCGCTACTCCATCTTCATTTGCAGGTAACCCTGTTTCTAATATAGGAACAGCGTCAACAAATCTAGCAGGTACTTACAGTTTGGCTGTGCAGTTTGAGGACAGCCGCAGTGGACGCAAGAGCCAACTGAGTGCCAACGTAGACATGACGTTTACCGGTGCAGATCGACGCATTGTTATTGATGGCGTATACGACACCATTCGTTTTGACACACTCAACATCTACCGCAGCGTGCGTACCTCCAATGCTGGTGGGGCGTTTGCTGGGGGCATCTTGCAATTAGAAGCAAGCATTACGCTGAGTTCTTATGTAGTGGCAAACTTGCCGATGAACACAGGAAGTTTTCAGCCCACGTATACCAACGCAGCAAAGTTTCGGTATGCGTACCAGCTAAAAGATTCTGCGCTTGTAATGCAGGACGTGTACCTAGACAGACCGAGCTTTAGTACGACTATGCCTAAGGGTGGTGCGGGTGCGCTGTTGGATGGAACGATGTTGGTAGGCAACATTAGTGAAAGCGCAAGTGATTTGTCAGGTCTTGGAGATACACGCTGGAGTGCGAGTGGTGTAGATAGTCCAGAGTTGTTTACAGCACAAGGTCAGTACAAGCCAAATAGCGTTGGTGATGCGGTTACTTGCTTTAAACGGACCGGTCAGGTCATGGCAGGATTAACACGCAACGGCGTGCAGTTCTTCAACAAGCAGAACGGGTATATCCGAGTCTTGGCTGCGCATCAGGGCTACGGAGTTACGGGTCCGTACGCGGCAGCGACTGTTGGGCCGGTGACGTACTACCTGAATTACCGTGGTTTGAAGGCGGTGTATCCGGATGGGCGTTTGGATGACGTGCAATCAATCAATCAGGTGGTAAGTAGCGAGTGGTATGCGGATGCTACGGGATCGCAGGAGTTAAGCAAGGTCAGCATGGCGTTTGATCCTGCGACGCTGTGCTTGTACATCTTAAACCCCACCCGCCAGGCTGCGGTGCAGATGTGGTTTGCCACGGGCGTGGTGAGCGAGTTGTACGACACGTCGTTTGGCAAGGTTACGAGCGGCTGGTGGGCGGACACGGATGGGCAGTTGGTGCCGCGTGCATTGTTCTTGTTTAACGCGCCGTATCCAGATGTTGTAACTGATACAAACTTTAGGCCTGCGGTGTTTATGCCCAGCCGGACGTACAACGACAAGCAGTTTCCTGAGTCAAATATTACGACGCAGGTTTCAATGCTTGATGGGGACTTTATCCGCAATCCAGGAGACGAAGCAACGTCTGCTGTTTACAACTACACCTATCGAGATTCGTCTTGTACTTTGCAGACTGTAAATTCAGGAAAGATTGGAAATGTCTTTGAAATTACTGCGGGTGAAAGGTTTAGGATGATTGGCGCGTGGGTGTATTTGACATTCCCATTTGCTAAAGTAGCTGCGGATAATAGTAAATCACGAATTACAAATATTGATGCCAACTTTGTTTACCTTGAAAACTACGCAACAGGCAGTCTTGGGCAAAGTGCTACATGGGTTGCCGACCCCGTGGTTATGAAGGTAACTACCGCGGCACTAAAGATGACAGAAGACAAGGTTGAGGATTTTGTGGTGAAACAGCCAAGCAGCCTGGGTGTGGTTCTAACGGATGTTGGTTACACAACAGGAAAAGACAGGGCTCCGGTTGCGGATTACTGGGTTTCTAAGGTTTATAGGGAGAACGAGACAAGCGCCATTCTGTCGGCGTACCCCACCAGCCCAGATGGGACAAGTGTGCAGCACGCCATGATCCGGGGCGATAGCCCAAACTGGGCGGCTTTTGGGAAGCACGGGATTTTGGGGCAGTGGTTCTTCCCGGCGGTAGAAGTGTTTATTCCAAACGTACGATATCGTCTGGTGGGGTTGCAGGTAAAGGGTAGAATGTTGCCAACAGACCGAACAAGAAGGACTTACTAATGGCTTACGACTTTGCCGGCGGCTTTAACCAAAACCCATATAGCCCAGGTGGCTACGCTGGCCGTCAACAAGGCGGTCGCTTTGCTGCCTACTACGGTCGTGACGAGAATGGCAATCTGCGCACGGGACCATCAGGTCAGGCGCAACCAACACCCGCGGCTCCAGCAGCTGCACCGGGTATGAACCAGGGTGGAGGCCAGGCTGACTTCTTTGCGCAGCTGGCGGGTCTACTTGGCGGACCACAGGGCGCGCCTACCACGATGGGTGCAGGTGGGGGCGGATATACCAACGGACCGTACGGACCAAATGCGTATGCCCAAGAGGCGGCACGGAAGCAGGGCCTGCGTGATGCATCACAGGGAATGCAGATGGTTACCGGTGGCGGTCAGGGACCAACTGGTGGGGTTTCTAAAGAAGTTCAGCGTGGCGGAATGCGTGGTCGCATGATGGCACAAGGTCGCGCAAGTGGTGGCCGAACTAATTCTGGTCAGACTAATCCCGGCGGAATGGCACCGCCACTTCGTCCACGTGGACCAATGCCTATGCCGAATAAGCCACAAGGCACTATGGGCATGGGCGAGGCTAAGCCAATGGAAGGCCCTGGCAGGATGGCACCACCGCTTCAGGCATCACCTACGTCTATGCCAAAGCAGCCCCCTCGAAAACCAATGTTTATGGGTGAGGCAAAGCCAGGAGAAAGCTTTGGACGACCGGGCAAATTTGGTGGCATCAGCAATACGCGAAAGCAAGCGGGTGGATTTGGAGGTAAGTTCTAATGCCTCCTAATCCCGGATTTAATCGCAACGCGTCAAGCGGCTCTGGATCACAGGGCGGCAGTAATTCTAATTTCTATGCGGGATTGCAGGGTTTATTAGGTAATTTTCAGCAGAATCAAGGCAGATCTAACGCTCAGTTTGCCAACACTGGATTTACTAATTACCAGGGAATTCCTACGCTTCCTAGTGCTTCGCAAGCTGCAAGAATGGGCGGGCAAGGGACTACGCTTGAGCAACGAACTGTCTTTCCGGGCAGTGCGGGTGGCGTAAGACCGCCAACGTATGGTCAAGTAATGGCTGGTGGGGTTGCACAAGACTATCAAGGTGCTGAGGCTGCGCGGCAACGCGAGCTTGACATGCTTGGTGGTTTGTTTCGTCAAGTGCAAGGCAGCAATCAAGGTGCTGGGCAGATGGTTCAAGATGCACGCGCGGCTGGTTCGCAGGGCATGAACTTGATGCAGCAGCAGGCTGACATGATGCGGCGAACGGGTGACGATGCTGAGCGGTACTACCGTGAAGCCGCAGGAACCATGAGGGGTTCCTTTGACGAGGCCAGGGGTCGGCTTGACCAAGGCATTGGAACCCTTCAGGAATCAAGGGCTAACTACGACTCGACGAATCGGTCGGATACTGCCGGCATGGTCTTTGGTATTCAACAGCAGTATCAGCAGCAATTGAATCAAATCAATATGCGCGATGACCTAACGCCTGAGCAAAAGGGCATGATGACAGACGAGTTGAAGAGTGGAATGCGCAACCAGAGTTCGGCTATGGCTGGACAGGCTGACGCCAATGCGCGCAATGCGCTGGCTGCGATGGATCAGGGGATTGCCCAGATGCAGTCGAGTGGTGGCCTGCAGTTGGGCAGTATGGGTATTGGCATGGGCCAAGCCATGGGTGCACTGGGTGCTGGAGTTGCTGCGCATAAGCAACAGAACGAGCAGCAGATTACGAACTTCTACAACAACATGCACCAGTTCAGCAGTTCGCTAGTGCAGGGCGCACAGGCGAGTGCGTTGCAGCACATGCTGCAGGGCAATCAGTTGGCTGCAAATCTGATTAACCAGATGCCGCTTGGTCCGGTTTCATTTGCTGAAACACTAGCACGTATGACTCAGGCTGCTGATGTGCGACGCAGTGATACGGTTTCACCTGGCATGGGCAACCTCTTTGGGAGCATTGGATAATGGCAAGCAATCTTCAAGGTCTTCTTCCCAATTCATATGACACGGTTGTAGGAGGAATGATCCAAGATGAAAATACGGATCAAGCGCGTGGTCAAGACGCTATGCAATACGCTGGAAGGGCGGACATTGCTAATCGCGAGTTAGATCAACGTGCAAACGAAGCGCAGATGGCTGCTGCAGAAAATGAGCGGCAGCGTGCGTTTGCCGAATCACAAAGCCGAAGTGCATTTGGAAATGCTGTAGAACTTGAGAAGCAGAGTGCCGGTTACCGCATGGCAGAGCAACAAGCTCGGGCTGCGGATACAAGTGCTGAAGCAAAACTGCATCGAAGTTTCTTGCAGAATCAATATGCAAAGCAAAATGAGTTCTCGCTTCAAACTGCAATCTTGCAAGAGAAGGCAGAACAAGCACGGCTGTCTGGTCAGTACGAAGTAGCCAAAGCTTTAGATGCTCGCGCGCAACAAAATCAGCGGTTGTCGGCTAGAGGCGCTTTCAATATTGCTGTGATGAATAATGCAATTGGAAAGTCCGAAACTGAATTTAGACAAGGCATTGAGCAGATGGGTCAGAAAGTAGGCGAGATTTCTCGTACCCATGCAAAGTCGCTTCAGCAACTAGAACTTGCAACCCCTCAGTTAATTGCTCGTATTGAGGCAGATCGCAAAGCACAAGGCGGTCAAGCTGCAAAGGCGTTTAGATTTGGGCATCAAGCCATGCGACAAATGGATTCTAGTTTTGGATTGCTTACTCCAAACTTAAGCGATATGGATCAGATTGACGGCATTCAATACCTTAAACTTAATCCAGCAGACAATCTTGGCGGAATTGTTAAGGGACTAGACCCCAGTAGAACTGTTGACGACTTTGCTGTAATGGGTGAGATGGATGCTTCCGAGATGACTAAGTATGTAAGTGACCACATTGGCTCAAGCATGCTTACTTTGTTTGACGAAATGGGTATTAAGAGTATTGATAAGCCAGCCGCAACTCAAGCAATCAACGCCATGATGCAAGGCCGTCCAGAGGCGGAGATTATCCCGCTGCTTCAAAAAGCAAGGCTTGATCCTACGCTCGCAAAGGGTGCGTTTGATATTCTTGCGCGTACCCACGAATCAGAAACTATTGGTGGTTCGTTAAAGCTGGCAAAAGACAAGTTGCAAGAGGCTAGAGCGCGAACGCCGGGGCAGAGCAGTTTGGCTATTCGGGCGGGAGAAGCAGAAGTGCGTGCTATGCAAACGTATGGAACTCAATTCCGTAAGGCTTCTAAGTCATTAACTAATGTTGTTGACTTTGATGCAACTAAGTCAATGCTTGAAGCATTTACTGAATGGCAGAGAACTGGACAAGTAGGTGGACTGCTAAATAGAGATCAAGCATCACGTGCAGGGGTAGATCCTGATTTGCTTGATCGAATTATGAGATCGCAAATGGCAGGCATTCAGGGCAAGGAAGGCATTGCGCGTGCAGGTTTTGATACAGCAAACCTTGCAGTTGAAGCAAGCGACATTCAACGCGACAGAGAACTCGGTAGGCTTACTCCTGACTTGCTTGCTGGTCGGGCTTCTATTGAGGGCATGGAAGGTTTGCTTGCAGAACAACGTAGGGAATCTAGGGCTTATGACGAGTAATTGGAAAGACACTAGCCACCTGCTGACGTACATGGCCCACAAGTTTGGGGTTGCGCTTTCCACGACTGATGCGCAGAACGGGTTTCAGTTGGTGGGGTCTGATGCGTTTGTGCCAACGCCTGGTCTAGACCGACAGTTTGACCGGCTAACGCCTAAGAGTGTGCGACGGTGGCTTTGGGAAGTCCGATACAATCCAGTCTGGCAGGAGCCCGGTGTGCTTGTGTATGTAGAGCGCGAGTCCCCCACCAGCTGGAATGGCAAGGTGGGTTTGGTGGGTCCTGTTGAGTCGGAAAACGGAATTGTCTTTGAGGAGTCAGACTAATGGCAGCGTTACCACTTGCAATTCCCTTAGTTGCCGAAGTACTTGCTGGTGGGGCTGCTGCTGCGGCACCTGCTGTTGCGGCTGCGACTGCTGCTCCTGCTGTTGCAGCGGCTGCATCTACTGTTGCTCCAACTGTAGCGGCTACTGGATTAAAAGGTCTTATTGCAAGTATGCCAGCTTGGGCTAAGTGGGCAGGCGTTACTGCGGGTGCAGGAGGGTTGTTTGGTTTAGTTGGTGAAGTGCAGAACCGAGCGGTGCACGGAACTGTTGAAGACCAGATGCGGCAATCAATTGAGATTCAGCGCAAGTTAGAAATGGAAGAGATGCAGCGGCAGGGCATGAGTCCTGCAACTATGGGGATGTCGGGTATTGATGATCCGGAGTTGGCTGGATTACTTCGTCGACCATCGCGCTCAATGACAAGCCTGCTGATGGACGAGGAATTTACAGATCAACTAGCGGACGTAGCCAAATCTTTCAAGAAGGCAGAACGGGCGCGGTCGCCACGGTCTAGCGAACTTGACGGAATCATTGCGGGAAATGAAGCTGCTTTAGCGCAAATCCAAAGCGAGCGTATCCTTAGCCCTATGGAACTTATCCAAATGATTGAAAGCATGAATGGCTAAGCGCATACAACAAATCCCTAAAAAAGTTACAAAGGCAACTATGCCTCGCAAGTCGCGAGGTAAGAAGGTTGTTATTCGGGGACTGCTAGAAGACAAAAGGCCTATTCAGGGTCCCTCTCTTGTTACACCTGTTGCTGAACAATCACGGGCTTTAAACCCAGAACGCAAGTATTTAAAAAGGCGTTCAAAAAAAGTTCAAGGACAAGTTCGTGGGTTGTTAGAAGACAAGCGATTACCTCTGGGTCCATCTCTTGTCACGCCTACTGCTGAAGATTCGCGCGCATTAAATCCAGAGCGTATTTATGGTGGGAAGAAGCCAAAAGGTCGTTACGGTCCTGAGGTAGATCCACGGATTAAAATAAATAGATTGGCAGAGGAAGCAAAAGCTAAAGAGTTAGCTGAGCGAATAGCTGAAAATGAGCGTCGGTTTGCTGAGCTTGATCGCGCAACAAATGAGATTGCCGAACAAAATCGAGTAAAAGCAAGGGGACGAAATGAAGGCGGAAAAGCAGCGGCTGCTGCCATGCGCGAAAAAGCAAGGGCTGAATTTGTAGCTGCTAGTCGTCGACCAGGTACAGATCCGCCAGGTCCGGATTTGGGACCAGGTCCTGAGCAGACAAGAGAATACCTGCCCCCCAACCTAAAGCCACGACTTGAGAGAAACCGGCGCGAGCGGTTTACAGAAGACACTGGAATTCCGCTAACCAAGAAAAGCGCACTGGTTGGTGGGGGCCTAGCTGCGCTTGCCGGCCTTGGGATTGGCAAGGGTATTGATACTTACAGAACAAACCAGGCGCGACTTGAGGACGAACGAGATACTGAGTTGCAGCGCCGAGAGAGTGTGCTGGCAGGCTTGGTTGCTGAAAGCAAGGCACAGTCTTTGGATGCGGCTATTCAAGCTAATTTGGCTGAGGTCCAGCGCCAATCGCCGTTCTTGTATAATCAAGTGGCAGCGGGTCGCGTACTGCCACAAGGAGCGGTTGTATTGGGCGGTCGGACTCGTCAAGATCTTCTTCAAGAATTGGGCCGTTCCATGTCGGAAGGTCAATTCAGTCAGTAAACTTCACCTTTACAGGAGACACTCATGCCAAATCCACTTGCTGTTGAACAATACCACGACGACTTTCAAATCATTGCAGAAACATTACTTGCTCCAGTTACAGGCACCGCACTGGTGTACGCAGAGCGTGATATAGTCATTGACGCAATCTATATGGGCGTATCTATTGTTGGAACTGCAAGCGCAACGCTTCAGATTGTAAAGACAACCACTGGAACGCTTGCAACTCCAGCTTCAGCAAGTGCAGCTGTTGTTGCAGCAGGAACTGCTTTGCACACCGCGCAAGCAATTACTGTATTAGGAACTTTTATTCCAACGCTTACAACTCCATCTCTTGATACCAACCTTATTAAGGCCGGCAACTGGATTGGCGTTGTTGTTACTGGAACAGTTAGTTCTGCTGCCGTTGCAGTTCAATTCCGTATTCGCAGTCGTGTTGCATAACTTCTTTTTCTCTTCACTCTTCTAAAGGACACTCATATGCCAGTTCTCGTTCCTAATCTTGCTGCTCCTTACAAGTCTGTCTTTATTCCGTTTGGCCCAACTACTACTGTTGCGGGCACCGCGCCTGTTGCTAGTGCTGTTTACCGCATGTGGATGGTCACGGAACCAAGTGAAATTCTGTCTATCCAGCTTATTCGTACGACCGGAACTCAAGATGCTGGCCTTACTTATACAGCCGGAAGTATTGCAGTAAGCGCAGCTATTGGCGCTCTTACTGCCATGTCTACAACGCCCGCTTCAGATCCAGTAGCTGTTGGACTTCTTACTGTTCCTGTTGATGCTGACGCTAATGATTCAACTAAGGGTCCAACTTTCCAACCTGGAACTGTTATTGGATTTACCGTTAATGCAGGTACTGTTACCAACGCAAAGCTTCAGGGTATGGTTATCAAGTACCGAAGCACGTAATACAAAGGTGGTGATGGGTGTTTGACCCGATCCGCAGTTACGACAAGCCAGGAGTAATCCTGACACAGATTGTCAACGGAATCGCGACGACCGACTCGGTCCGTCGCGTTCTGTTTGATCCAGCGTCCTCTAGTCCTAGAGAGCGCGAGTCGTTTGTTGATGGGCTGAAGAAGGAGTACGGCGGCAACGCTGTGTCAGACACGGTCATTGACGTGTTTACCAACCCCGTTGTGTGGCTTGCACTCATGGCGGGTGGGGGCGTAGGCGCAAAGAACCTTGCAAGTGGCGGTCGGTTCTTTGCTGGCGGTAGGCCTGGCCACTGGATGGCACCGTACGCCAAGGCTGGGTATCCATTCCTCCGGGCTATCGGTATGACTTCAGGTGCAACCGAGGGTATGGGTAAGCGCATTGCGCAGTACGGTGGTGTTGCGCTTGCAGAACAAGACAGAACTCGACAGTTGCTTCAGCGGCATATGGAGCCTGGTGTTGCAAAGGTGTACGCGCGGCTAGAGAAGTTGTTTCCCGGTCAGAAGTTTAAGACGTTACGGCCTGAAGACGCGCCTAGCCCTGAGGCTAAGTACGCACTTGAGTCCATTATGTATGTTGCTGAGATTGAGAAGACGGGACTGCTTCAGGCGACTCAGGAATACCGTCTTACTGGACTTGAACCCAACAAAAACTACATCACCGTAACTACGCCAGCCACCAGTCCAGGTGGAAAGCCTAAGAAAAACTACTTGGAAGTAGACAACGAAACTTTTGAGACTCTTCGGCAGAGGGAAAAAAATCAAACAACGCTTGGGGAAAGTCATCAAAGTGTAGATCGTGCAACTGATGGAGCGTTGCTTAAAAAGTTGCCAGGTTTAAAACCAGGTGAGAACCTTTTTGCCTCGATGACCGATGGCAACCATGAGCGACTTGGTCTACGAGTAGGTATTACAGATGGCGAGATACCAGAATTGTCGCTGGCGGCTGACGCATTTGCGGTAAGCGGTGTGCGCGCTAAGTGGCACGCAACTACAAAGCAACAGCAAGTAACAGACAGAGCTGCGGTCGAGGCGGACATCCGCGAATACGACATGCAAGACATGCTCAATGGCCAGCGCAACATGTACGAGCATGCCAAAGTGTTGAAGTTTGGCAACGAAAAAGCGTATGCAGAAGGACGCGGATTTGTTGCAGATGAGAACAAGATTTTGCGGCACGCAAGAAGCCAGGTAGAGAGTTACCGCGAAGCTGGACTGATAAGCGAAGACGGCAAGATGAAAGAGGGCGGTGCCGCGGCAGTCCTAGATTTGCTTAACGACGAAACTTTCAACCGCATTCGTAATGACGGATCGCTTGGTGTTGGGGATATTCGCCCTGGCATGACAGGCAATGAATTAATTAAAGTAGTTGTTGATGCCTATAAGAAAAGCATTGATGACCCCTACTACATGCCACGCAATACCGGTGAACGGTATGACCGTATGGATCGTCGCATTGCATCTAACAACTCAGTAGCTGAGGGTTGGACAAATGAAGGTGATTACTTGGATTCAAGTGGTCGCAATCAGTTTCGCACCAAGACAATTGACCAAACAATGGTCAGCCCTGACGATTTGCAGGGCATGTACGACCGGTATGGCGGAACGCTTGCATTGGCATCGCGAATCAAGTCAACACGCAGGTGGATTCAGCAGGAGAAAGAACGCAACGGTTCGTATCGGGTTCTTCGTGTTTCCCCAGATGTTGCTGCGGCCAAATACATTGAAACAACAGCGCGAGACTACGCGTTCCACTCACATGATGTGATGAACAACGCATCAGTACGTATCACAAACATTGATTATTCGCCTGGTGAAACTAGCGTTCAACTGCCTGGCCCAGTGGGTCGATCAAAGTTGGGTGCACCGGCTAACGTGCGTCAACTTGAGACTATTGACAAAAATCAACTGCCAGCTGGTGGGTATAGCCTGCACGATTTGATTCAGACAGAACTAAAATCAATTGAGAAAGCAAATCCCGGCGATGCTTTCATTGTCAATCAGTGGCGCAAGAACATTTTGCCCGCGATTACCGGCACAAAACCACTAGCACACGCCGGCACATCTGCAGCCGGTGATTGGATCAAAGAACAAACACTGCGGTTTGCCAACAGCGATTTTATGAAAGCAGTTGCTGGCCAGAATAAGACTGCAAAACGGTTTGTAAACAACCTTCGCCGTTGGTCTACCGACCGCACAGGTGATGAGTTCAATATGCAGGGTGGTTTGACTAAGGCGCTGTATGTCAGTCACCTTGGTTTGAACATGGGCACGATTACAAACAACTTGATGCAACCGCTGCAGAGTGTGCACCAGTTGGGTTTGAAGAATACGGTTAAAGCTTACGGTCAGTCACTTGAGATGATTGGCAAGTACATGACTGAGCGTAGCAAGTTGCCAAAGAACGCAACATCTGCGGACATTGAAGCATTGCAGCGCAAAATGTACACGCGCACGTTTGGCAAAGAATCAATGGATCTTATGGATATTGCGGACTTGGGCTCTGCATTTGGAATGCTTGAGAAAGCTGGCTTTGGTGTACGCGGCATTCCTACAGGTAAGCCACAATTCAGCTACCTCGAGATGATGATGAAGCCGTTTCAGATGTCTGAAACACTCAACCGTCTTACAACCGCCAACGCAGTCTTCAACGCATACGAAACCGCTGGCATGGTGGGGTTGAAGCAAAGGCGTGATATTCCACGCGCACGCGCAGACGCAACACTTGCTGTGCAGCAGATGCAGTTTGGATCAAATCCAATTACGCGTCCTTCGATGTTTTACTTGCCAGTGTTAAATCAACCATTGATGCGTCAGTTTGCGCAGTACAGCGTGCGAACACTTGCTAACTTTGCAATCATGCCTGGCATGTTGGGAGGAACGCGCAAGACTGCATTTGGTGAAATTAGTGGTAAGTATCCAGTGATGATGAATGATTTACTGCGATCTGTGGCAGTAGCAACTGTTGCATACGAAGTTGGCAAGAATGTTTTGGGTGTTGACTTGAGTAGAGGCTTGGGCTTGGGTGCAACAGATCTTCTTACGCAGTCATATGTGCCACCGGTCGTTGATATCTCTGTTGATACGTTGAAGATGATTGGTACTGGGGATGCTGCGCTGATGCAAGACATCATTCCGCGCATCTTGCCCGGTGGTATTTCGTTGTCGCGTGCATTGTCAACAACTGATAAGAGCGAAACATTGCAAGCGCTTGGTTTGCAGAAGACGTATGCAGACTGGAGCAAGTCGCAGAACGGCATGGTGCCCATGTACCAAAGCGATGGCCGCTTGATGGGCGAATACCCCACCAGCGATGTGGTGTTGCGTGCGCTGGGTACGGATATGGGTCGCTTCAGCAACTCCGCAGAGGTTAATCAGTTCCTACTAAAGAACCGTGATGCTATGCGTGATGGTCGTAGGCGTTACATTGCGTCCGTGTTGGGTAACAACATGAGTACAGCGGCCTCAATCAAGGGTGAGTTCGAGCGTCGGTTCGGGATGCCACTAACGGTGACGCAGGATCAGATGAAGGCGGCTATCAAGCTCCGCGAAGAACCGATCACAGGTCGCACATTGGAAACAATTACGCCGAATGCTCGAGATGTGTACCGGCAAGCGATTGAACAGACGTTGCCTGGTGTGCTGAAGGGCGTGCCGTATACCCCACCAACTGAGCAGGGTGCTATGTACCAGTGGGCTATGCGTGGTAAGCAGTCAAAAGAAGACGACCAAGGCTAAAGCGAGAACCACATCTGCAGGGTCTGGTTGGGTAGGTAGCGAATGGATGCGGGGACACGACGACGGTCGAGTCGGCTTTCTGCCCAGTCGCTGGTCGATTGTTCGCCAAGGATCTTCTTCATCATGTCCGCAGAGGTGTCGTTGATGCGTGCTGAGGTAACTCGGAGGCCGGTGGGGAGTAGGTAGAGGCCGATGGTTGAGCCTTGTCCGCACCAGATGACGGGTTGTTCTATGGACTCGAAGTGTTGTATGGCAGTTTGGGGGTGGGTTCCGCGGGGGCAGTGCACGACTATGCCCCACCAACCAGAGGTGGTCTGTAGGAGTCCGGCATAGGCGGGTAGTGGGAAGGTGGTTTCGGTGTAGGGCGATGGTCCGGTGATGGACAGTGGTTCGCCAGAGTGCTTTGAGATGACTGCTGAGAAGGAGTGTTCAGAGGTGTGCACGCTGCGATTGTACGG
>Ga0181357_1000351_pt1 | contig 17039 bp, 15 predicted proteins | sample Fa13VDMM110DN_FD_130094 | JGI IMG/M metagenome (GOLD analysis project Ga0181357, IMG submission 130094) | Freshwater viral communities from Lake Michigan, USA - Fa13.VD.MM110.D.N | ecosystem: Environmental > Aquatic > Freshwater > Lake | place: USA: Michigan | collected 2013-09-24 | reverse complement strand
TCCGTGTATTTGTGCGTTTCCTGTTGCATTTGCCGTAATAGCTCCTAATACGTACCTTAATTCTGTACTTACTTTTGTCTCATCTAAATAATCAGCTTTCCAGTATTTCCCATCATTTTTTAAATAAACCAAATCACCAGCTACTAGGTTTTCCCCTGCTGTTATTGTTTCGGTTGAACTATTGGTGATATCAGATTTATATGCTAATATCCGAACAATAGCCCCATCATATACGGTTGGGTTTACTGAATTCCAACCAAATTGGCGCGCAAATACTGGAACTTCATCAGGTATATAAAATCTCTTTAAATCGTTACCTTCAAAATCGACTTCTAAATCTTCACTTTTCATATTTAAATATTAGTATCAATTACATTATAAGGAGTTGCAATTAAATTAGTAATATGAACTGTGTCGTAATTCTGATCTAAAGAATTAAGATATATCTTAGCTTGTATATTAGTAGTTGCTATAATTTTACCTTGATCTATATCGCATCTTCTAACAGTTGCGCCATCTAATATTTCAAGATTACCGATAAAATCACATTTTTCAATAAATCCAGCATGTGAACCATAAGCACTAGTACGTTTACATGAAATTAATCTCCCAGTTGGTGAAGTATTACCAAAAGAATCAGCTGTTGAATCGCATTTTTCGAATATACCATCATTATCAATACTACCACCTGCAGTATAACCAAAAGAAGCACCTGTACTTGATTTGTTATCATATAGATATCCATCTATAATTATGTTACCATTACCAGCAGATGCGCCAAAACATAAATTACCTGTTGACCTATTACTTATTATTGTTGCTGTTGTATCAATTGTTATATTCCCATTTCCTGAACTATAACCATAACATCCATAACCAGCTGATTTATTATTTTGTATATTTCCAGTTATTAACACATCACTGTTAATTGTCGATCCACAACATGTAGTTAAAAATTTATTATTAACTACATCTCCTGAAACTTCTATATAATCTGTCGCTGAATATCCGCATGATTTTTGCTGAAATTCGCTATTGTATACTTTACCTGTTATACTACCATTTAATATTTCGTCTACAGTACAATTTAAATTAGTATAATTACCAGCAAATATAGTATTTTCAGTTGTTTTAGATTTAATAATAAGACTATCCATTACTGAATTATCTGTTTGGCTTGAATTCCATCCAAAAGACTCGCCAGCTCCTAAATTTTCAATAGTGAAATTCTTGAAAATATTATTATTTGTATTCAACAATTTAATAACAGCTAAAGCAGAATTTGATCCTATTATTATTTCCTCTCTTGCCCCTATTCCTATTATATCAACAAAAGCATTTGGTGCTAAAGGTACAACACTCGAAGCCGTAACATATCGACCAGCCCATAAATAAATAACTGCTCTATTAGTTGCACTTAAAGCTATTCCATTAGGTGTTAATGCATTAGCCAAACCAACGGCACTTAGTAAGGATAAGTAATTAGCTTCCTCGTCACCTTTTGCATTAACGACTATATAATTCTGTCCTATAAATGGGATTTTTGTTTCATCCATTTTAAACATTTCCGTGGCGTTCATTTTTTCTGAACGATCTGGACTTTCTTTGTCAACCGCAAACCAAGCATTTGTTAAAGATGTATTTGACGCTAAAGCTTCATTTACAAAATCTTTTATTCTAATATTAGCCATTATTGTAAGTATATTATTTGATTGCCTAGGCCATCAGTGAATATTTCATTTAATTCATTTATAATGTAGAAAGTGTCTACTACAGCACCATTTTTCTCGTAAAGTCTTGCGTAAATTGTAAACTTTTGATTATTGGGTATTTTAGTAAAGTCTATTAAACACTCACCCTTGTATACATTACCTATATTACTTTTCGATACTGTTGTTTTAAAGAATGTTTGAAAGTTTGCATATTCGCTTGATGCTCTTCTTATGTCAGAAATTCCACCTTTTTCAAACGTTTCAATCCAAATAACAATTGCAACATCTGAAATTACAGGAAGCATCCCTGTTGTTTTTGTGAACGTTGCAATTACTTTAGTATCTGTGTATCCTTGAATTAACTTATTAGTGTTAAATAATAACTCTGTATTTGTTGCAACATCGTATGTTTTAATACTGTTATTAGTCCATTCTGTATTAGCTTCGTAATTGAATAATGTAAAAGGCTTTTGAAATGTTTGAGAAAATAATTCACCATTTTGTAAAATCTCAAATTCTGTTTCAAAAACTACATCCCAACCCGAAACATTAGAAAGTCGCTCCCAATATTGATTAATACCGTTATTTGGTTTAGTATTATCAAATATACCCGTTGGACTTGCTGTTAATCCCAATAATTTAACCCAATATTCCCAACGATTCATAAAAGGAAATACGGCCTTGTATTGTCTTACATTTCCTAAATCGTTTGCAAAATCCCTAGATATTGATATTGTTTTTTTGTCGCTTTCATTTACCTTAAATACTCTATCCTGTGTAAAATCTATATTTTGGGCTTGATTTCCAACAATTGCAAATGTTGATGTATTGGCCGTAAAGGTTTCTAGTATAATGTCCGATTCAGTCGCATGAGTCAGCTTAATAGTATTCTTTACAGATTGTATTGCTATGCCTTCTAATTCACGGCCTGTAAAATCAATACTAAAATTCGTTTGAGCCGAAATGTCATCGACTGGGAAAGACTCCAAAACATCGACCCCATCCACGAAATCAGAATATGCATGTTGAACAAATTTAGTTTCTGCATCAATTAAATCAATCGTTGTTAGTACCTCATTAAAATATGATACTTGTGCTAATAAATTGGTAGTGTCGCAAAGTGCATTTGTTAAAGCATGATTTTCAACTATTACCCAAAAATTATATCTACGCTCTGCAGTCTCTTTAATTATCGCTAATGAAGATGATAGAGGTTCAATAATAGCAGTTACAACTAAATTGCTCCCTACTTTTTCGGCCTTTAGTTGTTCTATTATTTGGTGAGGGTTACCAAATAAATCCCCATTTACATATATATTATTAGCCGTAATTAATTTAGAATCAAAGCAATAATTAATATCTTGTGTTCTTCCGTTATTTGTTACCTGACTTTCATTATCAGGTAAGATATTAAAACCAAAAATACATTTTGAATTACCTACAGAAAATGGTAATGTCGGATTAGTAATTGTTATTACTACTTCCATTCTTTCGTTTAATTGTAATTGATCTACAATTACATTATCAGAAAGCCTTTTGATTACTAAGCTTGAAATACTATACTTTGTTACACCTCCGTTATATACTTCATTAAACCAACCCGTATTTGATTGATTAGTAGGCTGTAAGAGTTCTATTAATCCGTTGGGATTGTTTAAACTTTTACCTACTTCTATTTTCTGAATATAATTCAAACATTTATTCGCATCGAAATAAGAAGGCTTAATACCTAACAATAGATTATCGTATTCGCCAATTAAAAATAAAGGTGATACAATTACAGTAGATGTTAATTCAAATCCTTGTTGATTACTTAACGTGAATCCAGTGCCTTCAATGTATGTATTTGCGTTCGAGAATTGCCAAGTCTTTAATCCTAACTTTTCTAATATTTGAGGGCTTGTATTTAATGCGCTTATTGTACCTATTTGGTAGCCTTGATACTGACCATCTACTTGATTTATAAAATTATATCCAGATTGTAAAAAGTTATGAGCAAATCTTAGACCCGTTAAAGGGGTGATATTGGCAATATATCCAGATGTATACGTATCATCTGGTGTTGGGAATACAGCTCCATCAACACGTACAGCATTCCCATCTATAACATCCGTAACCGTTCTTATTGTTGAACCAAAACCAAAAGGAGTTATATCTAAAGTGTCTCCTACTTGCGTATTTAAAAAGTATGATGAATCCTCGATATATATAACTCTATTTGTATCTAGAGAATTAACTTGTCCTTGTGTTGGGTAAAAAATAAATTTATTATCTGTAGTAATAATGGTTATGTCTTCATGGAAAAATTCTGTAGTAACGGTTATTTTTTGACCAATACAAGACGCTAAGAACGCCAAGTTCTGACTTGTTCTAAACTCGTTATTATATACAGATTTTACAAGATTTAAAGCCATTATATTATATTATTTAAATCTTTTCCTAATGATGATAAATTTTTAAACTCTTTATATAAATTAGATTTTACTTTTTCAATTTCTTTTTTTTGCTCGTCACTAAATTTTTCAGTATCAATATTTGTAATACTACCAATTAATTTTGAAAATCCATTTATTTCATTTGAAATATTACGAGCAAATTGAGTAAAAGAATTAATATCATTCTGGTTCATAGATAGTTTGAATTAGATTGTTTGCATATTGTTTTTGTTGCTTATACGTGCCTATTGCTGTTTGTTCGTCTTCATTAAATTTCAAAGATAATAAAGTATTATTGTTACCCTCAAAATCAAACATTTTATTGTTTTGCAATATTACATCAAAATCATCAAATGTAAACGGTATTTTATCAAATTTACGTAAATAAAATTGATTTCCTGCATATCCATTTTGAGGAATAAACGATTTATAATAGTGAAATGTGTTAAACAAATATAATGCATTTAAAACACTTTCGTTATTTGATAATAATTTATTATTTAATGCGTTTGAATTTCTTGGAATCATTATTAATTTAGGAACGTTCACAAAATCGCTTTCCATTTTCAACATCCCTATTCTATTATCAATAGGGTTAATTAATGTATCAATGTTTATTTTAGGAACTTCTTTAATTTGAAACTTTATTTTTATTTGAATTGCTTTTAATAATTTTATAAACTTATTTAAAATTCTTATCAATGCATTAATAGCTGTTATTATTGCATTTAAAACAGTCACTAATGCATTAATAATAACACCCACGCCATCATAGAATGTTTTTAAAACTGACTCGGTTGTGTTTAGTTCTGTTTTTCTTTTGCCTAGTGAAAAAGGTATTGCAACCCGTTCCAGCCCATTGGTTAATTGTAATTTCTTATCTACTGTACTATTAAGAGATGTTGTTATTTGTACAGAAGTTCCTTTAAACTCCTGTATAGTGTTCCTATCGCTTGAATCTCTTTGAAATTCAATAACTAAATTACTTATAAATTCATCCGTATTTAATTCAAATTCATGTCTCGCATCCCACAAGTCGGGTAGTGTGTATTTTGGTGATGATGTTTCATAATCGAACTTTTCAAAATATAAAACATTATCTAAAATTATTATTCTAGCATGAAACATTGATTTCATAGCGTCCAATAATTGACCTAAAGTACCATTATAATAACCTGTTTCATTTGAGTTTTTAGGATTAAACAATCCTGCAACACTTGCGAATACACCAGTATTTTCTATTTGTGTGTATTTTTCTGGCAAAATAGCCATTTGATTAAATGGGGCTTTTTGTAAAATAGAACTTGATAATGTTAAGCCAAACGACTTTAAACCCTTTTCAATCAAATCTACAACATACATTCCTGCATGATATTTTACAGGCTGAACTAATATTCTGAATATTTGAATCAATAAACTAATTATAGCAGACAGTAAAATAACAATGTATAATATTCTAAATATTAATCTTATTATTACCGTTGCCTCAAATGGATTAGATGCACTTGCTGTCTTTTCACTTATATCTGTTATTTGTTCTTGTAATTTATCAGTGATTACAAATATAGAGATAGCTGTTATTAATGTTTCAAATGAGCTTTGCTTTTTGTTTATGCAATATGGTATTTGAATGTAATCATCTTTAGTTATAAATCCCTCCTCTTGTATAAGTGTAAAGCTTTTTGAATCAGCCATTTCAGCCAACCAGTCAAGCTTTCCTATTTCTGTACTTGTTGCTGTTATTTTATCATGTGCAAAAACGGCTTTCCTAACATCAATAAAACCATTTGATACGGTGTGTACCGTTCCTTTTTGTGAATCAATATCAATTCTATGGGGTAACCCTTCAAATACATTTCCTTTTTCAAAGTGTTCATTTACAAATGTAAAACCATCTTTGTTTTCTGTATTGTCTCCGATACCCCAATCAAAAGTATTTGAACTTAATGCTTGGCTATTTCCGTTTTGGTCAAAGTTTAATTCAATTTCAAGCTCCTTATAATTCAAAGGTGCATTTACTTCGATTCCGTTAATATAGTGTCTCTGTATCATTAGAATCTGTTTTTATGGGTTGTTTTTGTTTTCATGCCAGACTTATAAATCGTTTCAATTAGATTATTCATTGAATCGACATTTACCATTTGAACGGGTTTGTCTGCAATAACTTTTAAATATCCTTTTATTTCTGAATTGCTTTGTAATGCCATTGAAGAAACTATATTTGAAAAACCCGTATTTTCTTGTATGTTATCTTTTTTAGAAAAGACCTTATCAAATACACCAGCATTTAAAGCGACTACAGCATCATTATGTTTAATATTTTCACTCGCTTTTATAACTGCTTCTTTTTTGGATAACATAAACGGTATTGAATCGCTTGTTGTTGTTCCTTCTCCGTTAATCATGTTATTACCATCTGACGCGAATTGTACTAAACCTTTAGCTATTCCTTTACTTAGGAATGTGTCAGACAATGCTCTTGCTGGTGCTGTGTTTGGGTCAGCGTTTGGCTCGTTTAATCTTGCAATTAAGAAAGCGTTATATTGCTCCACTAAAGCAAGTATTTCTTTTTGTCTCGCTTCTTTTTCTTGTGCGTCTTCGTTTGCTTGTTCCCTTTTTGCGAGTTCTTGTTCTTCAAACGCTAAAGAGTTAGCCTGTCCTTTTTCGGCTAGTTTTTGTTGTCTTTCAATCGCTGTTTTAGATTGTTCGATTTCTTTGTCTCTTCCTTTTTGTCGTTTATCAAATTGTTTATCTAATTCCTCACCCAAAAACTGAGAAACTTCTGATATGTCTTTTAGGATTTCTATATTTTGTTGTTTTCTTAGTTCTTTTAAATATTCGTTTTTTTTGTTTACAATTGCTATTTCATCATTAGCCATATTTTCAAGATCAACTCTATGTTGTTCATTTAGCTTTTGTAGTTCTGCATCTGCTATGTCGGCTTCTATTGTTTTATCATTTTTAGCTTTTATTATTAAATCTCTTTCTTGTTTATATTGTTCTTCTATCAATTGCTCCTCGGCTCTTATCGCTTCTATTCTTGCGTTATTTTCTTCCTCTATAGCCTTTTCGGTTGCTTTCCGTTTCTTGGAATTAAATACATTATCAGATTTTAAGCTATCAGTTTTAATCTTTTCGGCTTTTTCTTTTGCCGTTTTTAAATCATCATCTGCTATTTTAGATTCTTGTTTAAGAGTTATTAATTCAAGATCATTAGCTAATTTCAAAAGAGTAGCTTTATTTTCAATTTCTTTTTCGTCAAGTTTGTTTTTTTGAACACCTCTATCTAGTTCGTTTTTTTGAACTTCTAAAATAACCTTTGCCAATTCTTGTTGCTGTCCTTCGCTTAATCTATCAACTGTAAGAGCCTTTAATTTATTCGCCAATATAACAGCATCTTTAGTATTTATTAAATCTGATATTTCAGATTTTTTTAAACCAAATTTAGTTAACAGTTGTATTTCTTCGTTTTGGGCTTTTAATTGTGCTTCTGTTAATAATTTTAAAGATTGCCTTCTGCTTGATAATAATGTTTGTTCGTCTTCTACCTGTTTTTTAAGTATCTCTACTTGACTATCAGCTCCTAGTTTTTTCGATCTTAATAGTTCTATTTGTGCTATTGTTTCGTTTTCATTGAATAATCTTGTTTCTTGTTCGTTTGTTCTTTCTAAATCCCCAAGTCTATCTGTAGCATCAAATAGTTTTTTCTTTGCTTCTATTTGTTTATCATAAAACTCTTGTACAGCATTACCAGCACCCACACCAGTCCTTGATTCCTCTGCTTTAACTGCTAAATTTGCTAAATCTATTTCTCTTTGTGCTATTTCAAGATTCTTTTTACTCGCTTCTATCCTTGCTTTTTGTAGGTCTTCTGTTGCTTTTCTTCTTACTCCTAAAGATAAAGTTTCATCACTTGCAATCTCTCCTAAATCGCTTTGAGTATCTTCTAGTTCTTGTAATTGTAATTGTAGTAAACCAACTTCTTTTCGATATGAGATAGTTGCCCTTGCTAAGTTTTCAAAATTATTAGAACCTGTTAACCATAATTTATCATCAAATGCACCTTTTGCAATTGCTCCTAAATCCTGTAAAGATTGATTTACATCATAAACGGCTTTAGACAAAGCAACCAGCGCGGCGGCAGCAATCAATAACAAACCAACTGGAGAAGTTATTGCATTTAATACCCTTTTGGCTAATGTTAATTGTTCAGTAGCTACTGTTTCGGCTTCAATTGCTGTAGTATTAGTTACATGGGATACGGCGCTTAATTCTGTTGATACCGTTTCTGCTTTTGTTGCTGATGTTTTTGCGAGTATAATACTTTCGTATGTTTCAACAAATCCCGTTATTTTTTGAATTATTCCACCAAATACAGAACTCTTTTCTAAAGCATCCTGTATTGATTCCGAATAGTTACCAACGTTTAAAGATTGTTGTTTCTGTTTATCGCTATTCTCTTTTATAATAGCATTGTTTTTGTCAAGTTCTGAATTAATTTGCTTTAAACGTTGCAAGTAATCGCTTTCAGTTCCTAATAAAGATTTTCTTTCAAGTCTTAATTTCGCATTTAAAGCCAGTAGTTTTTCTTCTCGCCCTATTGTTTTGGATTCCTCAATCGCTTGTAATTTTAATAAAGCTATCCTATCCCTTTCTTGTCTTTTTAATATTTCGTTTTGTTTTATTTCATCATCTGTTAATTTCTTTATTTCCTTTTCGACGGCCAATAAAGATTTTTTACTTTTTGCTGATTCATCCAAAGCCTTGTTGACATCCTTTATTTCTTTTGCTGTCTTGGGATTCTTATTTGCTTTGAGTTGGTCAGTACTTTGTTTATTAACAGCCTTTAAACCAGTTTCAAGTTTCTTTAATTCTTTTATAAGATCAGATGTTGACTTAATTGTATTATCAAATAAATCCTTTTCGATTATATCCTCGCTTTGTACTTTGTCGCTTTGAGCCATCTTACAACTTATTTAATTTTGAAACTGATTCGCTGAAATTATAAAAATCAAATACAGTAATAGTATTTATATTAGCCTGTATACCTTGTTTATTCATTGCTACGATAGAATCGTGTAAACTATATTTTGTTGGTTTTATTTCCAATTTGTCTAATTCTTTTTCAAGTGCATAGGCTAAAAGTTTATGACTTTTATCATCCGTTACAAACATTTTAGCATATTCAAGCTCAATATTTATTTTTAGTTTCAAGCATTTCAAATAATTATCTGAAACTCCGAAAGTATTAATTAAATCATCTTCTAAACGTTCATATAATTCATATACCCTCATATCTGGTTTGCCATATCTACATAGATTTATAAGGCTTTTATCGTCTTTAATATCAATAAATTTACACATCGGCAATACTTTTATATTAACGTAGTATTTCCGCCCTAACGAATGAAACAATGTAAGGTATAATTTCTTGAGATAGTTTAGCTTTGCTTTCATCTGTTAACCCTATTATTTTAGAACCGTTTCCGTATGCTTGTGTTAAATTATTGTCTTCTTTTTCGTCGTTGGCCCATATAATAAAGCCGTCTTTAGTTACAAATACTTTAAACGATTTAAAGAAGTCTCCAGTATCTAATAATAAATAAGGCTCTCCAGCTCGCTTTATATTACTTTTGCCTTCGAATGTATAAACCTTATCATATGTATGCTTATACGTTGGTAATGAATCCCCATCTACATTTATACCATCATAAAGTATTTGATCTATTCTGTTTAAATCTATTATTATTTTTTGTACGGCCTTTTCTGAAAACACAAAGAAGGCCACCTTTTTAACAGATAGTTTTTTAGTGTTATTCGCTATTTCGTACAGTCGTTTGAACATTTGCAAATATATATAAAAAAAGCCCTTATTCGGGGCTTTCTTCTTTTTTGATTTTTACTTTAGGTTTATATTTTTCTGATTCATTTTGAAATAGTATCCACGCCTTTGTACGACACATACCAATATCAACGCCCTTGACAAGTTGATGAAAGCTTTGCTCGGACATACCGAGCAAAGCCTTAACATTTATACTTAACTTACCTAATTCTAACATTATGGTAAGATAACTAAATTAGTAACAACATTTTGAAAATCAAAACCTGTTTTTGTTGGTGTTAATCTTAATTGTTCAAGCGTACCTTGTGCTGGAATAACAAAAGTATAAACACCTGCAGTTGCTTCTGTTACACTTGTAATTGCAACACTTAAAGAGTCGGATACATTGTATAAAGCAAAATCACCAATTAATAAACCCTCAAGAATGCCTCTGTCATTTATCGCACCAAAACCATTTGTTAACTTAGCAGTGAAGCCAGTTAATGAGATTGATGTATAAGTAGAAGAAATATCAATCAATCCATTATAAGAGGTTAAGTCAACGCCTGTATCAGCAAGCATATAATCAAGGTTCTCATCATTTTCTCTTGAATCCCAATCAAAAGACATAGCTAAGAAATCAGTCTCAGCTCCGTTGTTAAACATTGGTTTAACATCGAATGTAGATTTTTGAATGTTGATAGGATAAAGGAAGCCGTCACCACCATTCATGCCGATAAACTTACCATCTGCATCAATTTGGAAAACTGCAATATCCACGCATCTACCAGCCTTTAAAGCTTTCAATAATGGAATACCACCGCTCCATATTTCAGAAGTAAATGAACGTACGCCTTCTTTGATAAACTTCTTAGTACCACCGTTTGAAGTTTTAAAAGAACTTTCTGCCCTCTCTCCACCAATGTTTTCAAGTGCATTCAATGGATACCAACGCAAAGAAATATCACTTTGGTTTATTTTAGCAATTACGTAAGCATCGTCGATGATTTCAGTAATAGCTATTTTATTTTTAACACCTAATGAGTTATAAGTTTGCACAAAGTACAGACCCGTAACCTCCTTTAAAGGTACTTCACAGTTTGGAGTGCCTGTATTACCAAAGCCAGTTCCACAATTACAGCTCATATCTTACAATATTTATAAGTTAAATCAAAATTTAATTTTAGTACATGAAAACTAGACATGTCAACATATTCAAGCCTTGTTTTATCAAAATCAGAATAAACGTTTTCAATACCTGTTATCATTTCATTTATATCTATACCACTATAAGCATATTTTAAAGCATTAAAAGCGTCCTTATTGAACTCTTCATCGGCTCTATGCGTGATACTTGGGTATAGATTTTTTAGATTACATTGAAATATTAACGAAACATTTTGAATAAATCCTTTTGCATTTTCTTTGTCGTAATTCCTTTTGTCATCGACAACAAAAAAAGATGTTATGTTAAATTTATCATTAAACAGAACTTCTTTGTATTCATTTTTTCCGACATAAACCTCTGGTATTTCGCTTGTTCCTTTGGAGTTAACATAAGCACGCTCATAAGAATCATACTTTGTAAACCCTTTTTTAACGGTCAAGAAATCATAAACCTTTTTTTGTAATTGGCTTATGACATAATCAATACCTACAGGATTACTTTTTTGAATTAGCATAAAGTTTCATTCATTATTAAATCACCGAAATAACCCTTTTGAAGCTTTTCAATTTCGTTTCTTAAAGTTCCTATAGCTCTAAATAGTTGAGGTCTTAAACCTGTTACCTTTTGAGCTGAGTCGCTTTGCTGTCCTTCAATCTCTGCTAACACTCGCAAAGCTACCCTATCACCATTTCTTTCGTTTGCATTACTTCTTAGGCTTGACAAATAAGTACTTAAACAACTAATTTGTAAATCTAAATTAATTGCATGGGCAAATAATTGTTCGTTGTTTAATACTAAATCTGTAAAACTATCGAATGTTGTAACGTCAAAATTAAGCCCTGTATAATCGGACAAGCCTTCTTGTATTGTAAGGTCGAATAAATCAGCCGTTAAATGATTAGCAGATATTGGATAAATCGCAAAATCTTTATAAGAGGTTAATATATTTGAGTTATTATAATTTCTTTGAAAAGGCGTAACCATCAAAGAATCATTAATATAACCTATGTAATATTCACCAGCATAAAGACTTCCAGAACTATCTAAAAACCAATCTAAATCGACTGCTTGATGATCCGTTGTAATGGTAATTGTTTTTGTGTAAATAGGGGCTTTTTGTCCTGTATTAAAACACAATAAATCAAAACTACCAGTACCACTAAAATCTAGGACTACTCTTTTTAAAAGTATCCCTAAATTCTTATCATCATTAGGCTTTATTCTGTAACCAACAAAACCAGTGGGCAAACTAGATAAGTCTATTTTATTCATCGCATTACGATAAAAAACGGCTCTCTCTCTAAAATCTGCTTTATTGAATACTTGATTACAGACACTTACAATACTTTCTTTTTGCTTGTTAGCTAAGTAAGTATTGAAATCAGCATCAGAAATATCATTATAATCTTGACTATCTTTTAGATATTCGACTTTGCAAAATTCGTTATCAGTCACAAAGAGACCAGAACGGCTTGCTTGATTGTCGGGGTCTATGATTGCATAGTCAGGATTAAAGGGCTGTCGAAAACCGACAACCCCGTAAATCTTGGATGATATTTTTAATGCATCAATCATTTCTTAGATTAAAGAAAAAGCTTGAAATGTAGTTGTCAAAGATACTGATAAGGGTGCTTGTACAAATGCTACATCTACTGAAATTTGAAATTCAGTTGATACATCTTGTGTATAACCACCCACAGAAGTACCGTCAATTCTTGTCTCGTAAGTGTGTACGCCATAATTCAAACCATCTACAGGGTTTGTAATTGTAGAATACTTATTTACAGAAGTATCAACACCTTCACGGTTTTGTTTTGGAATCCACGGTAAAACACCATAAGTACCAATAGGTACAGCGATAGCAGAACCTTTAGTATAAGCACCAACCAAACCAGCAAAAGAAGCATTAAGATCAGGACAGTGAATAAAATTCAAACCTCCAAATTGGAAAGTTAAATTAGTACTATTTGCTTGACCTTGTGCCATTTGATAAACGAATTTATTAAATGCTACAGTGTCGCAGAATACATCAAGCTGTCCAGAATATTTATTAATATCCATGTTAGACTTAATAATCTGAGCAAAACGAGTGCCATTTGTTGATTCAGTTACTTTAAAAACTTTATCAGTTGCATCATAAGTACCCTCAACTGTTGACAAGTTAGCTCCTGATCTACCAGCGAATAAGAAAGATGCCGAAGCCGTTTCTAAACCTTCTGCAAAGTTTGCAATAGTATTGAAAAGTTCATTATTGAACATTTCTTGAATACTATACAAATTTTTATCAGCTTGTTTTAAAGACATAGAGAATACATCAGCTTTTGTAGCCCATGAAGGCGTTAAAATAGCTGAATCACCGTGATTACCAGTGTGATTATGAGAACGTGCAGAACCCAAAGCCCTAGATGTTCTTTTTGTGTATGATGCTTCTACCGTTCTGTCGTCTCTTGTTTTAAGGACGTTAAAGTCTGGAAACATAATGTTTGAGCTTTTTAAGAAAGCTTCAAATGTTGCTGGTCTTCTATATCTTAATTCTGCTGTTTGAAACGCACCGAATAGTTTAGCCTGACCCGTTACAAGTAATGAACCTGCATAATTTGCCATTGTATATTAAAATTAAAGTGAATGATTATTTTGGGTTTCGGCTCGGCCAAAGGTGGGAATGCAATTCAATTGCATTAATAGAAACAAATATAAATAAAAAAGGTTGCATTATACAACCTTTTTTATTATTAATATGTAAGTGTTTTTTCTTTTATTCTTTTTTGCATTTCGTTGTTGAACTCTTGCGATCCTGATCTAATGCCTTTTTTATTCATTTCATCAGTAAAAGCGTCAATTGTGCCAGCTTTATATGAGCCTGTATTGTCTCCTTTTGCTTTCCCTCCTGTCGCTTCTTTTGCGTATGTTGGTAGAAATTCTGTAAAAATATCATCAACTCCCAAAGGGTTCAAGGTTGTTTGATTCTTTAATACCTCACCGTCTTTTTTAAAAACCATTTTATCGCCTTCTAAATCAATGTCATATTTTGATTTAAGAATTAACAAAATATCCTCCTTTGGTATACTTGTTTCAATATTGATTTTTGAAAGCAAAGTGTCGTTAATACTTCTTTGTGTTTCCTTCTTTTTGAAAGATTCATTAATATTTGAAATTGTTACATCCTTTTCTGCAAGATTAGCACGTAACTTTTCTAAATCTGTTTGAAGTTCCTTAACTCTTGAATCTGGCTCAATGCTAGACTCTTTTAAGAATTTAGCTTTTAAAGCGTCCGCAAACTTATCAATGGTTTTTCCTTCAAAATCTAAACCGTAAGCTTCTTTAGCTTCTTTAATTTGGAAGTCTCTACCTTGTGTTTGAAATGTCCCTTTTAGGTTTTCAATTCTAGTATTGTAATCTTCTTTCTTGAATATTTCAAGCTCTGGCAATTCTATTTTAATAACATCCTGCGATTCAATCGCTGTTTGTAAACTTCCTTCTGGAAGGTGCAATGCTTTTTCAATTGCGTTTAAATTTTCTACTGCCATATTTTTAATTAGATTGTTTTTTCTTCTGCTTGTTGAAATTGTCCTGATCTTTTTGCCTGTGCTTCATCCCATAATTTCATATACGCTTTTGTGGCTTTCACATCTTCAATATATTGTGTTGTCGTGTGTTCGTCATTATAGATTTCAAAATCTGTTTTTAAAATCGTAATTCCTTCACGCTCAACTCTTCCTTGTTCTTTTGATACTTTACCGTTGAATGTTGGGTATTGTACCAAGTTGCACACTATCATCATTGTTTTCTAATTTAAATTGTTTATAATCTGATTCAAACTTTTGTTTTAAACTTTCGTCCGACTTAGTTACAATGTCTTTTTTATTGTCATTCCACCAATCTTGGAAGTAATTTTTCTTTTTCGCTTCCTGAGTACCAAAGATAGTACTTGTTTCTAAAATAGACAAATGTAAATAAGGCTCAATACTTGCTTTTATATTTTCTTCTCGTAACCAAGCAGGATCGTTTTTATACTTGCTTGTTAGGTACTCGTTAAATAACCTGTCTAATATGGTTATATTAGCATTGTCTTTTTTTGCTTTATTATAATTTTCTAGTATAACATCTGGGCTATCAATAATAAATCTACGCCCGTATACGATTAATGAAACACTTTCGTTTTTTACTTTTGCAGGCAAAACGGCATTAGCTATAAGTTCTGTAATTTTCCATTCCACAAACTCGGCTGTATCAGCGTAAGAGTTTAAACGATTCATTACGGGTTGAATATCTATAAATCGACCTGTAGCGGTTTCGTTTGTAGCGTTTTGTACATTAGTTCCCCAATGTGTATTGTATGCAATCTTTTCTAATATATCCAATTCTTTTGTATATTGATCCCATGTTGCAAGGTCTGGACTAATATAACCAGCAATATCGGGGGCTAATTTAACGCCATCATTTGAAGGAATTGGGAGTGTCACCATATCAGTAACATCTTTCTTTTTATAATAGCCATGGCCATCACAGTCTGGACACGATTTATTGTCTTTCTTGGATGTTCCCTGACACGCTCGGCATTGTGTTACATACCTCCAATGAGTTGGAAAACCGTTTAAAAACTTATAAATAGTTTTTATTGATTGATCCCTTGCATACTCTTTTGATAAGCCGATAATTGAATCAAAAGGGGACAATCTTATTTTGTTTTTAATGTCTATGATGTCCGAAATAATAACAGAAGGAACTTCACCAAATGGATGTGTAAATGTTTCATCAGTTGATACTTGGTATAATTCACCACTTTGGTATATCGTCCAGTCGGTTAAATCATCAACTAAACGCCATTCTTTAGTTCCGTCTTCTTCTGTTTCTGGTTCAAACAAAACCCATTCGCACACTTGGCCATTTGGTTCATAGTTACGAATACAATTAATATTTTTATATGTCGGTTTTATTTCTAACCCTTCATTTGTGGAGTACTCAATAAATATTAACCCGTTCGGGTCGGAGTGGTACAGATTAACCCAATAATCTTGAATGTATTTTGATAGGCTTTTACCGTCTCTTATATTCGAAATAGTATCTAAGAATGTTTTATATTGGCTTTCGTTGGGAATGTTAAATTTTACAATACCACCAGCCGAACTAAATATATTTTGAATAGGGCTTAATAATCTGCTGAAATAATCTTGAATGTTACGAGCGTATTTTAACCTCGCTTTTGCTTTGTCTTCACTTTCGATATGCTCAATTCTATTTATTAATTCCTCGGCAAAACCGTCTCCATTAATAAGAGCCGAAAGTTCTTTATTATAATCACGTGCCTTTTTTATTGACTTACAAACAGTTTGATTATCTTTAACTATTTGTATTGCTTGTTCTTCTGTAAGTATCATAATTCAAATTTACCAAATAATACCAATATTGTTATCTTTTTCTAACATTTCAATTATACCCGTTAAACAATCAGCTCCATCATCATTTTTATTTGAATTGAATTGTTTTTTAAATTTAGTAATATGGTCGTAAAAATGGGGAAATTTTTGTTTCCAATCGCTAGGAAATAGTATTTTATTATTTACCTGACTACTATGCGACAAGATACGACTTTCTTTATTATTAGATTGATGAAAAGAATTTATGTAAGAACTTGTATTATTTTCTAGGTAACGCCCAAAAGAACGCCCCCCGTTATTACTTTCTATGTCTACATGATTAACTTTATTACGCTTAATCATTTCAGCACACCAAAGCTCTGTACTCTCCATTGATTCATCTGAATAAACCATATCGATAACATAAATAAAACCATCGTTACCAACATCATAAGTAATTGAACATAGAAAGTCTTTCCCTTTGTCTGCTGTATCTGTATAGTTTTTACGGGCTACCTTGTTATTTGGCAATGAGTTATAAGTATT
>Ga0181357_1000345_pt1 | contig 17093 bp, 14 predicted proteins | sample Fa13VDMM110DN_FD_130094 | JGI IMG/M metagenome (GOLD analysis project Ga0181357, IMG submission 130094) | Freshwater viral communities from Lake Michigan, USA - Fa13.VD.MM110.D.N | ecosystem: Environmental > Aquatic > Freshwater > Lake | place: USA: Michigan | collected 2013-09-24 | reverse complement strand
TTGGGTGGCAGGTACCAATAGCCTCCTGCGATTGCGAGCGAAAAGATGATGCACTTGATGTTAAACTTGAAGGGAGCTCCTGGAAAGATCCCGCCGGCCATACTATCCAGTGCGAAGTTTATTGCGGGGTCGACGATTTTTATATTTCTTTATTATACATGTATATGCACCCGAACAATATTGCTAAACTCCCAGCAAATTGGGAGATGTTGGATCTGCCTCGCACTAGCCGAACTACCGTAAATAATGTGAGGAGAAAAGTTCGTAAACTCGGAGTTCGTGGGCCTTACAGACATCCTAATAAGCTTCTCAGCAGTCGAAATACAGTAACTACCACTCGTAATGAACAGATGGCGCTATTTCAAGAACTGCAAGCAGCACAGGATCGCGTTATAAACAATATTAGACGTGGACTTCCTCCGTTTCAGACTCGACGGGCCTCGCCGCCTCGACGGGCCTCGCCGCCTCGACGGGCCTCGCCGCCTCGACCGCCGCCTCGACGGGCCTCACCGCCTCGACAGGCCTCGCCGCCTCGATCACCGGAGGGAAGTCCTTCACCTCCACGTCGCCGGTTTGTAAATCGATTTAAGAATGCTGCACGCGTAGGCGCTGCTGCTGGTCTCGCAACTGGGCGTGCTGCACTGCAGATAGGCAGTGTTGCTGCACGTGCAACGGGGCGAGCCGGTGTTCATGCTGTACGTGTAGGTAGCCGAGTCGGTGTGTCGGTTGCACGTGCAACGGGGCGAGTCGGTGTGTCGGCTGCACAATCTGCGTTCCGTGGGAGTGTTTACGCGAGTAGCATTGCCAAAAATAAAACAACTCAGGCGGCACGTGTCGCAGGAACGTATGCGGCGCGTAAGGCGAAAGAAATGAGTAATATATCCGCTCGTGCTAAAATTTCACTCGATAATGCGATCGATCGGGCTCAGGCGCGGATGAACAAATCGAAAGAAAATGGTAGAAAAAAACGAAACGCGTTCATTGCACAATCAAAGGCGAAAAATGCATTGCTTCGCCGGCAAAAGGCCGAGTACGAGGCGTCCGTGAAGAACGCCCAGAATAAAGCCGCTTTGAAAATTAGAACAGCTCAAATCAAAGCCGAGTGGAATGAGTACAATAAAGAGCTTGCACGATACAACAATTATGTTCGACGCGTCGGCGGGGGCTATCTTCGACGGGGTGTCTCACTTTCCCCTCCCGTCCGACCACTGGGCTTCAGACCACGACGGTAATAGAGAAAATAGACGCGCGTTGAGTAATGGATCCCCCGGTGAGTTCCCGTGAGAAGAAGCGGACCGCGGCCAAACGGGACAAGGGTCACCACATATACTCGACCAAAACGGTACGTATCAAGCAGGCCCTAGCGGCCAAGAAGACCTGATAAGAATATGTTGCGCTATGTCACCATGGAGCAAGTACATACGATCGATCGGGAACAGACACGCGAACATGCACAGGAAATACGTATGGAGGTTCTTCGGTCCGAGGTGACGAGTCTGACGCCAGACCGCCTTGAACAGTTCATCGGGCAACTCGAGGAAAAGATGGGGTTAACCTGTAAGGGTGATCGATTCGCACCGCTCACAAATGGGTTTCGCCAGTTCTTTCGTGATGACGAACTTGACGCAAACGGCATGCCACAAAATGTCGACCTAGAGCGAATCCTAGAACAAAAGCGTCGTCTCGTAAACCTCTTCTCCGAGCTGTACCATCGTTCAAGCGAGCTGGGTCTCAAGGACCGACCCACTCACGACGTCAACGGTGACGAGTTTCGAATCTCGTTTCGCATGATGCGTCTCATCGAGACGGCTGACGATGCGTACGAGATTATCTTCAGGTACGTGCGTTCGTTCGAGCGCATCAATCATCCCACGTGTATCGCACCCGTGACGGATGATGTCGAGTTGTCAATGTTTCGTTGTAAGACGATCGACGAGGCTGATGAAGACAACCAGCCGAGCCCGTTTCAGTGTTTGCTCTTGTACCTCTTGCACAAGGCGTACGTGATGAGGATGCGTCGGTACAAGGGGCAGTGTTGCAAGCAGATTGAGACGGCCGATGGACATCAGACCAAGGCGTGGAAGCCTCTCATGGAAATCAAGGAGTTTGTCTATTTCTACACGCAAAAGGAGGATAAGTATGACATGTGGCGTAACCTGACGAGCAAGGGATCGATCGTCAAGGATACCATCACGCACATGAGCAACTGTCGCGACATGCAGTTTCCAGAAATCAAGAAGAACAGGTATGTATGGTCGTTCTCGAACGGCATCTTCATCGGCAAGGAGTGGGATGCCACCCAGGAAAAGTACACGTCGCGGTTTTACGAGTATGACAAGCCGGATTGCCAGTCACTCGACCCGACAATCGTGAGCTGCAAATACTTTGACTTGCCCTTCGATCACTACCCGGAACTCGAGGACTGGTACGACATTCCGACACCATTTATGCACTCGGTCATGAGTTACCAAAAGTTTTCAGAGGAGGTGTGCCGTTGGCTGTACGTCTTTGTCGGACGTCTGTGTTTCGACACGGGCGATCTCGACTCGTGGCAGGTGATTCCCTTCTTGAAGGGTATCGCCCGATCCGGCAAGTCGACCATCATCACCAAGGTGTGCAAGAAGTTTTACGACAATGAGGATGTGCGTACGCTGTCCAACATCATTGAGAAGAAGTTTGGTCTGTGGTCGATCCACGCCGGCTTCATGTTCATCTCGCCAGAGGTGAAGGGTGATCTTGCGCTCGAGCAGGCGGAGTTTCAGTCGATGGTGTCCGGTGAGGATGTGTCGATTGCACGCAAGAATGAAAAGGCGCTGAGCATGACCTGGAACGTCCCGGGCATCTTGGCTGGTAACGAGGTGCCCGGCTACCGCGACAACTCGGGGTCGGTGCTTCGTCGTCTCGTGACGTGGAACTTTGGCAAGCAGGTGGCTCGCGCCGATCCAAAGCTGGATGAGAAGCTCGAGGGTGAAATTCCAGCCATTCTGTGCAAGTGTATCCGGGCCTACCTCGAGTATTCACAGCGTCACAACGGTGAGGATATTTGGAACGTGTTGCCCGAGTACTTCAAGTCGGTTCAGAATGAGGTGGCCAAGCTGACGAATCCGCTCCAGCACTTTCTGTCATCCGAGAAGGTGGTCTACGGACCGGAGCACTTTGTGCCCCAGAAGATCTTCGTCCAGATGTTCAACCAGCACTGTACGGAGAATCTGCTCGGCCGGTGTCGCTTCAATCCAGACACGTACGCCGGGCCATTCTCGTCACGTGATATTGAGGTTCGGAACAACACGTGCTCGTACAGGGGTCAGGCACTCACGGCACAGCCTGTCATTTACGGTCTCGACTGTGTGATGACTGACATGGCACAGGATGTGTAAAAATATTGCACAGTAGTATATGAGCTCGCCAGCACGGGCAAACGCAATCGCCCGTATAAAAAAGGTTCTCGGGGCACGTCGCACCGGCGGTACCACAGTCGGTACGATGTACACTGGTTCAGACTTTACGCTCTCACAAGTTGAAATCACGGGTCGTACCGTGTCATTCACAATCCCGTTTTCACGGTTTCACCTCCCGGCGCACCTTCCAGCCGGCTTTATCAGTATCGAGGGCCGCCGACTTCTCAACGAGCCAGCGATTGCGCGCGTCACAAAGACGAGCATCCTCGGCAACGTCGACAATGTGAAGCACTGGTACCTGAAAACAACTGCAGGCTTTGCGGTGATCCATGCAGGTGGAACAGTCCAGATTACGTCAGCGAATGCGACGGGTCGTGTCGCCCAACAGCTCGAGCGTCTCATGCCTGGAATTGCACGCACGGCAAACATTGCCAAGGTGACCAAATTTGACGCGCGACTCAAGGTGAATCGGCGTATGAACTTGAACAAGTTTTATGAGACATTTGTCACCGATTTCGATAAGAAAGGAACCGTGATTTATGAACCCGAACTTTCCACCCGCATTCAGATCAAGTGGAAGTCGCCGGCGATGACGCTGATGATTTACATGTCAGGGCTCATTCAGGTGTTTGGAGCGTCAAAGCCGGTCGAAGCTCAAAAGGTGGTTGCCGAGATTTTCAACAAGACGGTCGCTCACGCCGACATTTTCAAGCGTGAATCCCATCTGAACAGCACGGGACGCCGAGTTGCCGGGAGCTTTGCAGGTGGGTGGGGTGCACCGACGCTCACAAAGACTGAAAAGGCGTCCAAGGCGGCTGGAAATAAGCTCAATGTGCGTCACGCACGCGTCAATGGGTACAATCACGTGCCTGGTCCAGGTCAGTACGTGCGTCCCGGGCCAAATGGCGTACCGCGCTTGTACAACACCAAGGGGAACATGTCCCTTTCGGCGACCAAGATTGTCAAGGCGTACGAAAAGGCGGGCATCAACATGCCACAGTACTTAAAGAACATGCTCGGCGGTGCATTTGTGTTTTACGGCGCGTCCAAGGGGGCGAATCGCGCTGCCAATTGGAACGCCGCGAAGAATGGCTACTACGTCGCACCGGGACCTGGAAAGCAGCCCCACTTTTACAAGCTGCCCAAGGATCTCAAGGCGGGCTACGTGACGGCCCGGAAGAGGTACAGCGAGGCTGGCGTGAACATGCCTGAGCACGTCCGCCGCAACATCTTCGGCCGGAACAACAATGGATCACCAAACATGGGTGGAGGATCCAACACCCATAGTGTCCAGAACAACAAGGTCAACGGCAAGTCGTACAAAAAATTGACAACCGCTCAACTTGTCGCTGTGGCGCGCAACGTCGGGAATGCAGGTGCGACGAATAAAATGACCAAGGCGGTCCTTTTCGAGCGGATAAAGAGCCGCGCGACCGTAAAGTCAGCATCGCCAGTCCGTGCAGCAAACGTAACAGTAAACGGACGTACCTACACATTCAGCAACGACCCGTTGAACCAGCGCATCGTACGTGGTGGGAAGAAACGCGTATTCAGTACCTTGCCAAAAGAAGAGCGGGAAGCAGTCGCGCGCGCGTACCTTGGAAACAACTACACGACGATCAAGGCTAAGAACTGGTACAACACCATGCGTGGCAAGAAGATGTTCCCGAACGCCTGAGCGCGCTACTGGGCAATCTTGAGCACGTCAAACACCTTGTAGACCATGTTGAACAGCTCGTGGCGCGTCTCCGGAATGCGCAAAAGCTCGAGCTCAATCTGATACTCCGTCTCATTCTCCGAGTCGGGGTCATCGGGATCCCCGGATACGGCCGTCACGTCGATCCGAAGATCCTTGCGCAGAAACGAAACTCGCTTCGTGTTGCGCACTTTCGTGTACTCCTCCTCCTCGACGTGAGGACAGGGCGTCTCGGTCGACACGCCGAGCCGAACGTCAAAGAGCTCACCTTTCAGGGACACGTCATCGACGAGGACGCGCTTCTTGATGACGCACTCGGTGATATCCCCCTTGGCATTGTCATACGTCACGCGACGATTCCCGTCATAGTAAAACTTGCTCGCGTCAGACTCTTCGACGCTCTCCCAGCCTTCATACTTGTGGAGGCGCCGAACCACCTTGTCGTACGTCTCCTTCCCGACGTTCGTGTCAAACGATCCGCGGTTGAGCTTGCCGAAGCGAATCTCAATCTCACGATTGGGCTTTTGGTTGCGAATGAGCTGCTCCCAGTGGTCAAAGAATGCCTCCATGTTTCGAGTTAGAGATACAGTGCACCTCCTCTCTATATGCCGAAAGGTCTCGCAAATCTCGGAAACACGTGCTACTTCAATGCGGCGATTCAGTGTCTGTCTCACGTTCCCGATCTCACGAACCGTTTGCTTCACACACCCTATGAAGGACCGTGTGAAGTGACCCGGGAGTACTCGAGTCTCATCAAGAACATGTGGCGCAAGGATCTTCAGCCGAATCCACGTGCGTTCCACCAGGCGTTCACGCGCAAGTACACGTCGTTCGCCAATCTTCGGCCGCACGATGTTCAGGAGGTTGTTCTCTCTCTGATTGACACATTCGAAGGTGCGCTCGGGGTTGGTTTTGTACAGTCGATATTCAACGGGACGGATACCCAGGAGGTGACATACCCAAAAGGGGTTTCGAGAAAGGATCAGGACATTACGACGGTCGTCGTCACACCGTGGGAGCAAAACCTACCTCTCGACGAGCTTCTGAAGAGGCGCGGAAGTTACGAGGCGTTTTCGGGCTACATTGACGATGCCGGTCAAGAGTATAACGCGGCTGTCACACGCACGTTCATCTCCAGATGGCCATCTATAGTGATCGTGTCCTTTAGTCAGTACGATGCCAAGTACATGGTCAACGTACCGCATACGTTCAACAACAATTCGCTCTTTGGTCTCGTGGTACACTACGGACACTATGTCGGTGGTCACTACGCAGCCTATGTCAAACACAAGGGGGTCTGGCGGTACTATGACGACGACACGGTCGTAGAGCGCGATCCACCCGAGTCGGGCGAGTACTACATGGCCTTCTACAAGAAGATCAAGGGCAAGGGCTTCGTCCTTGGGTAGGGAGGTCAAGGACCTTCGGTCCTTGGAATCAAAAACCAGGTTTTGTCTTGACCAGTCGCATGACCCCGTGTCAACTTTCACGCACACAATGGACGACAAGCTTGCCGCCTCGATCGCCAAGTTCAAGGAGTCGACACTAAAACTGAACGCTTCCCGACCATCGACCAAAGTGACCGAGTACGTGACGCCGAAGAATGCAGACTCGACCAGCGTGAAGACAAAACGCGCAGCGGCTGCAAAAAGGGAGGGACCAAAATGCACTGCACACACGCTCGAAGGGCGACAGTGTCAATTCAGTGCGACGCATGGACTCTTCTGTAAGAAACATTTCTCGATGATGTAATAGAGATGGTGTTGTTTGTCAATGCCCTAGGTGGCCAGGCGTCCTTTACAATCTCGCTCGCGGCGCTCACCCCAGTAACAGGTGTCTCGTGGACATATACAGGTCTCCCAGCGAGGAATGGGTCGGGTGTTTCATTTAGATCGTCGGACGATTCGGGAATCACATTCACGGCGTTTCGAGGATTTATAAATAATCTGTCAAACATGACTGTCCGAGCTACGCTTGAAAATTCCACAACGACTGCGGCAACGTTCGATATTAGCTCTGGATCAGGTGCAATCCTTCCGGCAACCAACTCTTTCGTGGAACTTGGCGTCACGAACGGTCTCGTTGCCCAATACGATCCGGGGAGTTGGAACGGTACAACGAATATATGGTCTGATAAATCGGGCAACGGGAACAACACATCACCGGGTGACGTTCGGGGCGTGATTACGTACGATACGACCAATGGGCTTCTTTATGGCAGTACCAGTGACGGGCTCAAGTTTCCGGCGCTCGGAACGACGGCCAACTATACGTTCATCCACTTGGCCAAGTATAACAACGGCGCCAAGAAACGTATTTTCCAGGGTGTGACGACAAATTGGGCGTCTGGATTTTATGATGGAAAGGCGGGTGTCGCGTTCCATAACGGGTACATCACCGCACCGACCGATCTCTATGGGTACAACTGGGTCATTTCGTCCGATCAGAGAAATCTTTATCGGGCACAGAGTGTCGATTTCACGAGTGGAACGGCCGGTTCGCCCGGGTACCCAACTCGTATCGGCCTCAACTTTGGCGCGGCGACAACCGAGTATAGCGATTGGGCCGTCGCAGAGGTTCTCATTTATAACCGTCTGCTCACTGCGACTGAAATGCTTTCGGTCGAAAACTACCTTCGGGCCAAGTATCCATCACTGACGATCCAGATTGATACGACGACCGGTGCATCCTTCACAATCCCACAATCGAACCGTGGGCTAGCAGTAGGTTCAGTCGTCTGGACATTCAAAACCCCCCTCCCGGCAGGCGTGTCGTTTACCGGTTCGACACAACTTGGTGCGTCATTTTCGATCGCGACGGGTACATTTATTAATAATCAAAACATGGTCGTCACTGGATCTGGAAACGGCGGTGGCGGTACGCGAAGTCTGAACCTTCTCGCGGCGTCGCGAGCAATTCTCGAGACACCAAATGTCGCGTTTGATACATCCGATCCAGGGTCGTTTACTGTTCTACAAACGGCGAGCGGTACAGGAGGCGTGACATGGGCATACACGAATTTACCAGCCAGCGTGACATTTCTGTCCAGTAGCGACGCCGGACTCACGTTCACGGTGGCTCAGAACGCCGTCGTCCCGACTCGGACACTTACAGTCACGGCAACAAACGGTCTCAAAACACCGACATTCGCGTCGTTCACGTACGGATCTGGAGTGAAGCCCGTATTGGCTGTCGGCACCGTAAACGCCATCGACTCGACAAACTCGTCGACGTTTCTCGTTCCACAGAGTGTTACGAACGCACTCACGGGAGGGATCACATGGTCGTACTACCCACCTATTTTCCCGGCGGGGCTGAGTGTCACGGCGACCAATCAAGGGGCGACATTCACGGTGGCTCAGAATGCAGTGATTGCGCAGCAAACCATCACGGTCACGGCGACAAACATCGGCGGTGTCGCAACGTCGATTTCGTTCATCGTGGGTGCAGCCGTCAAGCCTGTGTTGGGGTTTACAAATCAGCTGCTCAACACATCGACTGCTCTCAGACAGTTTACCATTACGGTTCAAGCACCGAGTGTTACCTATTCGGGAGGAATTACATGGTCGTACACATTGCCGACCGGTCTCATCTTTGTCACGTCGACGAACGGTCTGATCACGTTCCAGGTTGCGCGCGGTACGGTGATCACAAGTCAGACGTTTGTCGTGACTGCGACGAACAGCATCGAAATTCAAACAGCAGCCTCGTTTACGCTGGGCGCCGGTACACCGCCAACGCTTTCTGACCCCACAAACGGGACTGGTGAACTCATTATCAACACGACATCAGTGAATCAAACATTCGCGGTCGATCAACAGAGTTCCCGAACCGGAACGATCGTGTGGACCGTTACACCGTCGAGTTACCCAGCAGGTGTTTCTGTTCAATCAACCACTGATTTCGGAATCACTCTTCTTTTGCTACAAGGAAGCGTCCTTCCCTACCAACCATTCGTATTCACGGCGACGGCCACAAGTGGGTTTGTCGCTACACGAAGCTTCGATGTTGGCGCGTCGACGCTCGTCGAACTCCAAGGACCGGGTGATCCCCAGTTGATCGACACGACGACGCAACAAACTCTCACGGTGGCCCAGATTTACGATCCGACGTATACAGGTCCAGTCACGTGGACCATCACACCTTCGTCGTACCCAGCCGGAATCAGCATCACGACGCAGAACGATTCGAACACAATCTTTACGTTCAATGCAAATTCGTACCTGACGCGTCAACAGTTTGTTTTTACCGCACGGTCGGTCGGAGGTTTGACGTCGACCATTCAATTTGACATTGCGTCGGCGGTCCGACCCACTCTGACCAATCTCGCCAACCAGGTACTCGATACGTCGACCATTCTGAAAACGTTTGCAGTTACGCAACAAGTCAATACGGCGTATACGGGTCCGATTGCATGGACTGTCACGCCATCGCCATTCCCGAGCGGGAGTGGCATGTCACAGGTGGCTACGGACGGACTCATCACATTCACGGTTCCGCTCCAGACGGTCTCCACGGGCGTCGTCTGGCCAAACACGGCATTCTCAGTCACGGCGACAAACATAAACACGGGGTACTCGTCCACCGTCCCAACAACGTTCGACGTCTTTGTGCCGCGTCTCCCGGTGGTGAATATCGTCACCCCATCGTCACGTATTCTCGATGTGTCGACCGCGGCATACACGAGCATTACGGCAACACAATCCAAGTCGGACGCCGTCCCGGTCTATTGGACCATCACAAAGGGTGACAACACCGCCGTACCTGCGGGCGTGTCAATCAACTCGTCGTCGGGTCTCGTCACGATCGCCGCCACGTCATACTTTGCCGCGACTGTTTTGAAAGTGATTGCGACCAACTCGGCCGGTGCTTTTGGCTCGACGACGTTCATCGTGACGACCCCTGCACCCCCTGCCATTAACACAGTCACCCCGTCAACTCCACAGTTTATCGACGTGTCAGATGGCTCACAGACACTCACATTCGCACTCACAAATTCAGGGCTCGCGGGAACAATCGTATGGGCATACACACCACTCACGGCAGGTGTTACCATCAACTCGGGAACAGGAGATTTCGCGATCGCTCAGTACACGTATTTCACGGCGACGTCATTCACAATCAAGGCGACGAATGCGGCGAGCGTGACCACCCAGCGTATTGTTTCCGTGACGACACCGGCAGTTCCGACTGTCACGTCGCCCACCGTATCACCCCAAACTCTCGAGGTGACAACCCAGAGTCGAACGATCCAGTTTAACCAGTCGACGCCGCTCGTCGGGACGGTGACGTGGTCATACACGCCGATAACTTCTGGTGTTGCGATCAATTCGAACGGTCTTTTGACAATCGATCAGGCGACATATTTTACCGCGACAGTATTCACCATCAAGGCGACAAATGCAGTCAACAAGTTTGGTACGATGGTGATGAACATCACGACACCAGCTCCACCGGTGATTGACACGGTAACACCCGCGTCCGGTCAAAATATAGACGTGTCGTCCGGGGCTCAGACATTCACGTTCACAAACACGGCATCGCTCACGGGAACGCTTGTATGGTCGTACACGACGTCGAGGGTCGGAGTTACCATCAACTCATCGTCCGGAGTTCTCACGATCGCACAGGCGATATACTTTACCGTGACGACATTCACGATTCAGGCCACCAACCCTGTGAATATTTCAAACACGCGATCGTTCACCGTGACAACACCGACACCGCCAGTCATCACTGGACCGACATCGACCGGCGTGATTGTCGGTTCGCGCGTCTACGTCGACACGGCATCGGCAAAGACTGTGTCTATAGCACAGACTGCGTCAGACACGGGAACAATCACGTGGTCCGGCACGGGAAGTCTTCCGGCCGGCGTCACACTCACGACCGAAACAAACGCGCTTCTCGAATTTACGATTGGTACGACGGCCGTGTTACGTCCGGCTGCGTCTGTATTTGCTCGATCACACTACGCAACCAATCCAGCCGGGAAGGTATCAACGACAATCTCGTACGATGTGTTTACACCCGAGACGCCTGCACTCGGAACCCCGAGTCCAGCACCCGTGTCAGGTAAGATCATTCTCGACACGTCATCTACACAGAAAACTATTACGATTCCGCAAACTGTTGCGGCTGCAAACACAGATCCAATCATATGGACATACACTGGAATCGGGGGCGTGAGCTTTTCGGAGTCGGATACCCAGCTGGTCGCGACAATCCCGGCTGGTACGTTTATTTCAGACGGTACATCCGTGTCGGTCAGTGCTAAAAATCGCGCCAATATGACATCTGGCACGACGTCATTCACGTTGTTTGCCCCGCTCATCGCTATTTTTACGCAACTCGACACGCAATATACAAACACGAGCGCGGGTGTCGCGACATTTACTCTCCCTCAATCGAGAAGTATATCTGCGAACCAAATCACATATAGCACGTCGCCCAGCGCAGGAACACTTCAAGCATCTGGAATCACGTACGGTACCTCTGGTGATAATCTTCTCTTTTCGATCGCACAGAATACAATCATTACAACTCCGGGACAATCAATCACGGTGTTTGGTACGAACGGCGCCGGTGTATCCGTTCAGACATCATTCGCTGTATATGCGGGGAACCCACCATCACTCGCGAATCCGGGAAATTTCATCTTTGACACGACGACTGCCCAGTCGATAACCGTGACAAACAACGCAGGCCCGGTCGTCACATGGATCACGCCCACAAACTTCCCTGCAGGTGTTTCATTCTCGAGCAGTACCAGTAGTCAGTATGTCATTGCCGTCGCAGCAAATAGCACATTTGGATCGACAAGTCTTACAGTCACGGGGAAGAATGAATTTTTACCAGCAGGGTCGAGTGTGACGTTTTCTGTCGCGGGTAATAAGAAGCCCGTCGTGACAACACCCGGAACTCAAAATCTCGATACGACGACGTCGGCTCAAACATTTACGGTTTCACAGACAAGTGGTGGCACAGGGATCACATGGAGCATATCATCTGTACCGGGATCCATAACGCTGATCAATCCATCAGATACGAGCGTGACTGTGCGTATCGCACAAACGACGTCGTTGGCTGCGACGAATATCATCGTCACGGCGACAAATATAGGCGGGTCTACGTCTACGAACGCATTCAGTGTCGCGGCATACTATTATGTCGCACCTACTGTAAACGGGATCGGAAACTACGCTCTCGATAGTATAAATGCGTCCACCTTTGTAACTGCGACTCTAAGTAACTCGGGTGCGGCCGGCACAGTCACGTGGTCGATTGTTTCGGGACCAGCCGGTATCTCGATCAATTCGTCATCCGGTGCGATAAGCATAGCACAGGGTTCAAGTTTCAATTCGACGTCAGTTACAGTCAGAGCGTCGAATGCAGCCGGAAACGGTGACGCGTCATTCAATGCATCGGCAACCTATTATGTCGCACCGACCGTGAACGGGATCGCAAACTTTAATAATCTCGATACCACAGCTGGTTCCACATTTGTAACCGCAACTCTAAGTAACTCGGGTGCGGCCGGCCCAGTCTCGTGGTCGGTTGTTTCTGGACCAGTCGGTATCTCGATCAATTCGTCAAGCGGCGACATAAGCATAGGACAGTTTATAATTGTATCAGATTCAGTTACAATCAGGGCGACAAATCCAAGCGGAACTGGCGATGCGTCATTCAGCATTATAGCAAATATCAAGCCCACGCTTACACGCATCACATCATCACCATTCAACGTGAATACATACTCTTCAGGGCAATCTCTTGTTCAACTTTCACAGCTAAGTGGTGGAACAGGCATCTCATGGAGCATGTCTGCATCGCCAGCAGATGGACGCTACGCTAATTTGGGGGGAAATACCTCCGGGGGGAGCATTGCCCCTTTTATTGACGTCCAAAACGATACATATTGTGAAGTCGACCTCCCGCATAAAGCTATTTATGATTCAGGCTATCAAGCGAATAGTGGAACTATAACGATTACGGCGACAAATACAGCCGGGTCGACATCAATATCGACGAGTGGGTATGCTTACCCGTACATTATCTATAACTGGACCTCGTCGATCGGTCCAGAGACTTGGTTTGGTATGTTCTTCCCGAACAAGACGTCAGGAAGTGGTGGTGCTCGACAGTATAGCTCCTATTTCGTAACGACTGGTGTCGGACGATTGGGCTGCTTTACTAATTCCAGCAATCAAGTCCTTCGCTATGACTATACAACTCGTAGAATCTCGTATCAAGCGAGCGCGTCAGTCATGCGCGGAAACCGAAACGTACTCACCACATTTGAAACGAATACCGGGAACGAATCAATGTGGGTCTATGTATTCCCCGAATCGGGTCAAACAACGGTCGGATGGTGGTACGAGTTGTCAGATGGTTCGGGGTGGCGTCTGAACGGCGGACTCAGTGGTGGAAACGACACGCAGATGTACCAAGAGGGTGACGGTGATATCAATGCCCAAATTCGAAACTTGGTCTAGATGCCCATGTGTTTATTTCTAAACAAAGTGTAATGCAAATCTGGAAGTGGCTTGTGATCCTTGCTCTGCTGTTTTTGATCACGTACAATCCGAGTACGCGTACTATGGCGAAATATTTTGATGAGTCTACAGTAGAGACGGAGAATGTCTACATCTCCGCAAGGCCCTCGCGAGAGGCACAAAGCGATAGCGGTCCCGGTGACGATGATCGGTGATCGCCCCCATATGCTCATCGTCCATGATCGGCGGTACAAGGAGTGGACGTTTGTCACAGGCGGGTGTCGCCGACGCGAGGTATACAATCCCTTACGGTGTGCCATCCGTGAACTTCACGAAGAGACCAGGGGAATCATCGATGTCAAGAGTGGGTCGTACACGTACTTTCGATTCACGACCAACTATAAAGGTCCAGGGGATACCGAGGCTGACGCCGACACCGTGAGTGTCTACCACGTCTACATCCTCGATCTCCCCACGACCGCCATCGAACAAAAGTATATGATCCAGCGTTTCAACGAGGAGAAGAACAAGATGGAAACGTCCCAGGTTCCATTCAAAAAGAATCACGACGAAAACACGGCGATGATTTGGGATACGCTTGAGGGTATCTCAGCACGTAAGGATCTATGGATTCTCATCAGGGAGTGTATCCTCAACAACCCAGATTTTCCAAAGGCGCTCCATGCGTCTCAGAAAACGGCATTTTATCTTCGGTCCTAGAAGGAAATGACCAAACCAAAACGCGCATTTGCTGAGATGCTTGTGGCTGCACAAGGATCAGGTAGCGTCGATGATATCTGTGAGCAAATGAGCCTCATGGATATCATATACGAAATGAAACGTCTCGAGAAGGAGGAGGAGCAAGCACCACCCGAGCCCGAGCCCGTCGCAGCACCCGAGCCAGCACCAGCACCGGAGCCCGTCGCAGCACCGGAGCCAGAACACGTAACGCCGCCTGAGCCGGTACATCGTGTGTTCCGACCGAGCTTTTGGAGTCGACTTGCATCCGAAGAAGAGGAAGATTAAAATCTTCTCAGCCCATGTCAAGATGAAGGATGCAGTGAAGCTCGTCGCCGGGCTTGTCGCTCTCTACGTTGCGTTGACGTGGTCATACTCTGGCTATACCCCCCAGTCCAAGATGGAGGACAGTGTCGCCGATCGGTCCCTCAAGCGTCCGTATGCACGCCCTTAGAAGAATAGTGCCGTATAATAACATGTCTCTCGTGCTCACAAAGCCACCTCGATTTGCGCCGGACAAGACTCGCGACGCAAATCGACGTGTGTATACGCTTCACTCGAAGCAGAATGATGTTTTCGCATGGCGTCTCGACGACCAGAGCGTCAAGATGGCGACGGTTGCGTTTCGCCGTAAGAATGATGCGTCGCTTATGGCGTATATGATTGAGCGTCATGTCAAACAGGAGAACAAGTGGCCGGATGTTCGCATGGTTGATAATGCATTCAGTATTTTTGGTGGGCATATAGATCGAAGCGAAATAAATAGTCTCATCGAAATTCGCCAATGGACCATGGATCCGCTCCAGGTGTTTTGCATTGACGCATATCTCGATCTCATCGTGCTCAATGAGGTTCGTCAGGGGGAGAACAAATATAAGCTGTCTGGCGAGATTCTCAAGTTGAGCATCCCGGGGGAGATGTATGCGCTCAAGATTGCCGAACTCTACAACCTCCCGAGCTTCATCAAGGAACCCGGGCTTGATGAAGAGTAAGCTCACTCCTCGGCGACGGGTGTCATGGGAATGTATGCATTGCCGGTCAGAACCGCCTTGGAATACGCCATCGCAACCACAAAGTGAATATGAGGCCAATCGAGTGCCTCAATCTCATTCACCTTGACCTTCATGGGATTGGCCTGAATCTCCTTGACGAGCTGTTGATGCTTGTCGGGAGTACCCAACGTCTCTGCCATGATTGTCATCTTCTGGAGCCACGTGACGTGTGCCTTATCAGATGGAACAAACGCCTTGATGAACTTTGCAGTAATAGTCTCGGCCATTTTACTTACCAGACAACGCAGACTTTAAGTCATGTCGTTCTTGACCATGCACTTGACGAGCTCCGGAAAAGTACACGTAGGTGTCCATCCAGTTGCGTTATGAAACTTGGACGAGTCGCCGATGAGCACATCAACCTCGGCCGGTCGGTAAAATGCCGGATCGACAATCACCATCGGCTCCCCCGTGAGAATGTTCCGACCAATCTCCTTCTCGGTCGTGCCCTCCCACTCGATGGCAATGCCAGAACACTTGAACGCCTCCTCGATAAACTCGCGAACCGAGTGCGTCTCGCCACTCGACACCACATAGTCGATAGGCTCGGACTGCTGAAGCATGCGCCACATCGCCTCGACATAGTCGCGTGCGTGACCCCAATCACGCTTTGCATCCAGGTTCCCAAGCCGGATCGGAAACTTGTGCTCTCCGATCGCCTTGGTAATCTTACGCGTCACAAACTCCTCACCGCGACGCTCAGACTCGTGGTTGAACAGAATACCCGTACACGCAAACATGTCGTACGACTCGCGGTAGTTTTTCGTGATCCAGTAGGCGTACACCTTGGACACGCCGTACGGACTCCGAGGCCAAAACGGCGTCGTCTCCGTCTGTGGCGTCTCCTGCACCTTGCCAAACATCTCGGACGTCCCCGCCTGGTAAAATCGGAACCGAGCGTCGTTTGTCTGACGAATCGCCTCGAGCCAACGAAGCGTCCCGAGCGAGTTGACGTTTGCGGACCACTCGGGCTGTTCAAACGACACCTTGACGTGTGACTGAGCCGCCAGGTTGTACACCTCGATCCGATCCCACACAACCATGTCGGAAATCTCCTTGATGAGCATCGAAACTCGCATCGAGTCAGTCATGTCCCCCTTGACGAGTCGAAAGTTTGGGTGCGTCAACACCTCATTGGACAGACGTCCCATTTTCGTCTCGCTCGAATAGCGTGCAAATCCATACACGATATACCCCTTTGCGAGCAGGAGCTCGGCGAGGTACGAACCATCTTGACCCGCGACACCCGTAATGATAGCCGCAAGCATCTCTCTTAAAGTGTCTTCAAGCCTTTAACACCTGCCATGAGATCGGCGACTTTGAGCGCCGTGTATGCGAACGGCTCGATCGGGGGTTCGTCATCCTCGATGAACAGCGGCTCATCCTCGATATACGGCATGTATCGAGGGACCACGGGCTGAACCCGGGGCGTAAATATGAGCACGAGCATATAAATGAAGCGGAGCTTCTGCCAGTACGTCATCTTGAGGGGTATGCTACAGAGATCCCATAGCGCTTTCATCATCTAAACTTTTACAACCTTTTTTGTTTATGTGGGACAACGAGGGCACTCGGTTTTTGCGTGAAGTGATTCTGCCCCGACTCGATGCACACGAGGCTGAACTCAAGGAGCTCCGAGCCGTCACGTGGCCCGTGTGTCAGGGTCTCCTCGATGACAAGATGCCCTTCAAGAATGTCGAACGAAAGCGCAAGT
>Ga0181357_1000343_pt1 | contig 17122 bp, 15 predicted proteins | sample Fa13VDMM110DN_FD_130094 | JGI IMG/M metagenome (GOLD analysis project Ga0181357, IMG submission 130094) | Freshwater viral communities from Lake Michigan, USA - Fa13.VD.MM110.D.N | ecosystem: Environmental > Aquatic > Freshwater > Lake | place: USA: Michigan | collected 2013-09-24 | reverse complement strand
GTTGTAGCATTAGCATTAAACGTAACCGGAGGATAAGATGGCAAAACTACTTAAAAATATAAGCCTAGAAGAGCGATTGCTCCCAACCATAAAAGCTATTGTTGAACCTATCGCACAAGGCCAGACAACCTCAGTAGCCTTTAATCCAACCTACGAACAGGGCGGACAGTTACCTAAGCCATTCAAACCTGAAATCATACAAGGAAGCGCAGTACTACAGAACTTAATAACTCCAGTAGAGCAAGGTGAAAGTGTACTCAAAATACAACCAGCAACAAAGGAACCAATAACAGCACTGCTAAAGACAAACATAGTATTGGCAAATCAAGTTGTACCTGAGGAATACAAAATAATAAACCAGCTATCAGCGTTGAGCAGGCAGACATCAGTGGTGAATATCAATTTCACAGATAAGGTATCTCTAGAGGATAGAATAAGGCAATCAAACCTAGGTACAACGGTTAGTTTGCCGTCATTCTTTTTATCTGACGTGTATACTGATTATATAAAGGTAATACCATTTGATCCAGTAATTGTTCAAGGAGAAACAACACAGCTGCCATTTACCTTTGGACCAATACAGGGTTCGACTACACCACAGTCGTTTGCCTTTGCACCAATACAAGGAGAAACTACACAACTGCCGTTTACATATCTGCCAGCACAAGGAATCGTTATGCAGAATAGCTTGGAGCAGTCATTTGTACAAATACCAAACTTTGCTTTCCAGCCACAGTTAGGTGGTACAACACCGCTACTACCGCTTCAAGATATATCAGGGCTGCAGGGCATTATAACACAAAATAATCAGCAGCAATCGTTCATTCAGATAACAAACTTCACCTTTCAGCCAGTACAAGGGGAAACGGTACCAAATACTGCAATTATTACACCACCTAAAGAAGGTCTAGATCCGGTTGAATTCAATCCAGCGATAAATCAAGGTGGTAATGTCCCGATCAAGTTTGCTGTACCGTTAATCGAAAATCAAGCAGGAGATAAAGGATACGAATACATCTCAGGCTTTTTCCTCGGAGCTCCTCCATTGATATTTAAGACACAAGGGAAAACTCCAGAAATATTATTATACGAAGTTGATAGAGCAGCATCAAGACTTACACCTTTATTGAAGCATGGCGGAGCAGTAATACCGCCGGTTGATGCTGCAGTTGAGATAGGTGGAAATAGTCCAAGATATCCTCTGCAAACTGGTACAAACCTACCAAATCAGGGGCTAGGACCGATAACCGCAAACCCAGTTGAAGCCAGCGCACAATATAGTGTAGAAAAAGGCCAATTACCTAAAATAGATAATTCAGTAGAGACCTACGTAAATTATAAAAACCAACTTCAATTTAACGTAGACGGTACCACTACGGTTGAAGAAAGCACACTAACACCAGTCAGACTATTAGCAACACCGGACCCAGCAGCAGCATTCACATATCAGGGAGTAGTTAATTTTGTAGCAGAAAGACTGAATAGAAGAGGCTCCAACCAGTCGAGTGGAGTTGATGGCGCTGGGAACGAGTATAGTCTAGCGGCAAGTGGGATTAGATCCTATGAAGAGATTGCACGAGTTGCTAATGATCCCACAGATCAGCAAGCAAACCCAATGCGTAAATTACAGTTGGATGCCGAAGCAAAGTATGGAATTACAAATGAAAATGGAGATGCACTTAACAGAACAGTTCAAGCAACATCAGACGATACGGTTATGCTCAAATTCACAAGCCTCAGAGATGGCATCTCTTTGCAGTTTAGGAGTTTCCTAAAAAGTTTTAATGAAAGCTTCAATGCAAGCTACGAAGATGTGTCGTACATAGGCAGACCTGATAAATTAAAGCTGTACACAGGAAACTCTAGAGGAGGTTCTTTGGGATTTATGGTAATAGCAATGAGTGAAGGAGAGATGCAGATAATGCATACAAAGCTTGATAGACTGGCTCAAATTGTGTATAGTGCTAAGTATGGTAGTAGTGGTTTATACTACGAAGCACCATTCATCAACCTAACAGTGGGGGACTATTTCAAGAATATGCCAGTTAATATATCGAGTCTTAAATATGACATGAATCCTACAGAGTATCCGTGGGAAACAAATTATAACGGAAATATATTCCAAGGACCTATGATGTTTGACGTAGCGCTCGAATTTAACGTAATAGGCAAGACAATACCGGTTTATGGTCAAAGATTAATAGACACAGCACAATAATCATGGCAGCGAATAGATATAGTGGAATACCAATAACAAAAAATAGCAATGGAAAGCGAGTAACAACTAGTGTTATTTATCCAACAATTAATGCAAAGATTGGTGATACTTACATTATAACTAAAACCGGAGATTCCTTAGACAGCATTGCATATGAATTTTACGGTGATCAAAACCAGTGGTGGATACTAGCACAAGCAAATGCATTGGGGAAAGGTAGCCTAAAAGTACCACCAGGTATCCAACTAATAATCCCAGCCAACCCAAGTGATTTAAGAGATCAGTTAAATAACGAAAACGCAATATGAGTTACTTTCAAGGTAAAGAGGTACCAAAGGCAGTCGTTGATGAGCTAAGAGCAAGATCGAGACAGCTTGCAAAAGTTGGCTCCGGTGATAGTAGATGGGCTCAAAGCAGGCAAGTGTGGTTTAAATTAACCAGCTTAGCCAGCGTTAATGGTAACACATCAATCAGAAGCCTAAGCAGTAAAGCACCGTTACAAAATATAGGTGGTGGGTATGTAGCAGATACACTTAGACCAAGCGAACCAGCCGTAACAAGCATAAAAGTCACAAAACAAGGTCAGATTGGAACAAGCAGAAAAGTAAACGTAGAGTTGACTTTTTTTACAGACGAGCAGTTAGCTGAATGGGAACCTTATCTATTAGTACCAGGTATATCCCTCAGAGCCGAATGGGGATGGTCTGTTGGAGCAAGCAAAGCAACACCAGAGAGCCCAATATCTGACAGCATTGTTCTAGATAGTCTTGCATCTAATGCAATTTTAGAGAAGGTGAATAACAATCCAAACTACGATGGCATCCAAGGACCGGTAACAAACTTCAGTTATGCAGTTGAGGGCGATTTGTGGAAGGTAACCGTTGAATTTATTGGAGCAGCAACTCAGCTAGCATCACAACCAATTAACGATGCAAACTGTGCTTGTGCTTGTGGCGAAAAGGATGGTGAGGAAGAAGAGACTGATATACAATTGTCAAACCTAGAGCAGAACCTATTAGCAATTAATAGGGCAGGAGATGAGGATAGTAGTGGAGCAACCTTTGCTAAGTTGCTCGCGAGTAATCCTGCACTTAGAGATTTAAACTTCGCATATGTTCGATTTACTGGTATAGATAGATCAGAAAAGGGAGAAGTTGATGATGGTATGATGGAAGGTGTAGAGCGAACTACTGAGGAGGTGTTTATAACACTTGAAGCCTTGACAATATTAATATCAAGAGTTACCGGCACAAAGAAGGATGGAAATTCATTTATCAATGCTGACGGTAGATTCACATTTATTGATCCATCAAACGGCCAGTACATGGTTGTACCAACACTAGACGAAGATATACCAACCATATCAGTCGATCCATATGTGTGCTTACTGCCTGGTCAACACGAAAAGTTGGTTGGAAAAACCAGTCTAGCGAATGAGATTAAAGAGGAAAGAAACTGGTTGCAGGCTATAAATGGATTGAATATTGACACGCTAAAACCTAGAATACTAAAAAGTAACAACACTATCGATGAGTTTTATAATCCCGGCAATAGCGCAGAGGGCTATATAGGTAAAATTCTAGTAAATGTAAAGCATGCATATAAAGTTTACAAAGCAAATGAATCTGGAACGTACTCTGATTTTCTGTTGGCATTATTAAATGACATAAATGATGTGACAGGCAATCTGTGGGAATTTGGTATAATAAACATAACAGATAAGCAAAAAAAAGATGCAAATCCGTATTACGATAATTTACTGACTATCATGGATATGAAAGCCGCAGAAAAGAAAACATTGGTACTGCAGATACGCACAAAACCAGACAGCTATAACAATCCAACCTTTGCACCGATAGCTAGATCGATATCAATAACTAGCAAGCTTACGGATGCAATGAAATCACAAGCGTTATATGGAAATGCTGCAAGAGGAACTAAGGATGTTGGGAATTGTGAAGATAGGTATACTCGGCTGCGTAATATTGGTGGTGGCGTAACTAAGGTGGACAACCAAGGCCGTCCATACACAGAACCTAGCTGCACAAACACATGCGTGAGCAGTGAAAATCCAAATGAAGACTGCGGCAGTTCGAAAGAGAAAGGGTTGAGTCCAAAATCGCAATTCGAAAAAGCAATGGCAAACTTGTATTTCAAAAGAAAAGATGCAAGAGTTGCATCAGCTAAAGAGGCGTACAAGAGTTTTATCGCTACGCTAAACCAAAACCAAACCAAACCAAACCCAGCATGCCCAACAATGGCTTTTCCATTTGAACTGCAACTGACGTTAGATGGTATCGGTGGTTTTGTTTGGGGACAGTATATAACAACAGACAGATTGCCAAACAGATATAAAGCAGGACAGACAGGTAAAGATCAGGTAGTATGGCAAGTAACAACTGTTGAGCATATGATTCAACCAGGCAAGTGGGAAACAAATATTAACACACTTGCAAGATACATCAGCAATGCAACAATAACGATAAACCCAATAAGATAACAATGGCACTGCTTAAAAGAAAACCATATCAAGGAGATCCAAGGCAACAAAGCAACAATGCCAAGTACACAAAAGGTGGAGAGCTTATGCTCAACGGCGAAAATTATATTGGACCATACCACATATATGGCATAGCTAGATTTACAGGAGAGGGGCATGATACATTCTCTCAGATACTTACACCATTTATTGCAAACAAGGATAAGGCTGTGTATATCAACGACACTTCAGCAGACTTTCAACCAAATGCATCAACATTCCTAGATTACTATCAATCACAGCCAAGACAAGAAAACTACGATGCTGGATATTTCTTTAGATACTTTGCGCAGAAGGTAATAGCGCAAGATGCGATTGTTTACGAGATAGCGCAAAGCACGTACGACGACAGGCAGTCTAGGGTAGATTTGGGACTGTATGGTGTGGTAGAGATATCTTGGAAACTAACCGGACCAATACGATCACAAATCGTACGCAACAGAATTGGTCCTGGAGTGTTGCAGGAATCAAAAATAGTAGGTATATTTGACTACAATAGAGAGCAGATCTTAAAAGCAAATACAGTACTGCCGGGATTAGCCACATCAGTTGTTAACTATGTTGAGTTTGCAAGACCAACACCACTTAATCCACAATTTGATGTAGCAACAGGAGATGTTATACTGAACGAAGTTCCAGCACCTATTGTAACAAAGCTAAATCAAGTGTTACGGAGATTATGATATTTATCCACGTTATAAAGCAATCAGACCATATACACGATAAGCACAACAAACCATTATATCTTTACAAGAACGAAGATGGTCTGGGTGGTGAACTGTTACCCTACGAATCCTTTGATTGGGCATCTTTAGTAGGTAAGCAGGTTTATGCAACAGATTCGAGGTATCTAAAGTATTTAGGAGTTGATGTAGGTGCATTCCAAGATGCATCTTTTATGTATTACAACAAGTGGAATACCCAATATGAGTATGAGGAACCATCTCTAAAGCACTTTTATAGAAGGCTATATCCTAATTCTAAGAGGGTCAACTTCCTTCTCCCGCAGTCTCATTGGTTAGATTATTGTGAGTCGATTTATGCCGCGTATAAACCTGTCATAGTGGGGGATTCAAACACATTCTATAAACAGCAGATTGATGTATTCCACACGATAGAGTCCAAGGGAATTATGTACGATGGAAAGCTCGAATATAGTCGGTATAATTTCTTTACAGCAACAGGAAGACCTAGCAACGCATACGGTGGTACAAACTTCGCAGCATTCAGCAAGAAGGATGGTTCACGAGATTTAGTACGATCTAGATATGAGAATGGATTGCTTATTGAGGTTGATTTTGAGTCATACCATCCAAGACTTATTGCTGAGTTAGTTAACTATGAATTTCCGAAAAATAAGAGTGTGTACCGTTACCTAGCAGAGCATTACTTTAAAACAGATGCACCAACGGACGAACAAGTCAAAGCAGCAAAGACAAGAACTTTCTACAAACTATACAGCGCAGATGAGGATACATCCATTCCATATTTCAAAGCAATAACGGAATATGTGTCGGGTATGTGGAAGTCGTATGAAGATGATGGATATGTGAAAGCACCTATATCAGGCAGACTACTTTATAGAGAAAACTATCCACAGATAATAACAAAGCAGACACTATTTAACTATCTTATACAGCTTACGGAAACAGAGAGGAATACAAAGGAGCTGGCAAAGCTAACTATTTTGGATAAGATAGTGCTTTATACTTATGATGCAATACTCCTAGATGTCCAGCCTGAGAAGGTTGAAAGTACGTTACTAGCAATAGCACAGGAGCTGCATTCAGAAAAGTATCCAGTTAAGATTAAAGTCGGACCTACTTATGCAAAACTAGCTGTTTGGGAGAATACGGGAATATTTATGTAAAAAGAGAATGACGAAGACGACTTTATTATGCACGTTTCTAAGCGAGAATGCAGTAATCGAGAGTGTGGGTGAGCTTAGAAGGACATATGGTCAGCAAGTACAAGAGATTGAATTATACAGATTCACCGAAACACCCCAGAACTACATATGTGTATTTAACACCATGGTAAGATTACCAACTTTACCAAACACCATAACTGTCAACAAGAAGAGGCAGACAACAACTTTTTATACAATTAATGCACTCAACACGTTGATTATTTCATTAAATGGTGGTATATTAGATAAAACATACACAGTCGATTGGAGCAACTACGAACATACACTAATATTGGCAGACAGGGGAGCTGGCTGTCGATTTGTAAAAATAGAGTATGTGCCTGTTGCATAATTGAAAAACAAGTAGTATATTTAAGTTATAAACAATTAAACCGTTATATCTATGGCAATTAATCTAGACGCAATCCAAAAGAGATTGCAAGAAATGCAACAATCCGCTAAAGGCGGAGGTAACACTGGCAACAAAGATTTGCAGTGGAAACCACCAGTAGGGAAATCACAAGTACGTATCGTACCCTACTCACACAACAAAGACAATCCGTTTATGGAGCTGTACTTCCATTATGAGATTGGAAAGCGTACATACTTATCACCAAACTCTTTTGGTCGTCCTGATCCAATTGCTGAGTTTGCTGAGAAGCTAAAACGTACTGGCGATAAGGAGGATTGGAAATTGAGCCGTAAGATCGCACCAAAGTTCCGTGTTTATGCACCAGTAATCGTACGTGGTGAGGAGTCTGAAGGAGTTAAGTTCTGGGGGTTTGGTAAAACTATCTACCAAGATCTTATGGGCTTCCTAGTCGATCCAGACTACGGTGATATCACCGATCTAATGAACGGACGAGACATTACAGTGGAGCACATTCCAGCTGACAAAGATGGAGGCTTTCCTAACTATTCAATTCGAGTGAAACCTAACACAACTCCAGCCACAGAGGATAAAGCAATTGCTAATCTTATTGTTAATGAGCAAAAGGAGATCACTGCATTGTTTGAAGAGCCAACCTACCAAGAGCTTGAGACAGCGTTGCAGAACTGGCTACAACCAAGCTCAGGTGATGAAGGTAAAGTGAAAGCTGGTACACCAATCAGCAATGCACCTAAGGCAAATACCGTGTCTGATGTAAAGAGTGCATTCGACAACTTGTTTGGTAACGAAATCAGTGATGCACCCTTTTGATCATGGCAAAAAAGCAAGTTACAGAGATAGCCGGCAGGGACGAACTAGCTTCATCCCTAGCTGAAGGACTAAACAAAAAGTTTAAGGACTTTAAGGCTGTGTACTTTTTGGACAACACCGAAGAGACACCAACTGATCTGACCGAATGGGTATCCACCGGATCAAGCACCTTGGACCTTGCAATTGCAAACAGACCTAATGGCGGTTTGCCAGTAGGCAGGATTGCAGAGTTTACAGGACTTGAAGCAGCTGGTAAGAGCCTGATCATGGCACACCTACTAGCCAATACCCAGAAGAAAGGAGGACTTGCTGTATATATTGATACCGAAAATGCCCTGAGTGAGGAATTCCTCAGGGCAATCGGTGTTGATGTCGCTAACATGCTCTACATACCTCTGGAAACAATTGAAGATATCTTCGAAGCAATCGAGAATATCATCGAATCAATTCGTAAGTCATCTAAGGATAGATTGGTAACCATTGTGGTCGATTCAGTAGCAGCAGCGACAACTAAAGTTGAGTTGGAAGCAGATTATGATAAGGATGGCTGGGCAACAACTAAAGCAATCCTTATGAGTAAGGCAATGCGTAAGATCACAAACATGATTGGCAAGCAACGAATTGTTCTAGCGTTTACAAACCAGCTAAGGGAAAAGATGGGTGTGATGTTTGGCGATAAGTACACAACGAGCGGGGGTAAGGCTTTAGGGTTCCATGCATCAGTCAGAGTTCGCTTACAGTCTGTTGGTAAACTAAAAGCCAAGATCGGATCAAAAGAAATCATCGTTGGTGTTGAAACCGAAGCAACCGTAACTAAAAATCGACTAGGACCTCCGTATAAAAAAGCTAAGTTCGAAATTTACTTCGACTCAGGTATCAACGACTTGGGTAGCTGGTTTACCTTGCTCAAGGAGTATGGAGTGCTTAGTGGAACAGGTGCATGGTACACTTTGGTACGTGAAGATACAGGCGAAGAAATCAAGTTTCAGTCTAAGGATTGGATAGCCAAATTAGAAGCTGATCAGGATTTAAAGAATTATGCATACGATAAGATGTGTAGCGTCATGATCTCAAAGTATAGGCATACAGAGCAATCAAGTGAAATTGAAGTAGATAGTACCGATGTAATAGGTTTCGATGAGTAGTAGATACCTTAAGCTCTGGGAGGAGTTAAAAAAAGAACCAATCAAGATAGTTAATAGGAACTCCAGAGTGCTAATTGTTGATGGCCTTAATACGTTTATTAGGTCATATGCAGCAAGTCCGGTTACAAATGATGATGGACTGCACGTAGGTGGTATATCGGGAACAATCCTGTCAATTGGTCATGCGATCAAGACAGTCGATGCAACAAGAGTAGTAGTTGTGTTTGATGGTAAGAATGGTTCGAAGCAAAGACGAGACTTCTTTCCAGAGTACAAGGCATCTCGTAAGTTTAAGATTAGGCTTAACAGATCAGAGGAGTTAGAGGAAGGAGAGGATTCCCAAAAACGACAACTACTACGATTAGTCGAGTACCTTGAGCAAATGCCGATTGATATTGTTACAATCGAAGGCGCAGAGGCAGATGATGTCATTGCATATATGGTGCAGGAAGTCTTCAAGGAGCAGTGCTACATTATGTCATCAGATAAGGACTTTCTGCAGCTTATAAACGAAAGAGTCCAGGTATGGAGTCCTACAAAAAAGAAACTGTACTATGCATCCGATGTATTAGACGAGTACGGCATCACACCTCAGAACTTTGTACTACATAGGGCAGTTGCAGGAGATGCCTCAGACAACATACCTGGAGTAGATGGTGTAGGCTTAAAAACACTACTGAAGTTGTATCCGAATCTAGGTGGCGAAGAGAGATTGTCAGTAAAGCAGATCATCGAGGAAGCAAAACAGCAACCTAAGAGTAAGAAGTATATGGCCATTGCAGAATCGGAGAGTATATTAGAAAGAAACCTTATATTAATGTCGTTACAGGATGTCAACATTTCAGCAACCAAAAAACTTTCAATCATAAGTCAGCTGGATAGGACTAATCGATTATCAAAGATGAAACTCCAATCGCTATTCTTCCAAGATCGAATGTCCGGTGTTATAAGAAATTTCGATGTGTGGGCAAAGGAGACGCTATATAAACTCGATATATTTTTGCTAGGTAAGTAAAAATTAGGTATAGTAGGTTATGAGCGATACATTTCAACATTACGGAACATCCTTTCAAAATAAGGTAATAGCAGCACTAATGTCCGATCGGATATTTCTGCAACAAATACACGACATCCTAGAGCCGAACTACTTTAGCTCTGATGGAGCAAAGTGGTTAGTAGGGCAGGTACTTGAGTACTTTGCAAAGTACAAAGCACCACCAACCTTAGATGTGTTTAAGATTAGCCTAGATGCTGTAGAATCGGATCTTTTGAAGACAACGGTTAAGCAAGCCTTAAAGGAAGTACTAACACATCTCAGTGGTGCGGACCAAAGTTATGTCAAAGATCAGACAATCAACTTTTGTAAAAACCAGAAGCTTAAGCAGGCAATTTTAGACTCCGTAGAAATGCTCAAGGTATCAAATTACGATGGTATAAAACTGCGTATTGATGATGCAATGAAAGCAGGTACAGATAGAAATATTGGACATGAGTACGCTGATCATATCGAACAGAGGTTTGCACAAGCAACCAGAAAGACATCACCAACCCCATGGGAACCTATTAACGATATTACAGATGGTGGTATAGGAGCAGGTGAGTTGGCGGTATTTGTAGCACCAGCTGGTATTGGCAAATCAATGGCATTGGTGAACGTAGCAGCGCATGCTGTAAAGGAGGGTAAGACAGTATTTTACTATACACTTGAACTTAATGAAGCATACGTAGGTGCTAGATTTGATTCTTTTTACACAGGAGTGCCATCCAGCGAGCTAAAGCACCACAAAGAAGAGGTAGAAAAGTGTGTAAGGAACCTACCAGGTAAGTTGGTTGTTAAATACTATCCTACAAAAACAGCAACAATTAACACAATCACAGCACACCTAGAAAAGTCAGCAATGCAGGGATATAAACCTGATATGGTGATTCTTGACTATGCCGATCTATTGAGAGACGTGTCAAGCAAATCATCAGCACGACATGACCAGGTTTTGGGAAATATTTATGAGGACTTACGCGGTGTTGCAGGCATCTACCAGATACCTATATATACAGCTTCACAGGCTAACAGATCCGCTCTCGAACAAGAAATCATTGAGGCCGACAAGATCGCAGAATCATACAGTAAGGTAATGATCGCCGACTTTGTTGTTTCCTTATCTAGAAAAGTTGAAGACAAGATCTCGGGTACTGGAAGGTGGCATGTTATAAAGAATCGATTTGGACCTGATGGTATAACCTTTCCTAGTAAAATGAATATGGCAGTGTGTAAAATAAATATATTTGAACCAACCAGCCAAGAAGGCACACAAGTCAATAATACTATGAAAAAAGGGGAAGAGGTAGTACGCCAGGCATTATCAGCAAAATTCAATGAGCTTATTAGCAAAGAATAGTTTAACACAAAATTAACAAATTATGAACAAATCTACACAAATACTTAGTGATATCACTATCTTCATGAAGTATGCAAAGTACATCCCCGAATTACAACGAAGAGAGACCTGGACGGAGCTTGTTGATAGAAATAAGGCTATGCACATTAAGAAGTTTCCACAACTAGCCGAAGAGATTGAAGAGACTTACAAACACGTCTACGATAAAAAAATACTACCATCGATGCGTAGTATGCAGTTTGCAGGTAAGCCAGTTGAGATTAATCCAGCTCGTATTTATAACTGTGCATATCTTCCCATCGACGATTGGAGAGCTTTTGGTGAAGTAATGTTTCTATTGCTAGGCGGCACTGGAGTTGGGTACTCTGTACAAAAACACCACATCGAAAAGTTATCAGAAATAAGACTACCAAACACAAATCGCAAAAAGAGATTCCTAGTAAATGACAGCATTGAAGGTTGGGCTGATGCAGTTAAGATGTTAGTAAAATCTTACTACACAGGAGCTCCTGTAGTCAACTTCGACTTCTCAGACATTCGACCAAAGGGAGCAAGATTAGTAACATCTGGAGGTAAAGCTCCAGGACCACAACCATTGAAAGAGTGTTTGATTAAAATTGATGGTATCTTATCAAGTAAGCAAAATGGAGAAAAGCTAAGCTCAATTGAAGTGCACGATATTGTATGTCACATTGCAGATGCAGTATTGGCTGGAGGTATTCGCAGAGCAGCCCTTATCTCACTATTCAGCGCAGACGACGACGATATGATTGCATGTAAGTCTGGAAACTGGTGGGAAGGAAATGCACAAAGAGGCAGAGCTAATAACTCAGCAGTATTATTACGCCACAAGATCACAGAGCAGTTTTTCTTTGATTTATGGAAACGTATTGAGTTAAGTGGTGCTGGAGAGCCTGGCATCTATTTAACCAACGACAAAGATTGGGGAACCAACCCATGCTGCGAGATTGCACTAAGACCGTATCAGTTTTGCAATCTTTGCGAAGTGAACGTATCCGACATAACATCTCAGGAAGACCTCAATGCTAGAGTTAAAGCAGCTGCCTTCATTGGTACACTCCAAGCTGGTTATACAGACTTTCACTATCTTAGAGATGTATGGAGAAGAACAACTGAAAAAGATGCACTAATCGGTGTATCGATGACTGGTATCGGATCAGGTACAGTACTTGGGTATAGTATGAAAGAGGCTGCTGACCTTGTAAAAGCGGAGAACGAAAGAGTTGCTGGTATTATAGGTATCAACAAATCAGCAAGAACGACCACAGTAAAACCAGCTGGCTGCCAAATCCCAAGCACCGTTATACGTACAGACAGAGGTGATTTGAGTTTGCACGACATATTCGAGCTAAATGGAGTAAACCTCGAGAATCATTTAGACGACTACAGAGAGTGGTTTCCTGTTACCACAGAGATAAGGGTATATGATGAGAATGGAGAGGAAAATAAGATAACCAAGCTTTTTGTGAATGGCTTCGAAGAAACGGTTAAGTTCACGATGGAAGATGGTTCAGTAATCGAATGTACCCCCAATCATAGATTTATGATGAAAGACGGCTCCTGGAAGCAGGCCATTGACATTACAGAAGAAGACGAATGGGCAGTGGTGTAATTTTCGAAAAAGATTTATGCGGTTTTGCGGTGTGCCCGACTATTTATAATAAAATAGAACTTATGGCATCGGTAAAACAGGCATGGATTAGAAAGTATGGAGAGGAAGAGGGTCTCCGTAGGTGGAAGGAGTTGAACAAGGGTAAGGGTACTTTGGAGCGGTATACTGCTAAGTATGGAGAGGCTGAGGGTACTAGGCTTTATCTAGAAAAAAACAAAAAACTATCGATATCTGAGGATTCCCTGAGAGCTAACGGAAAGACGGAGGATGAGATTAAAGAGATTCGTGCTAGACATGCAGAGAAGAGTAAGCAAACCCTAGAAAATATGATAGTTCGGTACGGAGAAGTGGAAGGTAAAAAAAGGTATGCAGCTTACAGAGATAAGAACAGGAGGACATCGAATCGTACTTTGGACTATTGGCTTAGTAGATGTGGTGGAGATGTTAATAAAGCGAAAGCGGCATTAGCGTGTTGGCAACGCAGGGATGTTAAGTGGTTTGTTGCTCGATATGGTGAGGTGGAAGGATTGGAGCGTTTTGAGGAAACTAACAGAAAAAAAGGAAGAACACTTCAAAATTATGTAGAAAGATATGGAGCTGTTGAAGGTAAGAGGAGGTTTGTAGAGGCATGTCGAAGCTGGAAAAAGGGTCAACACGGAATTTTCAATTCCAAGGGGCAGGTAGAAGTGGAGCAGTTTTTACAACAACACTTCAACGACGTCAGAGGCTATAGGTGTGAAACGGGTTTCATTCTTACGGAGCAGGAAAAAGCACAGTTTCTGAATCAAAATACGGTATATCCAGACATTGTAGTGAATGGTAAGTATATAGTAGAGTATGATGGAGATTACTGGCATGCGAACAGTGAAATATTTCCCGACGATGACACAGTAATTGGACGTATTCAGCAGACAGCGGGGTATATACGGGAGAGGGATAGAAAAAAAGATCGCTTCTTCGAACAAAGAGGTTACACAACCATCAGAGTATGGGACTCAGATTGGCAAACGAATAAAGAATTAGTAAAACAACAACTATTAAACACTATAAAATGAGAATAACAAAAAAAGAACTAACACAGGCTTTTACCGTGGATATTGAAGTAGAAAACAACCCAGTGTATCAGATGAAAAATAAAACAATATCACACAATACGACATCTTTAACACTAGGCACTTCCTCGGGAATTCATGCATGGCACAATGACTACTATATTCGTAGAATTCGTGTAGGTAAGAATGAAGCTATCTACAGCTACCTATTAGAAAACCATCCCGAGCTTATTGAAGATGAGTACTTTAGACCACATGATACTGCAGTAATCTCTGTACCACAAAAAGCTCCAGAAGGTGCAATCCTAAGAACAGAATCAGCAATTGAACTACTTGAAAGAGTGAAAAAGGTGCACAAGGAGTGGATTAAACCAGGTCACAGATCGGGTCAGAATACTCACAACGTATCGGCTACTGTATCAATCAAGCCAGAGGAGTGGGAAGAAATCGGTTGGTGGATGTGGGGTAATCGCAAAAGCTATAATGGATTGTCTGTATTGCCTTTCAGCGATCACACATATATACAAAGTCCGTTCGAGGACTGCACAGAAGAAAAGTACCATGAGATGATGAAGTCGTTGGCTACTATTAATCTAGCTAGAGTAGTTGAGTTAGATGATAACACAGAGTTAAAAGAAAATCTGGCTTGCAGCGGAAACTCTTGTGAAATTTCATAACAAAGTGCGAGATTCAATAACTAAAGACTGGATATTTCAGCAGTATATAAAGGAGCTCCTAAACAGGGGCTCCTCTACTGCTGATTATTATGAAGAGGATGGTAAAAGAGTGTTTACCGCAGATTACCATAAGAAGCGAGGACATTGCTGTGGATCAGGATGCAGACATTGTCCGTATAATCCAAGGCACGTTAAAGGAACAACAGACTATTTATAGCTATGAATATAGATCAAATTTTAACAGAATGGTGCTACCGATTACCAAAGGGGTATCCTACAGTTGTTAATGGTGTATTTACGAACAAAGAAGAGCTGCGAATCTTGAATCGGATACTACAAGAAAACGGGCTGCCAACTTATGAGCGCAAGCAGAAGCGGTTATTAGAATCACTCACCGAAGAGGATTTTGATAACATTCTTAGCACAGAGACACTCTCCAACCTAGACATAGGAGCGAAAAAGATTGTAGGCAGGGATGTGCAGAAGCTAATTGTTTATGCATCAGGAATATTATCATCCGACAGAAAACAATTACTGCTGCAGATAGCTAACGATCTTAATGGCAAGTATGTATCGAAATACTCATCCGTTGGCGCTGTTGAAGCTAACTTTCAAGGGATGCCCTTCTACGTTTTGCTAAAAGTGCTGGCAGATGATAAAACGAGCGTCAATGTGAAGGAAGGCACACCAACGCTCTTAGCGCAAGTCTCCGATATCGAACCAGCAACACCAGCAACGGCTATTGATTTAGCAAACAAAGTAATAGCCGCAGCAAAAAATAACGATATTGTTGGTGTCGATGAAGGAACACGCGATGAAGTGCTCAAATTCTATACAAACATGGTAAGTAAAGCCGGTGAGAATTCTAAGAACCTAAAACCACTAGTCAGAAAACTCAACGAGAGCATATCACAAGCACTATCCTTCAAGGTGCTGCTAGATACGAATCCAGACTTCGAAATTAATAGAGCATCCTTGTTTAACGATATCCGTCGTGCAGCGCAGCAAATCGTCAAGCTACGAGCAGACAAGTGGTGCCCTGGTGACATTTACTTTGTTAGAAAGGGTTCCGAATCGACGATCCAAGCAACAATACAAGAAGCGCTTAGTCGTGATAATGCGGAAGAGGCAATTACACTTCTAAATAGTCAGTTTTCTACAATTGAGGACTTTGATCAAAAGATTCAAGATGATCATAATATAGTAGCTGTATCCTTAAAAGAATCGAAAGCGCAAGGAGGTAAACTGAAATCGGCATTCAAGAGATACGAAGGTACCCCAGAGGAATATAATATTACAGATGTAGAGTTTGATTACGATGAGTCTGATCTCAGAGCTGGTATAGAACTAATTAGGGATATGCTAAATAAATATATCGCAGCAGATAGTGATACGGACTACATATATGTTGAATCTGCTATCGATCAAATAAAGGATAAGAAGACATTGCGTGGTAAGTATGCAGCATACAAGGCAATGGAATATATAATGAAACATGTCGCTAAGGTTGGTGATAATTTGGATGATGCCTTTGTTGGATTAGTCGCATATGGTTTTGGTATAATACAGCAGGGTACGGTGTCAATTAATCCACCCTTCCTGAAGCTTGTATCTGATGTATCAGGTAAACCAACTAAGCCACAATATTTTGAACCAGGTCGAACACTAGCGCTGTTAAGTTTAGATGGATCAGATTCCCCAGCTGAGATAGAGATAAGAGATACGGAGAAGTACGCAGGCCTGCAGGTAGTACTAACCCTATTACTTGTTGGAGCGGAAAGCGGTGGAGATGCCAAGAGGATTAAATATGAGATGAATTTCCGATATAATGGTGGTAAGCAAATAACAATTGAACTCGGACCTCCAAAAGAAATAATCTAATAAGGCCTGGTTTAATTTTAGTAGGGACTATTTATATATAAAGAAAAAGAAATGGTACTACTACAAGCAGAATCGTTGGGTGTATTTGAGACATTATCACAGTACGGAGCATTAGGTGTAATCACACTGGGTCTAGGCTCAGCATTGTGGTTTATGTTAAAACGCCAACTACAATCAGAAGATACACTAAAAAATCAAGTTGATGCTCTTCAAAAAGACATGACGGAATACATTCGTGGAGACCAACAACATCTAAAAACTAGTATTGATAATAACACTGAAGCACTTCGTGATCTAAAGGATATTATCTTAGAAGAATCAGCCCCTAAACGTACTACAACTCGTGCTCGTACAACAACTCGTAAAAAATGAAAATAGGTAAAGGTACAGCAATGTTAGGTATCCTAGGTGGGGGCCTGGCTTTAGTTCTAGGCCAATTAGGTACTGTAGGACAAAAACACCACAAAACTG
>Ga0181357_1000341_pt1 | contig 17149 bp, 19 predicted proteins | sample Fa13VDMM110DN_FD_130094 | JGI IMG/M metagenome (GOLD analysis project Ga0181357, IMG submission 130094) | Freshwater viral communities from Lake Michigan, USA - Fa13.VD.MM110.D.N | ecosystem: Environmental > Aquatic > Freshwater > Lake | place: USA: Michigan | collected 2013-09-24 | reverse complement strand
TGAAAAGCTAGCTGGATTTGGGGAATTTTCTTCACTCCCAACGGAATTAGAATACTGTCTTACTCATTGTAAAACTATCACTCGACAAGAAGCTCAAAATGCTTATTATGATACGATATGAAACATTTAGAACAACAACAATTAGAATATAATCAATGGCGTAGTGGTTGTAAAGCACGTGGATATTTTTGGAAGGTAGAGCGTACAGATATTATTAATTATTTAATTAAAAAATATAATTACGTTAATTATTTAGAAATTGGCGTTAATACAGGAGAAAATATAAGAAAAATTGATATCTTTCATAAAGATGGAGTTGATCCGGGAATTGAATGTGGTAATCCGGTTGAAGTAAATTATCCTGTAACTTCAAACGAATTCTTTGATTTGATCAGAGGCCATGATATTAAATATGATATTATTTTTATTGACGGACTGCATCATGATTATCAAGTTTATAAAGATATAAAAGATTCTTTAAATCATTTACAACCTAATGGGACTATAGTATGTCATGACATGAATCCACAATGGGAAATGGTTCAAAATAAAACTGGAAGGTTTCCCGGCTGTTGGAATGGAGATTGTTGGAAAGCGTGGGTAGCGTTGCGTAGCGAATTAAACAATTATTGCATGGAAGTAATTGATACTGATCATGGAGTTGGAATTATACGTCCAGGTGCACAACAGTTAATTACATTGCCATGTAAAATGGACGAATTAGAGTTTGAATATTTAGATATTAATAGAAAAGAATTATTAAATTTAATTACGATAGAAGAGTTTTACGCTAAATATGATTAAAATTAAATTATATGAATTAGATAAACATCGTAATGAATGTACATTTCGTCCATTTTTATACGCACAACATAGTTTACGTGATATAGGAATAGAATTTACAGAAAACGATTCGTATGATTATGCTTGGATAGCTCAAGCTAGTTTTTTAAATAAAAAAGTATCATTAGAACAATCTACTAACGATGGATTAGATTTTTTATCAAAAATTACTGGAGATTATATGCTCATTGATGGACAAGACTCAACTTCATTAATTGGAACATATGAAGTATTTAAACAATCTAATGCATTACTTTTATTAAAAAATTCATTACTTAAAGATAGTAGTTTATATAAACAAGGATGGCAATTAGGACGTACTTATTGGGGTGCTGGTGATTATAAATTAAACGATTTTGATTTATATTCAGACCGTATTAAATTATCAGGAACTAATTGGCTAATGACTCATTGGGCAGGAATACACCCTCAATGGAATTCAATAGAAAAAAAATACGATATATCAGCAATGTTTCAGTATCCAACAAAAGACATTGTATATGAACATGGATTTGTACAAAGTGTTCATTACGATAATAATCGAAAAACAGTTATTGATATTATAAATAAATTACCGTATAATATTGCTAAATTAAATAATGGTGAGCGAGTTTCTTTAGAAGAATATTATAATCGAGTATCTACATCTAAAATTACATTAGCACCATTTGGATATGGAGAAATGGCTCCTAGAGATTTAGAAGCTGCTATATTTGGATCTATATTAATTAAGCCTGATATGAGTCATGTTGATACTGTTCCTAATGTATTTGCTGATATGGAAACGTATGTGGCATGTAAACTAGATTATAGTGACCTGCAAGAAAAAATTGAAATGATTTTAGGAAATTATGAATATTATTCTTATATTGTAGAAAATGCTAGAAAAACATATATAGAAAAAATGCATCCTAATAATGTAGCGTTACATTTGTATAATATATTTTTAAACTTAAAAGGAATAGGAGTTGTATAATGAAAATAGGATTATTTTGGGATCAAGCTATAAAAATTAATTCATACTATGTTAAAGATGGGTGTGCTTATAGTTTTAAAACACACACTCCATATACATATCATCATTCATTATCTTCATATTGTTTTACTGCAACTCATAATTATCCTTTTTTATGGGGAGATGGGTGTTTTATAAACATATCAGAATGGGATACTTTTCCAGATTATGAATTAGACCTTATTTTTTATTCATGCACACGTGCCGGGATTGACGATGCTACTAAATCAATGTATACGGTTGATAGAATTAGAAAAAAATATCCTAACGCAAAAATTATTGGATACACTAAAGAATCTACAGTTAAGCCTGATAGAATGTTGAATTGGATTGAACATTTTAAAGAATGTGATTATATACAAGCTGAAACAGGTTGTGATATTTCTATAAATACTAGACCAGAAATTATTTTACAACATCATCCAGAACTTCTAGAACTTGAAGCGCAAATTGGGAAACAGTTTAATTTTGTCAACCAACCGATTAATATTGATTATTTTTATAATAACGTATATACTAACGAAAAAATATTTGGAATATTTGCATACCAACCAAATCCATCATATCGCCATGGCAACACATATAAGTTTGCTAACTATATAGGAAACAAATATAATATACCAGTAGTTTATAAATCGCAATATCCTGAGATCTGTGACAATATGGTAGCTCCACATATTGGATTCATTAAATTATTTAGTCAATATTTATTTCATTTTAATTTAGATCCGTCTACAGCACACCCAGGTGGCCAGTGTTGCCAAATCGCGAATGTAGGAAGTATAAATATAGGAGGTAATAATGAATCACACGCTTCGTTATTTCCTAATACATCAGGAATTGATGAAACTGAATTAGAAAAGAACTTTGTAGAATTATTAAATAGCACAGATAAACAAATAGAAACTATTACTTATGCTTTTCAAAAATTAAATAAATTATATAGTTTTGATAATGTTAAATCACAAATTAAAAAATTGTATGGAGTAATATAAAGTTATTATGTATAATAAAATTAGAAAATTAATTGTAAAAGCAGCGTATGAAGCCAAACATGGTCATATACCTAGCGCATTTTCTATTGTAGAGTTATTAACTGTAATACATGAGATGAAAGAAAAAGACGATGTATTTATCTTAAGTAAAGGGCATGCCTGTTTAGCGTTATATGCTTACTTAACAGTTAAAGGTATTATAGATGAAACAGAATTAATTAATTTCGGAAAAAAAGGAAGTATATTAGGAGGACACCCAGATAAAAATAAAATTAAAGAAATTTACGCTTCAACAGGATCATTAGGGCATGGACTGCCTATCGCAGTTGGAAGTGCTTTGGCTAAGAAATTAAAAAAGAATACAAATAAAGTATTTTGTATAATCGGAGATGGGGAAGCTAATGAAGGTACTATTTGGGAATCATTAGCAATTGCGTCTAAATTAAAATTAAATAATTTATATTGTATCGTTGATAATAATAAATCACAGAATAGATCAATGCCATCATTAAATTTATTTGATAAGTTTAAAGCTTTTGGATGGGAGGTAATTGAGATAGATGGGCATGACGATACTCAAATTATAAAAGCTTTAACAGCAACACACGACACGCCAGTTGCAATAATTGCAAATACTATTAAAGGTAAAGGTTTATTAGAATTAGAAAGTAATACTTTTGCGTGGCATCATAAAGCTCCTTCAAAAGAAGAGTTTGATCAATTTATTCAAGAATTAAATGAGAATTGAATTTGCAAATATTTGTAAAGAATTAATGATATCTGATCCACAGACGATATTACTAATTGGAGATATTAGCCATCATCTATTAAGAGAGGCTGAAGCTGTTGACCCTAGCAGATTTTATAATATAGGAATTTGTGAACAAGCTATGATTAGTATGGCTTCAGGTCTTGCTTTAGAAGGATATCGTCCAATAGTACATACTATAGCTCCATTTATAGTTGAACGTGGCTACGAGCAAATTAAAATTAACTTAGGCTATCAAAATACTAACGTAACGCTAGTATCTGTTGGAGCTTCTTTTGATTATGCCGATTTAGGATGTACTCATCATTGCTATGGAGATATTAGTGCATTAAGATTAATTCCAAATTTAGAAATTTATATACCTGGTAATTCAAATGAGTTGCGCCAGTTAATGAACGCTACTATATCAAATACCAGCCCAAAATATTTTAGACTTTCTAATCAAGAGCATACACAAAAATTAATTGTAACACCTGGTGAAATTAATTTAATTAGAAAAGCAAAAAATAATAAGTATGTTTTTGTAACTGGGCATTTATTAGATGATGTTCTTGAAAATGCAGAAATTGGAATTTTATATGTATCTACATTATCACATATTACTAACGAATCTAAAAATGTAATTGAAGAGCTGTTTGATACAAATACTATTTTATATTCTATAGAATCTCAATTTAAATCAGGAGGGTTAGGAGATTTAATTTCTGAAACATTTAATCGATATGTAAATAGAATAGGATTGGATCGAAAGTTTCTTACAAACTATGGATCTTATAATGACTTACGAGAAGACGCGGGAATCAGTAAAGAACAAATATTAAATAAATTATTATGAATACACATATAGAATTAATCTGTAATAAAGTCTTTAAAGAATTTAACTCTACAGTATTTAAAAATAAAACTATATTCATTACAGGCGCTAATGGATTAATAGGAGGAATGTTGTCTGACTATTTTCATTTTTTAAATGAAAAATACAATTATAATATTAAACTAATACTATCAAGTAGAAGTGAAAAAGAATCTGCTTCTAGAATTGCTGATATTATTAACGCTCCATTAACTGCATACATTTCAAAAAATTTATCGTTAAATATTAATTGGGATGAATTATCCAATATTGAAATTGATTATTGCTTTTATTGTGCTGGATATGCTCAGCCGGCAAAGTTTATCAGTCAGCCGATGGAAACATTAAATATTAATACTAATAGTTTATATAGTACATTAAACGCTGTATTAAAAACTAATAAAAAAGCTAAATGTATTTATTTAAGTAGTTCAGAAATTTATTCATCTAATACAAATTCTATATACGAAGAATCAAATTTAATTACATTCAATCATCATAACAATAGAAATTTTTATATTTTAGGTAAACTAAATGGAGAATCAATAGTAAATAATTTTAGAAACTTAGGATATAATGTAATATCAGCCCGAGTGTCTTTATGTTTCGGCCCAGGAGTATTAAATGACGACTCTAGAGTTATAACTGATTTAGTTAGAAAAGGATTAACTTCAAGTGAAATTAAATTATTTGATTCTGGCAAAGCTATTAGAAAGTATATTTATTTGTCTGATTTTTGTGTTATGTTATTTAATGTAATAGAAAATGGTAAACATGAAGTATATAATATCGGAGGAGTTGAAGAAATGACTATATTCGATATGGCAACTATAATTGGAAACGTTTTAAATAAACCAGTTAAGTTAGGTTTAGAAAATAATATCACTACTAAATCAGCACCGGATAAAGTGACAATGTCTTTAAACAGGTATCACGAAGAATTCGGTGATAGAGCATTTATGCCAGTTACAACATGTATTGAATATTTTGTTGATTGGTACAAAAATTCAATTTATTTAAAAAACTAACTTATATACAGTATGAAGATATTAATTACAGGAGTAGCGGGACTAATAGGATCAAGGCTAGCAGATTGGATTATCGAACAGTATCCAAATTATAAAGTAATAGGCATAGATAATTTAAGTGGAGGCTATATTGAAAATGTAAATGATAAAGTTGAGTTTATTTGTATGGACTTAACATTGGAGCCAACAAAATTATATCATATATTTGAAAAGTATAAACCTGATTATGTATTTCATTTAGCAGCTTATGCAGCTGAAGGGCTGTCGCCTTTTATTAGAAGATATAATTATCAGAATAATTTAGTAGCGACTGCAAATATAGTTAATGAATGTATTAAGCATGATATTAAGCGATTAGTTTTTACTTCAACGTTAGCAGTGTATGGACATGGCAATGGAGGAATATTTGATGAGTCGCAAGTACCAATGCCAATTGATCCTTATGGAGTAGCAAAATATGCATGTGAAATGGATATTCAAATTGCTGGAGAACAACATGATTTAGATTGGTGTATTATTCGTCCTCATAATGTATATGGTATTAAACAAAATATTTGGGACAAATATCGTAATGTATTAGGCATTTGGATGTTTCAGTATATGAATAACAATCCTATGACTATTTTTGGTGATGGAAAACAAACCAGAGCGTTTAGTTATATAAATGATATAGTTGAGCCACTATGGAACGCAGCAACTAAACCTGAAGCTTCTAAACAAATTATTAACGTAGGAGGAATATTTGAGTATTCAATTAATGATGCTGTATTAATATTGCAAGATGTAATTGGAGATGGAAAAACTAAATATTTAGAAGCACGTCATGAAGTAAAGGCCAGTATTCCAACATGGCAAAAGTCAGTTGATCTATTAAATTTTAAACATACAACTAATTTAAAAGGAGGACTAACTGAAATGTGGGAATGGGCTCAGCTGCAACCTAAGCGAGATAGTTTTATATGGCCTTCATATGAATTAGATAAAGGTATTTATAGTTATTGGAAAACGGATAATAATTAAATTTGAAAATACAATAGAATTTATTATATTAACTTATGAAAAGAATACTAGCGATTGCTCCGCATACTGATGATATTGAATTAGGCTGTGGAGCAACATTACATAAATTTAGTAAACATTATGACATTGATGCAATTGCGATAACTGCAGCTCAGCCACTCTCTTCCGGAGACCCAGTTGCAGAATTTTTCGAAGCAATGAAAATAGCAAACATCAATGCTAAATTTTTAAATTTTCAACCTAGAATTTTAAATGAATCTAGACAACAATTATTAGACTATTTTTGGAAATTACAACAAGAAAATCATTATGATTTTGTATTTTGTCCATCGTCATATGATCATCATCAAGATCATCAAGTAGTTTATGAAGAAGCGTTTAGAGCATTTAAACATTCTACTATATTAGGATATGAATTACCATGGAACAATAGAACCTTCCGTACCGATGTATTTATATCAGTTGACGAAGAAGATTTGCAAGCTAAAATTAAAATGCTAGACTGTTACAAAACTCAGCAAGAAAGAGCGTTTATGTGTAAGGATTATGTATTTGATATGGCTCGAACTAGAGGACTTCAAGTTGCTAGAAAATATGTTGAATCATTTGAAGCAATACGAATAATTGATTTATTATGAAAAAAAATGTAGTATTTTGGATAGGAGTTAAATCTACTAATGAACAATTAATAGAATTAAAAGACTATGGAGATTGGTCATGGATGGATTATTCAAAACAAACTTGGGAGTTTTGGTGCAAAAAACAAAATGTAGAATTTGTTCATTATGACCAAACGTCAAATCCTGATACGTTAAATCATTTAGTTAATTGGCAAAGGTGGTTTGATTTATTTAATGTATTAGATTCAAAAAATATTGATTATGATCAAATATTAGTAGTCGACGCATCTTCAATGGTGCATTGGAATGCTCCAAACTTTTTCGACATTTCAAAAAGAAAATGGTGTTCATTTAGAGCTAATGAAAATTTAAAATGGATTATAGAATCATATGATGGCTATCAACCATTATTTCCAGAAGTTAAATTTGATTACAATGATTATATTGCTAGCGGGTTAGCTATTTTAAATAAAAGTCATAAACCAGTTTTAGATGCATTAAAAGAATATTACGATTCTCATTACGATGAAATCATGTATACACAACGTACTGTTAAACGCGGTAGTGATCAGCCTGTAATTAATTTTATGTTACGAAAAATGAATGTAGAAATTAATCATTTACGTTTGCCATACGCTGCTAATCATATAGCTAGACGTGATATGTTTTCTTATAATTGGCAATTGCAAGAAAATACAATGCCTTTCTTTTTAAAGTATTTACATATTTGGTTTTATTCTGGATTGCCTGACCGAGGCGCTTCAAGAAAAAATTTAATGGACCAAACTTGGAATATAATTAGTAAATATTATGATGAAAATTTTATACTTAATCAAGTTAAATCAAAAAATCAATATGTTAAAACAACTACATATAAATTTAAACAAGACTTATTAACTTATTTAAGTGACAATTTTAAAAATAAAACAGTTTTAGAATTAGGATGCTGTCGTGGAGATACTACTAAAGTATTAGCTGAACTTTTTGAAAAAGTAATTGCAGTTGACATATCAGCTGAAAATATTGAGTTTGCTAAAGCTAACAATAATAAAGATAATATTAAATACATTAAAGCTAATGTATATACGGAATTAATATATCCAGAGAATGTAGATGTAGTTATTATTGACGCAAGTCATGAAGCTGAGCAAGTATATTTAGATATTAAAAACATGTCAGAACGATACAATTCTCCAGTTATAATTTTAGATGATTATGGAAATGGAAATGATATTAAAGTTGCAGTTGATAAAGCAGTTAGTGAAGGTATTATACAAATATCTAGATACATTGGAGAAAATGCTGGATATAATGTTACTAGATTGAATGGAGATGTAATTACTTTTACGGGTGCTGAAGGAGTAATTTGTAATTTAAAAAATTAATATGAAAAATATAGTTTTTATAGTAGATGTTAAATTAGAAGGTTCGGGTAGATGGGCTGGAACTCGAAGTGACCCATATAAATTTAGTATCGCTGCTTGGAAAGAATGGTGTAAAAACAATAATGCGGAGCTGTTTGTATTAGATAAAGAAATTTTACCTCATAGTCATATGCCAATATCATGGCAGCGTTATTTTATATTTGATTTATTAGATGCTAATGAAATTGAATATGATCAGATAATGTATGTAGACGCCGACACGATACCTCATCCGAATATGCCAAATATATTTGATATGAGTGAGCGTAAATTTGGATTTGTTCATAATGAAGGAAGTTATGATTGGGTATTAAGAAGTATTGAAAATTATTCAAAACATTTCTTTAATGGCTATATGATTCCATGGGACTATTATTTTGATTCAGGGGTATTACTTTTTAATAAAGATCATAAAGAGTTTTTTAAGAAAATAATTAATTTTTTTAATGAAAATAGAGAACAATTGTTAGCAGCGGAAAAAACATGGCACGTGGGTACTGATCAAACTCCTGTTAACTTTTTAGTGCATATAAACGAAATTGATTTTAAAGTATTTGATTATAAATGGAATATGGTTGATATGCATCGAAAAGAATTATTACAAGATGATTTACCTTTTATTAAAGCTGGATGGCTTTATCAATATAATAGTATTCCAAATAATAAAGAAGATATTTTAACTTACTATTGGATGGAAAAAACATTTAAACATTTATATAAAGAGGTATCTATATGAGTATAGGAAGCGTGTCAATCTCAATTGAATGTATTAACTTTATTAAAAGTATACTGCCTATAAGATCTATAATTTTAGAATTAGGATCGGGACTGGGTACTGTAGAATTAAGTAAATGGTTTAAAATGTATTCGGTTGAAAATCAATTTGAGTGGATGAATAAATTTCCAGATTGTACAACATACATTCCATGTAGAACATTAACATATGATGATACGTTTACTGCGCCTAATATAGTAGGTACTCAGGCTGCTTGGTATCACCCAGACGACTTATTTGAAAATTTACCAAAGTCATATGATTTAATTTTAATCGACGGCCCCGGCGGTTGCTATGGCAGAGGCGGATTTTTTAAATATTTAGAAAAATTTAATACAAACGTTCCAATATTATTTGATGATATTAATAGAGAAGCCGATCTTGATTTAATGATTAAAGTATCACAACAACTTAATAAACCATATACTATTTTAGAGTCAGATAGAAGTTTAGGATATATAATATAATTTTTAAAACAATGATAGACATACATGTAAATTCTGAATGGACTTGGGTATTTGCTTCTGCTTTACCAATGGCATATGGATCGTATTTACATAATAATTTAAACGAAGTTCACACATTAAAATCTGCAGAGCCGTTTTTTTATTTTTTACGCCCAGAGCAATTTAAGCCTTTAACTGAAATTGGAGATATTGGTTACAATCGTGATTCATATAATCATGATTATAATCCTGTAGAAATTTATGGCCCAATGTGGAGGCCGCCACCGATTAAAGAACATTATTTAAGAAAACATAAAATAAAAACAGCTAAAGAAATTTTAGTAATTAATAATAAATACATTGAAGAATGGGGTTGGCCATGTATTAATTATTTAAACGAAGAAGTATTAGAACAAATATTTTTAAAGTATCAAGATAAATATGAAATTTATTATATCAGATACGACGGTAATTTTAATTCAAGCGATTATTTTGATTTGCAAGACGTAACAAGAGAAGGCAAAGTTTTTGATAAAGGTGCTATAGGTAAAGAACTTCATGACTATGCTTTATTAAAAAAATATCCAAAAGTTCATTCAATTTATGATTTTATGAAAGATCATAATTATGGATTCAATGAAGCGCAATGTGTTATATTAGCAAATTCAAATAAACATATTTCTGTATCAGGCGGCACGGCAGTATTATCTAGTTTATTTAAAGGCGACAATATTATCTATACTAGCGATATTGAGCTGAATAGAAATTTAGAGCGAGGTGTTTGGAAAACAGATTCTTGGCTTAAACGACTGTCAGGGTCAAAAATATATGGAATAACAAATTACACCGATTTAATGCAATTAATAGAATCTCAATGGTAAGTAAATTAAATATGAAAACTAAATTTGCAATCGGGTGTCTTGTACAATGGTATGAAGTTGAAATTATACATGATTACTTTCAAAGTTTACGAGAAGCTATAGATTTATACAATGGAGATGTAGAAGTTAATATATTACTTTCTACTAATGAAGAATTAGAAAAATGCGAATCAATTGATTTAATGGCACATTGTGTTAAATCTATTTCATATGCAGCCGCAAAGTATAAATTAAAATTAAGCATGACAAATGACTTAATAACTATTTCAGACTATCGAAGAACGTTTAACGATTCATATTGTGAGAGTGTTGATGTGTTAGTATGGGGCGAATCAGATATGTTGGTTCCAAAGCAAATGTTTACGGCATTAGATAATTTACATCAATCACAATCATCGCAAACTCCTAAATATCTAGCTACATTCGGAATTTGTAAAATGTGGGATGATACCTGGAAACCTTTAGAGCATGTAAAATTTACCAATAAACCATTTATTGAAATGGATACTACCAATTGGTGGAGTTTACGTTATACTATGTCAATAGAAGAAATGAATACATTTAATGATGCTGTAGAAGATTTAATAGTAACTAATATACAACCTCATAAATTTAATGGCTGCGGATTAGTAATTTCTTCAGAAGTTATTAAAGCGGGGGTGAATATTCCAAAGTCAATATTCTTTGTACATGAAGATACTGCTTTTATGTTAATGACTCAAAAAGTTTTAGGCAATATACCGCAATATCATTTTAATAATATATTAGTCGTACATAACCGTAAACATATTAAAAAACGATCGTTTATAAAAGGGGAAGAAGGAATAGATAAGACTAACACAGGTGAGCTACGCAAAGTTCATCCATGGTATTCATTAGCTAATAAAATGTGCGAACAAAATTGTTATAACATATTTAATCCTAATTATAAATCGTTAACTTGGAAAGACGTTTATGATAAAAATTAAATTAGACATAGATAATTTTAAATGTTTTAGTGGGCTAATACATGCTAAATCTATATTACCTGATTATAGTATTGAATTAGTAACTGGCGGAAGTTATGATTATGAATTAGTAGGTACTAATGAATATATGAATACTGGAATGTCTTTTAAAGACAGCATTGAATATGGGTGTAATGCTCTATCTAAAAAAACAGGAGATTATTTTTTAGTTCATGGCGGAGACTCAACATCACTTACTGCAGCATATGAAGTATTTAAAAATTCAAATTCTAAATATTTGTTTAAAAAACAATTACTAACTCAGGAAAAATATAAGGAATCAAGTATAATTGGAAAATGGTTCTTCGGCACTGGGTCTGTATTAGATAAGTCATATAATTTAACTAATGAAGAATATAGTAAACTTAAGTTATGTGGATATAATGTTGGGCATAATTGGCCATCTTTACATAAATTGTATCAACCGGGTAATAAAGATATTGATGTAGCAGCAATTTTTCAAACAAAAATACCTAAGGAAGTATTTGACCATGAAGTAAGAACTGACACATTATATTTTCAACATAGAAATAATGTATGGAAAGAATTGTCTAAACTTAATTATAATATTGTGTCTGGACAATTTGATTCTAACACTACAGCTCAGACTTTAAACAGATCTAAGATAGCAATATCCCCATATGGAATGGGAGAATTATGTTACAGAGATTTAGAAGCTATTCAGCATGGATGTATATTAATTAAACCAGATATGAGTGATGTAATTACAGAGCCTAATTTATTTATTAAAAATCAAACATATATACCATGTAAGGTAGACTATTCAGATTTAAATAACATAATAGAAAAAGTATTAGGAAATTATAAAGAATATTCTTATATTATAGAAAACTCAAGAAAGCGATTAGTAGAAGTGTATTCAAATAATGCCGTTGCAATGTATTGGTATAATTTCTTTACAAATTTAGATAGCATAACACAAAATTAACATGATTACTACTTGTATATCAACAAATAACAATTTAGAGTATTTGAAGTTAGCAGTTAAATCTGTCAGGCAAAATGCTTTTTATAAGCATCAGCCAATTGTAATCTATGCAGAAAATTGTACAGACGGAACTAATGAATGGTTAAAAGACAATGAAAAATTATTAGAATTAACTTACTTAATTGAAACGAATGAAATAGAAAAAGGCATTGGCGGTGGAATGAATAATTGTGTTAATATGGCACAAACTAAGTATGTAAACATTATTCATTCTGATATGTGGTTGGCGCCAAATCAAGATTATGAACTTTTAAAGTTATTTAATGGAGTAGACGATTCAGTTAAATTAATAGCTTCGTCATTTAGGATTCAACCTAAAATATTTCCAGCCGATCCAGACTATCGACCAGGTACTGTATTTGTGCCTGTAGATGAATTTGGCGTGTATCATAATGATTTTAATGCTAATTATTTTGATGAATGGGCTGTTGAGTTTTCTAAAGAAAATAACGTTATAGTTAGAAAGGCCGGCGGTGCTGGTTTCTTTTGTCGGAAAGACGATTATGTTTATATAGGAGGTAATGATCCATTATTCGCTCCAGCATCTTGGGAAGATATGGATTTATTTATTCGAATGCAGTTAGAAGGATATGAATTTAAAATGACTTCGAAATCTGTAGTATATCATTTTAGTGCGCGCGGAAGTCACTTTCGAGACGAAGCAAAAGATAAATTTAATTCAAAATCGAACCGTCAAATTAACGCAGAAATAAATAATCAACAAAAATTTATTAATAAATGGGGCAGTCTTCCTGCACATGATCAAGACTCATTTGTTGTTCCAATTCTAAATGATAAAGTAAAAACAAAACTTGATTTCTATAAAAGCTTTTAATATACTTAATTAAAATTAGTTTATGAAAAAAATATTATTAATAGGCAGTAATGGATATATTGGTACAAAGTTATATACAGAATTAATTAAAACACATTTAGTAACGTGCGTAGACGTAGACTGGTTTAATTTATCTTATTCAGATTATATTAAAACTGATTATAATAATTTAGAAGAATCTTTTATTCAGGAACATGATATTGTAATTTTATTGGCCGGGCACTCAAGTGTAAAAATGTGTGAAGGTATTACTGGTAGTGCGTTTTCAAATAACGTAACTAATTTTATAAATTTAATATCTAAAATAAAAAATCAAAAATTCATATATGCTAGTAGTTCTAGTGTGTATGGTTCAGTTGGCGGAAAAACGGTAAGTGAAAAATATTGTGGATTCAAACCATATAATCAATATGACATATCAAAACATGTAATTGATTTATATGCCGAAAAATCCGATTTAGAATTTTATGGACTTAGATTTGGCACTGTAAATGGATATTCTCCTGTTATGCGAAATGATGTTATGATTAATTCTATGGTAACTAGTGCGATGGAAAATAAAGAAATTAAATTGTACATTAAAGATATCATGAGGCCTATATTAGGTATAAATGATTTATGCCGAGCTATATTAACTATAATTGAATCTAATCAAGATTTGCGTGGAATATATAATTTAGCTTCATTTAATAAAACTGCAGAACAAATTGCATATGAAGTAAGTGATGTAATAAATGTTCCGGTAAATGAATATTTAGCTGACCCGACTCAATTAGTAAACATTAAAGCACAAACAAAATGTTATAACTTTTCTATATCTACTAGAAAATTTGAACGTGCTTTTGATTTTAAGTTTTTTGAGACGGTTGAAAGTATAACTACAGGTATAGTATCTAATTATAATAATATAACACAAACTACTAGAAACGAAATACAAAATTATGTATCATAAAAAAATTGAATGTATTTGTTGTAACAATACAGAATTAATTAGCGTTTTAGATTTAAATGAACAGCCGCTAGCTAATTCATATCATACAAATGAATCTGAATTATTAACTTTTCCGTTAAGATTAAATTTATGTACATATTGTTATCACTTACAATTATCACATATAGTAAATCCAGATTTATTATTTAAAGATTATTTATATGTTAGTGGAACAACATCTACATTAAAAGATTACTTTACTTGGTTTGCCGACTTTGCTATTGAGCAAATAAATAAAACTAAAGGAAGTGTATTAGATATTGCGTGTAATGACGGTTCACAATTAAATCCATTTAAAAAATTAAATTGGGATACATATGGAGTTGACCCTGCGGAAAATTTACTTAAATTAAGTAACGTAAATCATAATGTTATTTGTGATTATTTTAATGACAGTTCATTTAAAGGAACAAAATTTGATATTATCATAGCACAAAATGTATTTGCGCATAATGAAAATGCAAAACAATTTCTAGACGACTGTGAAAAATTAATGGATGATGAGTCGTTATTGTTTGTGCAAACTTCGCAAGCTGAAATGATTAATCAAAATCAATTTGACACAATATATCATGAACACCTATCATTTTTTAATATTAATTCATTTAACGAATTGAGTAAGCGAACTAAATTAAATTTAGTTAATGTAATTAAAAGTCCTGTACATGGCATTAGTTATATTTTCGTATTAAGTAAGAAACAATTTAATAAAGCATTGGTTAAAAACTTAATAGATGTTGAAAGAGAAAATGGATTACTATCAAAATCTACTTACGAGACATATAAAAATAATGTATTAAAGATTGTACAAGAATTTACTAACACAATTAATACATACAAAGCCTCAGGATATAAAATAGTTGGATATGGCGCTGCAGCAAAAGGAATGACATTTTTAAATTTTGCTAACGTTAAATTAGATTATATTATAGACGATAATGAATTAAAACAAAATTTATATACTCCAGGTACAAACATTCAAATCAAGCCGGCAAGTTTTATTAACACATACGAGGACACTGATAAGATATTATTTGTGCCATTAGCGTGGAACTTTTTTAAAGAAATTAAAACAAGAATTCAATCAGTTAGAACAAACCAAAACGATTTATATTTAAAATATTTTCCATCAATATCAATTGAAATATGAAATACATAACCAATATAGATACTATATCAGCTCTTTTAGATAGACTAATAACTGAAAACATTAAACTGTATTTTTTTAATAAAGACAATCTTACTGAAAATATAGCACATCAACAAACAGTAATATTAGAAATTAAAAATAAATTATCAACAATATTAAGTGATACAATTAAAAACAACAACTATCAGTATATTTCAGAAAAGCGTACATACAATGAGTCTGATATAATAGAGACGCTAGAAGAACTTATTACAAGTGATATCACTACAGGAGAAGGTGATAGAGCAAATCTTAAAGAAGCGACCTCAGAATCTCCTAATTTAGATTTATTTGTTTTTAATCATAAAAAAATACGTAAAGCAAATGAACGCAGAGCGAATTCAAAAAATAAATTAGATATGCAATTCAAAGATATAATTGAAAATGGTATTAAAGAATAATCCGGAATTTGCTTATGAATTAATATTAACAATTCCATATGCATACTGGTTACATGAAACTGGTCAGTTAGAAAAAATAATAACTAGTAAAGACATGGCGCCGTTTTATTATTTTTGTAATAATGTTGAAGAGGTATATACACATAGAACAATCGACAATTCAACATCAGGCATTGCACTTTTACCTAATACATGGCCACATCATAATTGTCTATCAGTTTTAGGAAAAACGTATGATCTCTGCACCAAAGAAGAACAAGATTCTGTTAATGGAGTTTTAGATTATTCTAAATGGTCTCCGCCTCCTTTTAAAGATTATTATTCTGCAACAGATTTGAATATTGAGATGGCACTTGGTAATAACAAATACGTTATCGTAAATAATATATACAATATAGGTGGGCATGCAAGTAGATTTTTTGACATAGATACGCTGTATGAAATATTTAATTATTTAACAAAATTAGGATATACAGTTATTTATAAACGACCTAATAATACGGAATTTGTAACTGATCAATTGGAAACGAAAAATGCAGAATTATGGCATCATTATTCAGCTACAAGTAAATTCACTGATTTTGATATGTGTAACTGGTTTAATGGTAAAGTCATTGACATTAATGAATTAAAAAAACAATATCCTAATTTATCATACAATGCATTTCAATTGAAATTATTTTCCGGTGCTGATTCGTTTATTACTGTTAACGGCGGTGGGGCAGTGTTATGCGCATATTTTGGTAAGCCAGTAATAATTTATGCTCCAGAAGGAAAAGAACTTCGTCCAAATTATTTATCAGGAAAAAATAGTTATATAAAAAGGTTGGCAAATTCAGAAATATTTCCTATATTTAGTACTAGAGAAGATGGTATGAAATTTGGGTTTGATACTGAAAAAATAATGCATACAGTTAAACAAGTAATAAAATGAAAATAAGTTTAATAATACCTAGCAGAAACAATTTAAAGTATCTTAAATGGGCATACAAATCTATTAGAGATAATCAAGAAGATCATTTAGTAGAGATATGTATAGCTGACGATA
>Ga0181357_1000340_pt1 | contig 17151 bp, 19 predicted proteins | sample Fa13VDMM110DN_FD_130094 | JGI IMG/M metagenome (GOLD analysis project Ga0181357, IMG submission 130094) | Freshwater viral communities from Lake Michigan, USA - Fa13.VD.MM110.D.N | ecosystem: Environmental > Aquatic > Freshwater > Lake | place: USA: Michigan | collected 2013-09-24 | reverse complement strand
GTTTTTGTTCTGGGGCATAAGCTATAACAGGATATCCTTCTTCATCCAAAACAAACTGATAAAGTTCACCTGCTCCTGCTGTTCCCCCTTGAACTGTGCCGTTTACTCTTATTTTTTTCTGATAAGCTTCTGGAGGATTCAACACTGTAAATGATACGCCATAATAAGGACTTGCAAGTGTGCAATTTAATACTGATAATGTAACAGGATATGGCAGGATTTCTGGAAACAAATCATCAAATTCTTTTAGTGTAAAAACTAAATCTATTTCAAAATATGTTTTAGCATATACTGAACTCAAATAGGTATCATCAGCATCAGGTTTTTCGTCCCCATTAATACCAGGCACTGTTATTGGAGTTTGACTAACTTCCAAACTATAAGTGATAGTCATTAAGTCACCTTGATAACATCAAATTGAATATATACAAATGTAGCGGAAGCTTCAATATAATCTACATTTTCATCAGTTGTTGTAAAAGTAACACCGGAAATGCTTATAGGGAAAGCATCTTTAAATATAAACTCATAGTTTGGATTCTTTTGACTAGTAAGTACAGTAAGAACTATATCTGATCTAAGCCCTTCACCAGTATAGGTAGGATTTTTAGCTAGATTTGCATATTCTTGAAAGTCTGATTTACCAAGTGCTCTAACCCAGTTATGGACCTCTAGATAGTTCTGAAGATTTTCATCCACTTTAAATGTAAGTTCTAGCTCATCATATTGGAGATGATCACCTGCATATGGAATAGAAAGAAGTGGATTTGGGGTGTCTACTTTGGGTAGAGATAGACCTGGTATATTGACTTTCTGCACAAAAAAGTTAAGATTAGGAGCTCTCTTTAACTGAAACTTAAAATTTAGTGGCGAAAGAAAGTTTGGCATAGTTTGAGTTGACATAATAATACCTTAATCTAGGTTTTAGTTATTTATATTTTTCTTGATAAATATTCATGCTGATGTTCTCCTGTATAAGCATTAGAGTCCATGGGTATTCCAAGGTACCGCGATGGACGTTTTTGTTGTAAAAAATAACCCCGGAAGTTTCCCTCCGGGGTTATTTGTACATTACAATTTAAATTATTTACTATTAACTATGTTTTTTAAGCATAGCAAGTATGTATTTTACATTAAGTTGGATACAATTAGTCTTCTGTAGTAAATATTTGTATTGAAAGTAAGTGCACCAGCTCCAGCAGTTGTACCTTGTGCAAAAGGATTAGCAACCATACCATATCTGGTTTTGAAACCAATCTTTGGTTGAAAGCTATCTTGATCAACTGCACGAACCATCTGTAGTGGAACATATGGGCAGTAGAATAGACCAGCATCGAATGCAGAAGATCCCTTATAACCAACGGTTAGGTAGTTGCCACCGATTGCATATGGGTCGATATAAACCTTTAAACGACCGTTAAGAACACCAGCAAAGGTATTACCTGTGTCATCTACTTGTAGGTTATTAGAGTTTAGAGCAGGAGTATAGTCAAGTACACCAGCCATTTGTAGAGCAGAAGCAACATCAGAAGAACAGATTACGATGTTGCCCTTACCACGACGGGTTTGCTTGGCAATTTGATTGGCTTCACGTTCTAGTTGGAACATAAGACCCTTGAACTTTTCAACTGACCAACGACCGTTTGAGTCTGTGTCAAGGTCAAAGATACCAGCAGTAGTTGTGTTTTCTTGTGCACCAGCAACGGCAGTAATATTGATTGTGCGAACAACTTCACGATTGATTTCCGAAAGGATTTCAGCGGAAAGAATATTTGCAAGTTCGGTTTCAGCATCTAGACCATGGATAGCCTTAAGGTCTTGTGCTAGTTCCATTGTGTATTCTGCTTTTAGAGCACGGCTCTTTGCAGTTACAGTAACTTTCTCAATTGAAAATGCCATTTGAGCAAAAGCAGAGTTGGAATCAGTTCCAAGAGCTTCTGCTTGGGCTGTAGACATGCCGGAACCAGTGTTGTAGGTGTTAACGGCAGTCAATGGGGTTGTGTTAGATGCACCAGGAATGGTACCAACAAACTTTTGACCGAATGTGTTTGCACCAGATACAACGGAAGCGAATGAAGAATTTCCTTCGTTGTAGAATGCTTCATCACCGGCTTGGTTGCTGTAGCGTGAACGCATTGCAAAGATAAGTCCTGTTGGACCGGTCATTGGCTGTGTGCCGCAGATATCATAAGCAATGAGATTTGGCATTGCACGACGAACTAGGCTAATAAGCACTGGATCAAAAGTGTCAATAGCACCGGTTGAAGCGTCTGAACTTGAACCTGCCATAGCGCTTGATGGAATAGAAGAAGTCATCGCTTCGCTTAGCATGGTCTGATATTGACCATGAGCAGATGATTCACGCATTGCACGAGCAGTGTTCTCTAGAACAACAGCAGTTACAGAACGGCGGTGAGAGTCTTTAATCGGAGGAAGATCAGCGTGCTCCAGAATTGGCGCCCACTTCTTCTGTAGTTCTTCGTTAAGATACATTTAATATCCCTTTCTTTCTATAGTTAGGTTGTATTATTTATAAAAGTTTATTTTTTAACGGTTCTAGAAATTGCTTGTGCAAGTCTATTAATTTCAGGGTCGCTTGATGCATTTAGCATTGTGGTTTCACCTTCAAAGATTTCTTCCTCAATGTTGGAAACAGGAACTGCTTTTTTGGCAAAGTATGTTTCTTTTACATAAGATAGCTTCTTCTTGTAGGTGTCCAGGTTTCCGTCAAAGTCAACACCTTCAGCAAGTGTTACAAACTTTTCGGCCTGAGTCATTGTGAGACCTTCAGCCATATCTTCAAGAACGGCATTCTTTTCCGACTCGATTACGATATTCCTAAGCTCAACATTCTCTGTGATGGTTTCATCTAGTCTGGCTTCTAGGTCTTCAACCTTAGCAGCTAGTTCTTCAACAACATCAATCTTATCTTCTGGCATATCAATATAATGCTCAGCAAATAGATTCTTTAGTCCATCAATAAACTCACCCATAAGTTCATTACGGAGTGTGGATTCAATGGCAACATCGTTCTCTTTCATCCAGTTTTCAACTACATAATCAAGATACGTATCTAGTTTACTTTCTAGAGCGTCTGCAATATCTGCAACTTCTTCTTCAAGTCTAGCGGTGTATTCCTCTTCTAGACGAGCAGCTTCCATAATGGTTTTTGCGTTTACGGCCGCTTCAAATAGAGTTATAGCTTTATCTTTGAACTCTTCTGATAGGTCTTGACCCTCGAACATTTCCTCTACATCTTCTTTCATTGAAGCAAGTGGGTTGTTCTTGTTGTCTAGCTTTGGCATAGCATCACGAGTCTTTGGACCTTTACCGGTTTTTGCATCAATAGTTGACGCATTGGAATCAGCTGATGCACCAGATGGTAGTGAATCGGCTTCTTTACCAACGAGAGCCATAGCTTGTGTATACCATTTTGTAAGGTCATCCTTACGCATGGAGTGCATTGCACCAATAACCGATGTAATTGCTTCAATCTTTGACTTTGGATCGGACCCGGTTGAGCGTGAATCTGGCTTCAATGTCTCAGAAGCTACTGATTCCTCAATATCTTGTCTATCATCATCGATATTGATATTTTCTACTTTTTCCGTCATAAATGTTCTCCCTTTAAAGTATTTTGGAATATTTATATAAAGTTACTTTTTGATACGAGAGACTTTACATAACTCTCGAAGATACCTAAACGATTTTGCTCTAATTCGTCCATAGACATTTTCTTAAGAGCCTTCCTTGTTTCATGGAGTTTTTGTTCCATCCAAGTGTCTTTAACTGGATCATAAATCCAATCAACATTTTCCATAATACCCTTCACAAAAGCGTCGGGAGCAGATGGATCTGCAACAATATCAGCAGCAGTAGCCAAACGAAAGTCATCTTGAACTTCCATAATACCTTGTTTGTTAGGCTTTAGTGATCCCATACCACGGGATGAAACACCTAGATTTGCACCAGATTTTAGTAGTCCTTTGGCAATATTACCCATAGGTGTATCTGTAAGTTTAGCTTTACCGATGAAGTTATCGCCATCACGTTTTAGTTCGGTAATCATATGGGAGACTCTATCTAGATTGATCTGTGGACCAGCAGGGTGCCCAAGTTCACCAAACGCTCTATTATTCTTTACAATCTCATTCATATAACGTTTGACTTCTTGTTCCATGATATTCATGGGATAGACTCTTCCGTTTTTATTCCTTTTATTTGCTTGTAAGAATACACCATGAATGTAATGATCTTTTTCACCAGTTTCTTTGGCTTCGGTGATGAACTCTAGTTCTTCAATTTGTTCTATAATAAGTTTCATTTTAACCTCTATAAGCCGCAGATGTTACTTGAATTGCGGCATTAGAAGAAATCAAATCAGTAGTTGCTTTTTGTACAAAGATATATTGCCCTGCTGGAAGAACAAATGAGGCATATTGTGTAGTAGCATTTGAATATAGATTAATTTGTGCTGCAGCAGCGGCAGAAACATAAAGAACAGTTGAACCATTTACTGTATTTTGTGTAGTAACTGCAATAACATTTGCTGAAGGTTTAATGATATTCATTATACATTTCCTCCAGTATTTACATCAACATTCATATTTGGAAATGTCATAGGCGTATCCATTGGAGCAGTTTGTTCTTTTTCTGGCTTGTTATGATCACCATATACCATATAGTCATGTACTGCAGTTACGTTATCTTTAGCAACTGCAATCTTAGCTTGAACCCATGGTTCTACAACTTGATCATCAGATAAGAACATTGCTAGAGCAATAGCTTTATTTGCTAGTGCACGAAGTTGTGTCTTTGCCATTTCGGCTGATTCATCGTCATGATTTTCTTTAACACTTTTTTGTTTTAGATTTTTTTGTTCATAGCAAGAAGCATTTTCATGAACGGGGCAATATTTATCTTCTTCAGTCATATTGCACTTTGTAGATTCTTCAAATGATTTTGCAGCAGACTTATAACGATCAGCTTGTGCTTTATGATGAGTTATATCACTTTTATTTTTTACCTGAGTTGAAAACTTACTGTGATAATTTGCCATATGCATATATTGTGCTTGTTTATTACCAGATTTTTCTGCTTTTCTGGCCGACATCAAAGAATCCGTGCGATCATTGATTTGCTTTACAGTAGCTTCTTTAATAGATTCATATACTTTTATAGAATCATCTTTATCATTACCGTGAAGTTTTTCAGATTCTTTGTCTAGAACATATTTTGTAGTGCCTTTATACACATCATCTTCATTACCAACACGATCGGCGTGCTTTTCAGTCTTGTGTTTTGCTACAAAGTCTTGGTCACCTTTAGATTTAGGTGCGTAATCCACACCAGGTTTTTTACCAGTAGATCCTGGTTCTATTTTGGATGTTTTGACACCTTTGAGGATGTCACTCAGTGGTTTCGCCATCTTCTTCGTCCTCTAAATCTTCTAATTCTTGTTGATTGGCGCCGAACATTTGTTGAGCTATTTCAATTTTTTTAGCATCAACAGCAGAAGCTATTCGGGATGCAATAACATCATTAAAAGTTGTTTCAAAGTCTGCTGGTCTTTGATTAGCACTGTGCATAATTAAATCATTAATATCTGGCATTATTTATCCTCACCTTTATTTCTAGCTAAAATCTGTGAAGCTGATCTATATTTTGATTCATCTGAACCAAATCGTTTTGAAAGTTTACTTAGACGATCTACAGTCTTTTGAGCATCAACTACTTTATTTTTATCATCATCTTGTGGTTCATCAGTTGATTGTGACTGATCTTGATCATCTCCTGGTTGCCCAAAATCATCAGCACCAGTTCCAAGCAGACTCATATTCCAACGAGGATCTTTTTCTTCTTCTGCAATCTCCTCATCCATCTCTTCAATCATATCATCTGATTGCTTAAATACATGCTTTCTTACATATTCATGTGAGAAATATTTACCGATAAGTTGATTTTGGTCAAATGTAGAGTAAAGTTGAAGTCTATTTTGTAGAACGTCAGAATCTTTAAGTTCAGTAAAATGATTATCTTTAGTAAAATCATATCTAATATCTGGTGCAATATTTTGCCAATCTTCAATAGACATAATACCTTTGAGAACTATTTGCTTTTCAAGCAGAGAAGTAAATAGATGAGAAAATCTACCTCTAAGTCTGTTTATAAACTTGGAGAACTTAACTTCATCACGAGTAACTTCTGTTGCTCGACCAATTGAGAATAGAGCATCTGAATTAAGTCTATTAATTGGTACGTTTAGTGTACCAAAAAGTTTCTTTTGAAAATATAGAACATCGTCCATTTCACCAAGCGTTTGACCACCAGGAAGTGTAGTAACCTCAGTACCTTTACCACCTTCTCTTCTTGGCAGCCAATAATCTTCAAGCATAGTCATAAATTTGCGATCATCCCGCACTTCACCAGAAGCAGCATCATAGATCAATCTATTCTTATGCTTGATCATGATATCGCGTACGTATTGCTCTGCTTTCATCTTTGGTAGATTACCTACGTCGATATACCAAATTCTTCTTTCTGGTGCACGAGCTAGTCGATAAATGACTAGAGCATCTTCAAGTGTTCTGAGTTGATTGAGTGATTTAATTGCTTTATGTAGATATGAGAGAATCATAGTTCCCTGTGTATCTGTAAGTCCTGAGGTAACATGGACAATAGAGTCTTTTGCAATCTTAAGACCAGTAGTTGTAGGACCTATAACTTTATTGCCATAGTTGAAACCTTTATCATTAAAGATAAAGTATTCATTTTGTACTCTAGGAATAACTGCATCACTGCTTATTCCGCCTGGTACTTTTCGTTTACCTACTTCGCGTATTTTTCTTATCTTTCGTGGATCAACATATCTAAGTTCTTTAATACCAGACTTAACATCATTTTCATCTATTAAAATATGGTAATAAAGTCTACCATCAATATACCATCTACGGTAGATTTCATATGCTCTTTTTTGAAAGTTTAGAATATTAAGAATATTTTTAAACTCTTCACTAATAACTTTTTTGGTTTTTTCTGTGACTTCAAGATTATCAAGAATAATATTTACTATATCGTTATCATCAATAGAAATAGATTCGTTCACAATTTCATCAACTGCAGAGTCAATCTCTGGTTGAAGTGCCATTTCTCTATATTTTGTGACTAATTCTGCTTCGGTACGAACAGTACCATCTAGATCGATATACGTCCCATATGCTCCACCTGCCGCAACAACGACAGCACCATCATCTGATTCTTTTGGAGCAAATGATGGTGCAATATCATTGGGCGTAGAACGAACAAATTCAAAACCAAAAAGACGCATATTTATACTTTCTTGAATCAGTTATAGTATATAGAGTGGGGAAGAAAACTTCCCCACCTTATATAATATACGAGTGTAGAACATTAACTTGGAGGTGTACCTAAAGAATCAAAAGCCGTGTTAGTAGGTAGCCAATAATCATACGCAAAATTTACATTAAATGTTTGAATTGCATTGGTGGTATCCCAATCTAGTTCCATTGCTGATATTTCTGTTGGAAACAGACCAACAAATGTATAAGAGCGAATAATTTCACTGGTTTTTGCAAAATGCTTTACAACAGCTCCTGCTTTATAACCATTAAACCTTATACTTTTAAGATTAGATTGATTACTATTTAATGTGTTAGACCATGCCTCAAACATTTCTCTTACGTCATAATCCTCATCATTCATTACTGTTACTGACCAATCAGCAAATACTCTATCACCAGCTAATTTAATTTTTCTACCAAAATATGGTACATCAATCTGTCCAACAGTAGATGCAGGTATAGATGCTGCTCTACAAGTAAAAGCAAGCTTTGTTAGAGTTCTATCAAAAGCTTGAAGAGGTGCCGGAAGAGTCATTTCAACTTGGAATAGAGATGCTCGAGCGCCCCCGAAAACTAAACCTTGTTGTTTAAAACGACTGATATTAAATGACATTTTTTAACTCCTTTTTTGTTTATTTATTTAACTACCAATAATTGTAGTAAACTCTACACCAGTTCTAACTGCCACAAAATTTAGCTGGATGAAGTTTATGGAACGTGTTGGTTTGATATAGATATCACCACGGAACTCATTGCGGTCGATTACTTCAGGAGTATTATTTGTTGCATCACATACCACTAGGAAATCAGTGATACCTCTGCGTCCTTGAACGTCACGTAGAAAGGGGTTAATAATATTTCTAAATTGAGTTCTTGTGAAATCATCATTGAACTCAAATAGAGTTGTTTTAGCAACTTCAGAGATTGATTTTTCTAGAACAATGAAGAGTCTGCGTACATTGATTCTATTAAATGCGGAAGGCTTAGAGGTAGCTGTTTTATCGCCGTAAAGGAGTGTGCCTTGACCAGCAAAAGATACTACTGGATTAACTGTATTGGTGTAAAGAAGATCACGCTCGGTTTGGTTTGGATTGAAACGAAGCTTTACAACGTTCTTGATTTGACCACGAGATACACCGGCAGGAGAGAACCAAGCATCGTTAGTTTGATCAGTACGAGCACAGAGACCAGCAATATCACCATTTAGTGGAATATAACGATATACATCATTATAGCGATCATACATGTATTTATAACCGGTATCAAGAACTGCGTAGCTTGTATCTGTTACAGCGCCTCTCCAATTTACAATTGATTGTGCTTCTGCGCCTGAATTTGAAGTAATCAAGGCATCAGGCGGTGAAGCAAATACGATACAATCTTTACGTGTTGTAGCAATATTGTCTATTAAATAGTTTGCAAGTTGAAAACCAGTAACAGTTTGATTATTTACAGTTGTAGAACCACCAACAGATTTACCTGTAATGATCAAACCGATATTAACTGCATCTGTTGATTTAAACTGATCATAAGCAGAAGCAAGAACACCTAGTGTAGCACTGTTTTCTGTATAACCATCTTGACCACCAACAAAATTTAGACGTACAGGTTTTTCATTTGAAGAAGTTGCAACATTTGTAGCAGTAGCAGATGTTGCACCTGTGCGATCAGTTGCCCACCAAATATTAGTTGATCTATTATTAATAACCGTTTTGTAGTAGTTTGATGAACCATCTGCGGTTTTAGCATCAGTTGCGCGAGATAGTCCCTGATAAACTTCTAGTATTTGTCCTGGAACACCTGAAAACTTGCCATTTGTATCGGTTACAACTACATGAACTGTGTCAATAGCAGAAGTATTACCAACTTCGGATACAAATTGTGAAATTTCAGGCGCACCTGAAACTAGACCATGATGTTCCCAGAAACGAGAAACTCCAACAACGGAGTTATTACCATTTACTGTGGTATTTGCTACATAATCAGTTGAAAGTATATACTTGTCTAGGAAAGATACTGTAACTGTGGCAAGATTTGAAGAAACACTTGGTGCGCCAATTGCAGAAATTGTAAGATATTGAGTACCAATAGCAGAATTACCTACTTTAATTGCATCGCCTACCGAAAGTGCTGCTGAAATGGTATTTGCATATGTATTTGCTGCTGAATCCAGATTATCAGAATCAAAAGATAATGTAGCAGTATTTGAACCAATGCTAATGTTAAATGCACCAGTAATATTATTACTGCTCTCTATACCAGCAAGATCAAGAGTAGAAGAATAAGCATTTACACTATCGCAAATTGAAACTCTTAGTGAGTTACCTAGATCACCAGGATACTTAGCAACATAAAGAACACCAGATTGAAAGCTTGTGCGCGCATCATAATCAATTTGATTCTTTACAACATTGTTTGCAACCGTTACAGCAGCGGTGTTAGCAACTGCATTTAGTGCAGAATTTGCATCACCAGTTGTAGTATTTGCAGCACGCACAACAAAAAGAGTTGAAGAATAGCTTAAAAAGCTAGCGGCAGTCAAAAATGTTTCTGGATTTAGAGAAGTTGGCTTACCGAAGCGAGCTACAAGTTGATTTTCGTTTGAGATGAGAACTCTCTCACCTACTGGACCCCAACGGAATACACCCGCAAAGGCAGCTGCAGAAATAGAAACGCTTGGAACAACCGTAGTTAGGTCAACTTCAGAAACGTTTACACCGGGACTTACTAATACCGCCATAATTTTCTCCTTTCAAGAGATGTTGATATTTATATATCAGTTTATTTTATTGATAGAACGGCATAGTAAAAAGATCAATCTCGCTATCAAATCTAACTATGTTTATTTATAAAAAGTCATTTTCTAACGAATTAAACCAACCTCTTGACGGTTTTTCAAGTATTTCATTTACGGATTCACCATGATCTACAAACCCAAATGGTAAAAGATCATTTTCTATTTCATCTTCTGATTTCTCACGAAGTCTAGCCAAAGTATTAATATCAGTAATATCTTTAAAAAACGTCTGGTTGGATAACCAAGCAAATAGAACCAATCCCATAACCATATCATCATGGTTACCAGATTCAGCTTCATATGACACACCTTTTTTAGAAAACGTAGATAATTCTGAAATGGTGTGCTTATCATGAACTACAAGTTGATTTTGTTCTATGAGAAGTTTGAGAATAGAACAGCCGACAGATTTTACAGTTTTTGTGGTTCTAATACCTTTATCTACATTAGTACCAAATCCAGAAGAGATTCGTTTACCACTTCGCCCAGCATTTTCGGTGAAGAGTATATTCTCATATTCAAAATCATAATGAAGTGAGGTTGATATTTGTTCACCTAAATCATTAATTTCTACAAGGACTGAAGCATTGTTATAACTTTTTGCTATACGATAGACGATCTCAGCATAGTCGATAGGTGTCATAAGATTATTACGATAGGCACAGACTTGTTGATATGGCATTGTAGTTACATCAATAATGCTAAATGCTGAATAGTCTAAACCTTTACCTCTTGAAACGTCTACAATAGAAACGTAAGTGCGCCCAGGTTTTGAGTTCTCAAATAGAGATAGACCATCACGCTCGTTTAATGGTATGGATGCATGTAGTTGTTTTAGTTTCCAACCAGCAATAAGTGTACCTGAAGATCCTTGGAACTCAACTTCATATTCTTGAGAGAACTTCTGTATATCAAAGTTCATTGCCGATAGTGTGGCTTGTTTCCAGGCTTCATCTCTACCAGGAACCTGTGACCAATGAACCATAATAGGTTTATATGCGTTTTTACCTAACTGAGCATTTGTCCAAATATGATAGAAGTGATTTAAACCATTTGGTGTTGAAACCAGAATAAGCTTTGATTCTGCACCAGATGAAATAGTAGGATATACTGAAGTAAAGAACTCATCCCAATTGTCAACAAATGCTGCCTCATCAATAAACACCATATTAATAGAATAACCACGAATATTATCAGATGATGTAGCGGCGGCAATGATTCTGGAGTTATTTTCAAGTTCAAACGAACCTTTATTCCATTCTACAACACCTTGCTGAAGCCATTTAGGTAAATGCTGATATGCTAGTTGTATTTTACCAAGGATTTCTCGGGCAGTATCACCTTTATTTGCTAGCAACGCTACAGTTTTATCTTGATTAAAAAGAATATACCAAAGAATAAATGCACAAGTCACGCTTGACTTACCAACTTGTCGCGCTGTGGAAAGTACTGTATAACGATTATCAACCATAGCCATTATCATTTCTTTTTGATAATCGTACAGTTTGAACTCAATGAGACCACGATCGATGTTGATTATACGCATGTAGGTTTCAACAAAATAAACCACATCTTGTGAACACTTTGCATATTCTGCAATGATATCATGAGTCCAGTTGATAGAAACTCCAGAGCGTTTTAGATTTGGATTTCCATTATAAGATCTAAACTTATTAAATATTTCTGTTGACATTAGTACTCTTTATTGGTATAATAGGTATTGACCTTAAAGGAATGGTATAGGATTATTGATTCTTCAAGTCTGCTAGAATCTTCTGAAGCTCTGTTGATGTTCCTACAAATAAGTTGTTTGTAACTTGTTTTGCTTCTTGGTCTCTAGGTTCATCAGCTTTGTCTAGTTCTCGAATAGACTTTTGAACTTTCAACAGTTTCTCTGAAGCATTAACTACAGTTGTCATAAGGTTTGAAAGTACTTCAAAGTCTCTAGCATTCTGTGATTGATCTGCTATTTGTGCCATTCTTGATATGGCATCTGATCCATTTGCAATTACTTCACGAATGTTTGCTCTAGCATAAGTAAAATCTTCATTTGCCGAATCATTCTTAGCATTTGCTACCATAGTTGATATTGTAGTAGCAAATGGAGAAGGCATAATACCTAAAGCATTATTTATTGGATTGGTATTTGAGGTCATAGAGTTTCAGTTATAACTGTTACAAATCCAAAGTCATCGCTTGCCACAATATCATTAACTGGGATGGATATACTTGAGTTTGAAGTTGGCTGCCCATTTGAGGTTAAGCCCGGTTGAATATGAATAGTCACTATTGGATCATCTACATCCGAAATGGAATCTGCTGTATCTGGTGGAATAAAGATTTGTGTATTTGCATATTTGATGACTTTGGCGGTCTTTACTGGTCCGTATAGATATCCTTTGAGTGTGAAATCTAATGTCCATACCATGGATCTTCTTTTATCAAAGTCTCCATCATAAACATCATCTACATTTACTCTATTTAAAATGATAGGAATATCATGTTTGATATTCATCTCTGGGATAATATTAGCGGTAACAGTCCAATCGGGTGTAAAGAATGGAAGAATCTGCTCTACTATCTTAGTTCCATCTTCAGCATTCTTACAGAGAATACTGAGTTGAAATGATATATTATACGGAACAGGAACATATTGGGATTTACGTTTATTTTTATCAGCATCAGTCACCGATACTCTATTAACAGACTGTAATTTTCTAGAACTATCATAGTCAAAACCAGTTATCTCAAATGACATCATAGGTAAAGGAAAAACGGCAGTCGGTCTATCTATATTTGAATCTTCTACTACTCTGGATAATGCTTTATCTTTTGGTCCATAGGTAATGGGCACACGCATAAGATTGGTGACAGCTCCATTCTTATCGGTTCTAGTGATATAGATATTATTGAATAAGGTACCAAAACAAATGATATACTTGCGGATAAGATTAAAATAGAATGGTTTAAACATTAATAATCATCCTCAGCAAACGGATTCTTTTCTTCAAAGTTGATAAATGAATCCGAACCAATACTGAAGTTTTCTGTACCATATTGAATAGCATCATTATCTGCTGCAGGATTTGTGGTAGATAGATTATAACTTTCCATAACTAGAATATCACTGTTCTCATCTACTAGATAATCACCATTTTCATCCATAAGTGCATGGTCAAAGATATTTGTGGAATAATTCCTTTGTAGCTTATCAATCTCTGCAAACCCAGTATTGAATACTTCATTAGAGTACTCGAAGAGCTCACAGGTAAACTTCCACGTAGGCAAGGTACCTAGTGGATAAAACATGGAGAACTTATCAACATACATGACTTTGAAACATTTATTATTCAATGGAAAGTAAATAAGATCACCTTCATTTGGTCTTTGTTGACTGGTAGCCGCACCAATATTTTCCTCAAAGATTCTCTGTGAAACTACAAATGTTACTTGATCTCTAATCTGTAGACCAAACTTAGACATGAAATTCCCATCACCAGTAAAGCCGTCGATAGACTCAATATACATCACAACTTGTAGAGCTTGAGTATATTCTGATGAATCATCCTCAGTATAAAGTTGATCAAAGTTTGTAATTTTTCTAGGAAGATACATCATGTCTTGCCCGTGGATTGATATGGACTCAATGATTAAATCATGTAGCAGATTTTGTTCACCAGACGATGCAAAGTTATTGAAGTAAACAGAACTGCTACCACGCATTTACTTATCCTAAAAATTCTAAAAGTCTGAACATTAACGTGATGTTATTCTATACATATTAATATCAATCAGCCGCCAATCATATCAGTTACCGGAAGACTGTAAGAACTAATCATTTCTTGTTCTAGATCTTGACGCTCTTTTGTAGCTTCATTATAAATTGTCTGCCCATTAAAAGTTAAGCCACCGGGAAGTTGCATCCCAGAGAATTTCTTCAGATTAGTTCCCCATTGTTGCTTGATCAAGCATGTAGCATATCTAGCTAACCAGCGGTCTTTCCATACATCAGTATATGTTGCAGGATCTACAATCTGATATGCTTCAACAATGATATAGTCACCTTGACTAACAACATTCCAATCCATATCAATATGAAGTCGATTGACATTACGATTATAACGAATAGGTTGTTGCCCTACAAGCATCTGTTCTAGAAACTGTATATGAGTTAGCGCCATGTAATATGGTACCATAGAAACAGAAGTCAATGTATAAAGATCATTCAAAGCAATCTGATATCGAATATTAAATAGACTGTTTGTATTCAGTCCTTGACCAATAGGAAACAAGTTGACAGCACCAATGATATTCTCAGGCATTGTAATATATTTGTTTGTCTTATCATTATCCGTGATCTGATATTTGTAATAAATCTTTTCAGTGCCGTCAAAATGATAGTCCCAATAATATTTTAATGCTTCATCAATACGATCATCAATTTGGTCATCATCCACATTAATTTCAATTACGGGTTTACCTAAAGTTCGTAGGCAATATTCAGCAAATTGTGGTTTAGTTGTTGGAGTAGCCATATGACTTTCTCTTTTTTGTAGATTCTAGTATAACGTCGGGTTTATTTCTACTGATGATAACGATTTCAGGCTCAACCACTTGTACTTCAACTACACCTGCAACTTCATGTTCTGGTACTAATGAATATCCATCAGCAAGAATTGTCATAGCATCTATAGATTCTGGTAGTTCCAAGTCAATACCATTATCGGTAAGTACTTTTACAAATGCTGGTTTATAGTATCTTCTAGGTCCAAAAATAATTTTATTATCTTTAACCAAAAGATATAAAGTGATGGGTGCTGTCATTTTTTTACTTTCTAATATCTTTTCATATAAGATATTTATATTATTGTGTTTTATTTATAATTGATTAACTGTTGGGAATAGACAAGTTGATATAAATCTTTCGACTGTGTCAGAATCAAATCCAAGCGATTTCATAACTTTTGGTGTGTGAGGGTTCAGTTTTTGGTTGTTACAATACCAATTTTGTGATTCTGTTGAATCTATATCCGAAGAAGAACCAATGTTTTCAAGATAGTAATGAAGAGTCTCATTGGCTAACGAAAGAATAATGTCAAGCTCTTCGACCGTGCTTATATTACCAGCAGCAACCATACTGCCAGAAAATATGTTCTTTGCCCACTGAGGTAGTTCTCTTTTCTTCGACCATTCAATACCATCAACTTTGTCATGAAACCAATCTAACATGCAGTGTTGTTTGTCATATCCAGGTGAAAAGTCATGGAACGCACCAGTAACTTTAGACGGTCCTGCTATTAAATCGAATCCGTATATTGGACCAGGATCATTCGTGTGCGGGAAGATGCACAAATGCATCATGTAGAGTTTTTTTGTATCTCTCGCATCCAAAATATCAAGGTGGGCACGTCGAAATACACCGGATCTAAAAACATAATTTGGCCAATCAAAGCCGTGATCTTCTTCAACTGGTTCACCTTTTCTTTTAAGCACATTCAGAAAATTGTCTGATGCTTGTATGAGTCTATCAAATATCATACTCATTAGCTAAATCCTCAAATAATTTAATAGCAAAATCAAAAACAGTATTGGCTTCATCAGCCATGTTTAGTGATAGTTTTGAACGAAGCTTTTGTATGAGTTCATTTTTATTTTCAAATTCATACATATTACCGGGACCGGGTGTAACTTTCTTAATCATAGCGCCACCAAACATATCGCCCATATGCCTAACATATATATGGGCTAATAGTTTATCAACATCAGTTATATTTGTTACATAATTGGTGTATTGATATGTTGAGGGATAGATTTTTAAATCTATGTAATTGAAGAATTTAAGATCTTTTTCAATCTTTTCTACTCTTTTAATATCTTCAATGTCATTTAGAGCTCCAGTATTTGTAGCAGTTACTTCAAGAGCCCTGTATATAAACAATTGATTATAAAGAAATTCTGCATAAACTTTTGTTGGAAGTTTACCGGCAAAAAGAGTCTTAACAAAAGCATGATTTTCTGCTTGATCATGCTTTTGTTTAATTAAATCACGAAGTGCCACAATATTATAGCTTTGCTGCTGCAATCAGAAATTGATTTTCTTGTTCTTCGTCGAAAGAAAGAGATGTTGCAACAAACTTAAATAAGTCACTTTCTCTTGCAACAGTGGTTTGATATTCCCATTCAATTTTAATTTTTCTTGCATCATCGGCTGTATTATTTGATATCGACAATTCAACATCATCTAAAGTGTCATCAGATAATAATTGCAATTTAAACTGTCTCATTGAGATAGAAGATGGCGGTAATTCAATTGCTGATTCAGCCAGGGCATTTAACAGTTCTAGCTTTTCTTGTTCTGTCATTAAACGATATAAACCATTGTCAGATGTATACATTTCGGTAATTTCCATTATCTTAACCACCCGTAAATATTACACTCTAATTTGAAATTTCTTAATGGTTGGTTACTAATATTAGGTTGCCTAAATTGGTTGCCGCCACAGCTGAACTGTATTCCAATCTGATCTGATTCAGAATAACCTGGTAAAAGGTTATTATCGCTATTCGGAATTGAAAAGTTAGTTCTAGATATAGAACCTGTGATGAAAGTAGTTTGATTACCAATGGTTGTTTCGGCGTAACCACCAAACTGTGTCATAAAGATATCGGTTTGTTTTAAAAAGCTTAAAGTAAAGTCTATATTTGATACAGTTAAAGGCACGTCCGTGGAAGAACTACCGTTAGTAACAAGTGAAATGCTGGCTGTAGTTATAGTTTCAAGTTTGAAAAATTTAGTTGCAGTGTAGTTACTAGCATTTCTTCTTGTTTGTATATTAATTAATGTCGTAGCGTTACAACCTACCGGTCCCATTGAAAATTGGATTTTTTTGTATCTAGCAAAATTAGCCCATACAGGAGCATCAATTGTGATTGTTCCCGGTCCAAAGAAAGTAGCTGCTACTGAAGTATTAGGAAAATCAGCTATGGTTACAG
>Ga0181357_1000336_pt1 | contig 17211 bp, 15 predicted proteins | sample Fa13VDMM110DN_FD_130094 | JGI IMG/M metagenome (GOLD analysis project Ga0181357, IMG submission 130094) | Freshwater viral communities from Lake Michigan, USA - Fa13.VD.MM110.D.N | ecosystem: Environmental > Aquatic > Freshwater > Lake | place: USA: Michigan | collected 2013-09-24 | reverse complement strand
TGATATCTGGATTTGATTAACCATAAAATAATTTTCTATCAACTGTGTTTTGTGATTAGTTCACCCAAAACTTCAAGCTTACTAACTTCTACTTCTGTAAATATGTCTTTTAGTTTGATCATTATTTGTTCTTAATTAACAACCCACCTAATACTTCCAATCTACCTACCTCTCGTTGAAACTTAATTGGGGTCATAGACAATGAAATTTTCTTATAAGTTTCTTCAAACTCTTTTGTTGCCTCTTCTACATCAAATTTACCTTCAGTAGCTTTTTTATAGTAAGAAGCTTTTACTTTGAAGTGATGCCAAGTCAGTAATGCCAAGCCACCTTTTTCTTCAGCTGTCGTTGCTATCTTTGCTGCACCTTTACCTCGAGTTTCTGCAAACTCTTCAAATGCTTTTCCTGTAGCAGTTTCCTTTTCTTCGGGAGCTTCCTTTAGTATGTCTTTTAGTTTAATCATTTTGTTTGATATGTAAAGATTAGTGGTTTACCTGGGTCAAAACTTCCTTGTCTTAGCATATAGGAGCAACCTGGTTTACTAAAAGTATTATCTATTTTATAAGATAGTGGTTCTGTAGCTGCTGTATATCCGTATCTGTTTACTGCGTTAAATAATCTTGTCTGATCTACTGGGTATGCTAGAATGTCTCCCTGTTCGTTTCGTTGTAATGTAAAGAATAAATCAATGGATCTTACCGTTGTTTTCATGTTACCAAGATCAGTCAACTGTTCTTCTGACAAAATTCTTCTAATCTCTTCTCTAACACATTCACGAAGGATCTGTTCTTTAGTACTTTTCATAGTGTTGTTTTCATTAGCATTAATATTTTCTGCTACGATTGCCTTTATATTTACGTCAGGGTATTTTTTATTTAAATTTTTTATAGCTTGAACATTAGGTAAACTATCGTCTATGAAGAATATATCAGTATATCCTTTTTGAATTTCTTTTTCAATATAATCTGATTTTAATTTAGGATCAGAACCCGCTACGCCTACTACATACACTTCACGTCCTGTTAATTTCTTTAACCAATATCGTATAGGAAATGCTAATGCACGAGCAGTTAATATAGTAACTTTATATCTACCTGGATTTGCTAAATACGTTTTAAGTAACTCTATATTATGTTTAATAGGAGTTGCTTTTGTTACCATTTTATTAAAATACGTAAAATCTAACACGTCATCCGGTTCTATTTTATATGTAGCGAATTGACCAGGAGTTAAGGTTATACTAGAACCGTCTGATTTTTTTATTATTACAGGCGTTTCTGACTTAGCTAAAGTATCATCAAAATCGAACACTTTTAACTGTCTCATCTATTTATAGATATAATAATACATTATGCAATCTTACTAACAGGTTTACTAGACCACATCCTACAGCTCCAATATCCAGCGCTTGTACGATCCTTTTTTTGTGAACATTTATGACGAGCTCTAAACGCTTTTTTTCGCGTTGGATTATCTCTTTTTATAGATAAGTTAGGATCTCCAAAAGTAACTTTGACTACGTTCCCTTTACCATTTTTTACGTACACTGCAAATTTCTTAGGTCCTCCTGGTGTTCTGAATGGTTTACCTAAGGAGACTGTTTTACCTTGATACTCAGATTCCATAAGTTCAAACTTATTAGCTTTGAGGTCTTCCATTAAGGCTACTGCACATTTATTGCAAATTGATAATTCTGATACCATTTTATTTTTATTACTTACTCTGTAAATACTTTGATAATTCTCCACCAATTGTAGAGGCGTCTATTCTGAGTTTTTGCACTTCTTCAGGATCCAATACTATCTTTTTAACGTACTCTAATCCCATCACACCTATCAACTTGTCGTCTATGTTTCTAATTGCATATATATAAGATGCTTTAGATCCATTTTCCTCTGCGATGTACTTTAGACCAAAGGTTGCCACTGATGGGTCTTTGTAGTCTGATATAGCAATAAAGTCATCTTGTGACAGTTGCCTCAGACTCTTTGAGAACATATTTACTGGTACATTCTGAAAGCTGTTTCTTACAGAGTACTTAACATCCTTTACAAGCTCGTAAAACATACTAAATTTTTGAATGCTTTTTCCAGTTGGATAATAATGACCTCCATTATGAAACTGCAGGATGTATATCCTGTCACACTTATATGTTTCTTGTATTTGTTCTAGTTTTTCAGAGACCTTTTCTCCCAAAACAAATGCTTCGTTTAACGGATCTCTTTTTTGTTCTACCCGTTTAAGTATTAATCTAACGGCAACTGGGCCAATAACTCCTGATATAAACGCCACAATAATGCTTATTAACCCACTTGATATCATACGTAATTTTTAGTCTATTAGCTGTTTTAATTTCTCTATTTCTGGTTTAATTATTTCCTCAACTCTCTTAACGGAATTACCTGTCCAACTTTCAATCCGCCCTTCTTCTGTAGTGAATTCGTTGTTAGTGATATCTTGAAAATATTCAATGTAGAACTTGTCTAAGTCCATTATATACCCTTTTGCGTTTGCAAGAACTCTTGCTTTTTCATACTCCTCATACTTACCCTGCTTTTTCAATTCATGTTCAAATTCGACCGTGCAATTTAAACAAACCTTATTAAACTTGTAAAAGGTTTGGTCAACATGCTTTAATGTCTTATTGCATTTTGGACAGCAGAATGGTGTTTGTAAGTCCTTGCGAACTTGTGTAAACTTCGTAACGGTTTTCTTGATACCCTTTTTTATGGTCCAAGTTTTACCTCTTTCTTCCCAAATTTCTCCTTCTTTATGTAACATACTTATTCTTCGTTTCTTGGCTGTAACTGGTATTTATTAACAATGTATTCTATGTTTTTATTTAGTCTCTTGGCTGCTTTACTTATTTCATGTCTAACAGCTTGTTCAAATTTATCCTTTTCCGCCTGATCTGATACGTTCTTATAATATTCTTTTCCTCCCGTAGAGCTTACACTAATAGTGAAGCTGAGTTCTGGCTTGCCATTTTCTCCTACATTTGAAAATTTATGATCAAGGTGAAAAGATAAGTTTAGTGCAGGTGATTCTCCTATCACTTCTTTTTTCTCACTAAGCATTTGCCCGTTGTTGAGAATTTCTTTTCTGAGTAAGTTTTTTAATTTCATTATTAAAATTTTAAGTATCCAATGATTTGGTTGAGTGGAGCGAAAGATCCGGTCAACTTGAAAAGTTTTCCGTTGTAAGTAAACACAAGACCTTCTGTTGGTACTATAGTTTCTAGTCCTCCAATGTCCTTTATCCTATCTAATTCGCGTTTTAAAAATCGAAGTGCTGCATCTGCATCCTCATAATCAGGAGACGCTGCTGCAGCTCTTATTTGAGCTATTGCATCTTTTAAATCAGTCTTAATTTTTCTAACTGATTCATCTGGGTTGATTGATACTAGATTTTCTAAGTTTTTAAGTATCCTCGCTCCTAGTTTTAGGAATAATATTTCAACTGGCTTGCCAGCTATCTTTTTCTGGTCGTTTACACCTGACTTATCAAACTCCACAACCCAATTATTAAAATCTTCGTTTTGTATTAGGTTGCGAATCTCTCTGATGCTTGTTGACTTGTCTGTAAACGCCCATCTGTTAATAAGTAATTGTATTACTTGATCTGGTGCTTTATATCTATAGTTTTTTGCGTTTTGCAAAATGAAATCTTTCCACCAATTATAAAAATATAAAGATATTTTATCATCCTTATTTAATTTGTACTTAGTTCTAATCCTTGCAAGCTCATTTGTAAACTCAATCTTTTTGGCTTTGTAGTCTTGATCAGGTTTAATTGTTGCTGGGTCTGTTGCTCTAATCTGATAGGTTTTTTGGTTCTGTGTTTTTTGTTGTTCAATAGCTGCTTGTAATCTTTTTACAGGCTCTTGTGTTTCTCCTTCTACATTACCGTTTTTATCATACATCTTAATATGATGTAATCTCAATTGAGCTGCTCCATATGGTATTACGTTTGCTGTCCCAGGGTATAACACCTCCAAAGATATGAAATTTTTTCCATTTCTGAAAATCTCAGCCTTGTCTTTTGGTGATAAGTTTTTAATAGCTGATTCTAGATCTCTCATAGCCTCAACAAAAGCAATTTGTATTTCACCTCTATTAGAAAATTGCTTCTTTATTTGCTGTATACTTAATGAGTTTTCACCAAAGTTTTTTAACTGTCCTTTATTTCTAGCTGCTACTACAGCACCATCTTTGTACGATATCATTAGATTTTGACCATCTAACTTCTCCTGTGCTAGTTCTAGCTTGCCTGACAAAGCACCATCTATCATACCCTCAATATCTTGAAAAGATAAATCCATATCTTCGTATGGATGTGCTAAGTGTCCTGCTCCTCCTCCCTCTGTTAACATTTGTAGATCAATTGATTCTTTAACTGAGTTTGTAAGCATCTTGTATATGTCTGCCACAGTCTCCTTTGGTACACCTGGGTAGTTTGTTGCAAAGTTTTTTAAGTTTTGTGATTTTAAATCTGCTCTTAAAACAGACGCACTTACACCTTTACCATTAAAATTATCAGATCTACCCTTGTACATTAAGGGTCTTGGATTAACTGGTAGCTCCTCTACTGATACGTTTGGTCTTGTATACTTACCACCTTCACCATGATCTTGCACAAACCTCTGAACTCTTGCATAATCATCCCCCTTTTTACTAGAAGCTAATGTGTATGCTCCTGGTGATGCTGTTTCAATATACTGATATGCTGCTGTAAGTGGTGATTCAACTCCTGCCTTTTTAACTTCTACATTAGGTACATCTTTAAGTAGTAGTTGCCATATTTTCATAGACTGCTCTCTTGTAATACCATCTCTTGTAGATGGTCCGATTAGGATAACAACTTTAGAGACTTGTGGTAAGCTGTAGTATAACATCACTAGCTCTAAGTGGCCAGCGTGTGGAGGTTTAAATCCTCCAGGTAGTAGTACAGTGACCCCCTTTTTCTCTTCACCTATTATTGACTCTACTAGATATTGTGCTAAATCGTTCATTGATTATAAATAGTTTGTTTTTCATTAACCAGTGTTAGTTTCTGCATCTGATACTCTAATATTTGCAGTTTGTCTTCTAGTTTTCTTATCTTTTCAACTAAGGAGCCTATATCTTGATTGGGTTGTTTAAATACAACATCTTCTACAATCACCTTTCCATCAACAAATAATCTATAATCTCTGTGTTGATGCTCTTCTGGTGATTGTCCTATATATATCTTTTCAGTGTTTCTTAGTGGCAATAATTCTCTATTCTCAATTTGTTTTGTTAAAGGGTTAAAAGCTAAGTATTTTGTAAACAAAAACACTCTATCTTCCTTTAACTGCTTGTCCGTCTGTGGTAATCCTGTTCGTAAATTAAATGGATTATCCAAAGTCCTTTCTGTTATTTCTACAATGTTCTCTCCTTGCCAAGGTTGGTAAATATTCTTTAATAGGATTTTACCAAGGAAGGATGGACCACCAATACCCTGTATTGCTGGGAAGTTTACCTTTGCCTTTTTTATATTTCTAGATATCATTGTTTATGTTTATTCAATTTGAGACTGTTTGATCTTGTATTGGTGGTGCCGGAGGAGGAGATGTGTATGATATAAAGGTACTAAATACGTCGCTAAAGTTTGCTGGTTTAATAAATCTATCATCTGTAGTAACTCCTATCTTACACCACTCAATATCACTTATAACTCCACCCCAAAAAGCTTGATTTACATTATTGGTTATCTTATAATATCCATTGGAGTCTAATTGATACTCTAATCCACATGCATCGAATACTAGTTGAGCTTTTTCACCATATTGTACCAATAGTATGTCATAGCTTTCCACATTATACCCAGATCCAGAATCATAGAATGCTATAGTTGGTGTAGTGCTATACCCATTTCCAATTGTTACAACATTGTTTGCTGGTGGAAAGAATCCCTCCCTTCCTGGTATTAAAATAGAATTCGTTACTGGTGTTCCAACATCAGCAATATATACCATTAATTTTGAACCCGTATCTGGTTGATACTTAGTATAATCACTTGTTCGGTTGTATGTACCCACTTGAGTTGCTGCGGAAATAGATTGGCCATTATCGGGATATATGTAGCGGTCTGGTTCATACCTTAAACTTGGTACTTTTGATATCTTAAATCTAACATTGTAAATTCCACCATTCTCATAAAACCCATATAGATAATTACTTGAAGTTGCTGGGAAGTAAAGTCTTGATTTTTTTAAATATGTTTCGAGATTTCTTAGTCTAGTTGTATTTGATTGTATGTCAAAACTATTACTGTACTGGAGTAGTGCGCTCTGCGAATAGGCTAATTCATACTTATCAATTGCCGCGCCGTTTGCTTGATAGAATCGTCTATCTGTTGATGCGTAACTAGTCATACTACCATCAATTACAGCTGCACTAAATGTTACTGGCGTTGAAGAAGCTGAGTACATATGTGGGAGTGAGGCTCCCCCAGGTATGTTGAGTGATGCGGTATATAGAGGCAACATTACATCATGCCTCTGCCAACTTGATGTTATACTTGATGATATAGGTTTTACCCACTGTAGTGTTTTATATGTACTGCCAGTTATTGCAAAACTTCTAATATTCCAATAATAATCTCCTGCTCCATTTAAACTGTAGGTTGGCCAAAAATACTTTGAACTATATAGTGTTGGATCTGTTGTTACTATTCCCGATGTCTGCTTAATAGAGCTTGATGTACTTACCTCATAGTAAAAAGGGCAGTGATCATTAAATTTACTAGCTTCACTAGTACAAAAACCAGGTACCTCATTGATCATATTGATTTGAAGATTTGGTATGTATGTCGAGTATTCTGACTGCTTACCATCAGCTGTGAAATACTCTATTTTTACATCAATTGACTGTGTTAGAGACGCATCATCATCTTGTAAGATATTAATGGAATCTGGTGCTGATGCTGCGAACTGTAGTATGCTTGGTGTGAATCCAACTAGGTCTAGTGGTGCTACACTAATTGAGGATATATATGCATTTTTACTAGTGGTACTGCTATTTTTTAAGTAGAACACAGGTCTTCCAAATCCGTCAGCGTCCGGAAAAAAGTCAAATACGACATTATCATATACCTGTCTTCCACTTCCACTTATGTTAGATACCCTGCCAATAAGCTTTCCCAATTTACTATAATCTACTGCGTCGCGAGATTGATTAAATGCTCGTGGTGCTTGTAGACCCAGTACCGTATCCTTGAGTGGTGTACTACTCATATATAATTCAAGTTCACAACCTGCATCTAAGGTACAATAAAAAGATAGAGTGTATGGTTCGTCTGGTATGTATGCTTGGTAATATCTTGTTGTGGCACCTCTCTGTGCTGCTGCAGAACTTGATAAAATTAGCCCATTTGCTAAATAAGTAGAATCAAGTATTGCTGAGCTTGATAAATTAAAGCTGAACTGGTTTATGTTATTATTTGAAACCACAAAGCCTCTCCAATAATCCACCGCTACATTTACGTCTGTGAATTCTCCATATGTAAAGAAATCGCTTTTATTTTTTGCGTAAACAGCTTGATTTTGTTTGTCTGAGTCTATAAGAAATTCTGGGGAGGATGTTATGTGATCATTTAGCTGATAGTATTCTGTGTTTTTACCTGCTTCTTTTGCATAAGTCTTAATTCTATACACATCTCCTGCTACTGGGTTAAGCCCCAAGAAAGTAAATTGTATATATGATGAGCTTAGATTTGCGGATTGAACCTCTTGTGTTGAGGATGTTGGATATAAAAAAGATCCTGTTGCATAATTAATTTGCTTAATGGTATAATCCTTTGTAATGGGTGTCATAGTGTTTTGACTATCTATGACTTTTATTGTTGGTGCTTTACTTAGTAATGCATACCTGTTATTGTATACTGTTACAATTTTTGGTTGATATGCAGCTAATTGGCCTGGTATGGATCCTGAGGAGCCAAGTATTTGTATGTAAGACGAGGATAATGGTGGTTGATAATTCCAGCTGTTTATCATACTGACCCCAGAATCTAGATTTGCAAAAGAAAAGACAGATCCTTCCATATCCTTTGTCAATCTACCCTGACTATCATACACTACTGTATTATATCTTGCGTATTCTGAGTATGTAAACCCATTCACAATGTCTTTGTTATATTTTCTTACGTTGGTTTGTACTGTATTTGCTGTTGAGGACTTTAAAAAGTAATTATAGGAATTGTTTATGCTTAATAGGTCCTCTATGTCGGATCCAATAGTTTGTGCATAATCATAACCTGCGTTGTCTGATGTGTATATTGTTAAGTTGTCGAGAGTCTTAGATGTTAGTCTATTATTTATAGTGTATGTTCCAAAGTTAAATTTATAGGGAGTTAATACCTGTGTTATGCTAACATCCGGTGCTTTTTGAAATACTATGTCTGTTATGTTTCTGTTGGTTGATTTAATGTCTACATAGGTAGTCCATTTAACATTAAACCAATTTTCATGCTCTGAAGCTCCACTAGCTACATTATAGCCATCAAGGTCTATGCTTGCTACTCCTGCAAAAGTGATAGAGCCAATTCCCTGTGGCACTAAATCATACACATATATAATAAAGTAGTGGTAACCATATCTATCCCTAAACCCTGTATACTCGTTGTATAGCGGTGCTCCATTAACATCCAGTACCTCCAAGTCAATTTCACAATCTCTCTTTAGAAATGCTCCATCCACTCCCATCTTAATGACATTTTTACCTGCCGTTAAAATAGTTGGTACCTCTAATAGATTAAAGTAGTTTGGTGAGGTTGCTGATGTATCCTCAATTAGAAATGATTGATCAACATAACCTCTTTTTTGCTTAGTCTTATAAATTGTCTCTAACATCCAGGATCTTTATGATAAATATCTACTGATAGTTTATGTAGCTAAATTCCTCTGTTGTATCTATAGTTAAAATGCTGTCTACCATGTCCCTGACTACGTCGATGTGTGATATAATTAAAGTAAACTTAAATAAGTCCTTTAAATGATTAAATAACATATGCATGGAGTTTAGATTATTACTGTCCAAAACACCTAGACCTTCATCAATAGCAATAAAATTTGGTTTTGGTAAATTTGTTACTTTAATTAAAGCAACACGAATTGCTAGGCTAGAAACAAACTTCTCCATGCCTGAGGATAGTTCTAATGGCCATTTGTTATTCTCGTAGCATATAAACACATTAATATGTTTACCATCAGTTTCAAAAGTTAAAGTAAAATCAACAATCTGAGATAATAAGGTGTTTACGTACTCTTCAATATGTGGTATAGCTTTGGATATTAAATTATACTGTATACCATCCCTGCTCATGGCTTGTCCATATAATCCATAAGCTATTTGCTTATCAATGAGTTCCTGCATGTGGTTTATACTATTTACACACTCTTCAATAGTTTTATCTGCCACTGCAATATTACCATGTAGACTTTGCATCACTTTAGCTACACCTACTTCTCTATTTTTTACCTCTGTTATTAGCGCTTTAATACCTTCTATTTTTGATTGTACAACCTCATTATGTCTAATATCCTGTTCATTTGCATGATATAAGTTTATGTTTGTCTCAACTATTTTTAACTTGTGTTTTAGATTATCAATAGTACTCTCAATAGTTTCTAACTGTGATTTACTTAACTTTTGTTTTTGTAACAGATCTTTTAATTCTGCTTTTATCGAACTAAATTCTTGGTAATCTGTGGCGATATGTTGACTTGTTTCTACAACCAGATCGATGCTTTTCTTCTCCTCTAGTTTAGCTGATACAGTCTGCTTATCCTGCTCCAACTCCTGCTTGGTCTTAATTGCATCCTTTACAAACACATTGTCAATACAGTAATTACAATTTGGATCATACTCATGTTTCTCTAAATTAGCCAACTTATCCAGTTTAGCTTTTATTGTTACTTTTAGCTGGCTTAATTGTCTGTCTATTACGTCCCTTACTTTTAAGTTCTCGACATAATTGGTGTGTGTAGTTGTTAACACTTTTTCATCATAGCCTGATGTAGTCTTTTTTGCTGCATCTACTTTCTCTTGAGACACTATTTGTACTTTTTGTAATTCTTTTAGCTTGATTGTGGTACTTTTAATACCATCCTCTAATTGTACTTTTTCATTCTGCAGCTCTTTCATATCCAAATCCTCTGCTTTATTAGGTCTTAGCTGTTTAGTATACTCGAGTACTTGTTGATTATGTTGATCTAACTCTCTCTTTAAATTCTTGTGTTCATCCTCTTGGTGTATATATTTTTCACTACACTCCTCTCTCATACTCTCAGCATCTCCAAGCCTTGTTTCAAAATTCTGTTTTTGATATTCTTCTAATAGTATAGAAGAGGTTCTTGTTTCTTTGTTTGCAAGCTCGTATAGCTGATCAAATAGCGTCAGATCCAGAAAATTGGCAAGTAGTTCCTTTCTCTCACCTTGGGTCTTTTCAATAAAGTTGGAGTTGTTTCCTTGTAGAGACAATGCTGTTAATATAAAATCATCAAAGCTACCTACGTAGCTCTGAATTATTTTGTCTGTGTCTCTTCTTTGTTCTCCATTTAAAGATACTATTTCCCCAGTTTCTAGCTCTTGTGAAAAATCTATGTCTACGCGCAGTTTTCCTGATAGAGGTCCTTTTGTGTATCTTGTAGCTCTTTTTTCTATGTAATAGTTTAGTCCTTCTAACTCAAAATTAAACTTACAGTTAAAGTAATCTGATTTATTATTAAGTACTTGATCAGCTTTATTTGCTCGAAAAGAATGGTCAAACAAACAGAAGCATAGTGCATCCAAAACTGCAGATTTCCCAGCATGATTTGGTGCAAATAAACCACATAAACCACTCATGTTACTAAAGTCCACAACATTGTTTTCTCCATAGGAGAACATATTAGAAAATTCAAATCTCTTAGGCTTCCATGTAATATTCCTAACTAATTCCGTGTGTGGTAATTGACTGTTTAATTGCTTGTTTATGGTGTAAATTTGATCTAGTGTTTCGTCATCAATCTTTTGTTGCTGTAGATACTCTTTAATTAACTCATTTTGATACTCCACTCTACGAACATCTCCGCTATTAAAAGTTACACCTGTTGTATTACTGTCTACTTTGTTGTCTACACTAGTTACGACTACATCACTATTTTTATACTCTTTGCGAATTGTTGCTAATACTCTCTTTAGTTGCGCTGGTGTTGTGTTCTTGGTTTTAATACGAACACTCGTCTTGGACGTTATTGGTAACCTATCCGGTAATATTCCATCCTCTACGGTAAGCGTGTAATATCCATAGTCATTAGGTATATCTAGAAATTTGCATTCTAGGGTATTAACGTCTAATATAGCAGGTCCATGTCCTTCATAAGCTTCTCCAAAGTTTTGCTGAACAAGCGATCCTGGATAGAACACAAAGGGATCCGTCTTTAGTATTTGTCTTTTGTGGATGTCTCCAAGCAAAGCAGCGTCAAACCCTTCGAAGTGGTTCATGCTCAATCCTTGTAATAATTTTATACCTGTATCTGTGGTGCTTGCCTCTACAGTTCCGTGATATAGAGCAAATTTACGTTTAACTTTCTTCTTGATACTACTTGCTGCTAGATACTTGTCTGGTGTATCAAAAACTGACATTACTGTAAAGACTATATCTCCTACTTCATAGTGATCTGTGTCTTTAAGATAAAATAGATTGGGATGCTTTAATGCATCTATTATAGGTGTTAAAGCATCTAGCCTATTATTGTTATTTAGGTTGGTATCGTGATTACCACAAATAATAAAAGTTGGTACTAAGTCTGCTAAACTATTAAAAAAGTAGGATACCATCTGAATTAATTCAGGGCTCATATCTGTCTTAGCATGTACAATATCACCACCAATCATTACAATTGTATTAGGTGGGGAATTTTTAACCAACGTATTTAGCTTATCAAATACTTCTTGAAACTCTCTATGTCTTTTCCAATTGCGAATATGGATATCACTAACATGGATAATATAATCAATCTTATCTAATTTACAGTCTATCCTCTTCATAAAGCTAATTTATATCTAATAAGATCCCCAAATGAAAAAGGTTCACATTGTTTTATTATGTTGGTTATTGCACTAAATCCTAGTTCACTTGGATCTTTCCCAATTAAGTTTACAAAGTACACTTCTATTCCATTATTCATATAGTACTCTAATTCTTCAAGTGCATTTTCAATAGCATCTCTATCTAAGCTAATGTATAGCTTGGGTACTTTTTTTGTTATGATAGTCTGCCTCAGTGTTGGCATTATTTTCTTGCCAAATAGTGGAATTGTATTCCTCTTTGTTGCTATTGCATCAAATGCACCTTCTACAAGAGTTAATGGTTGTCCGAAATCTATTTGATTCTCAAACCCAATAATATCTTTGTTCCAAGGTGGATTCTTATGTTTAAAATTACCACCATAGAAACTTCGACCAACAAAGTAATTTAATTGATTATTTTCATCATAGCTGGGTATGATAATCATTCCTTTGTAATCCCCACTTTCGCAATAACCGATATTATATCTTAGTATGTCTAGAGGAGTTAATCCTCTTGTATTGACTAGATAGTGTAGTGCATTTTTATAATGTGGTGTATTCCAATTAATGTGCAACGGTCTAAACTCTTCGGGTAGTTGTTTTATTTCAACCACATCATGGTTGACTGCTTTACCTATAGAAATTTCTTTTGCTGAGTTTAAAAGATCTGCGGATGCTCCCGTTCTCTTAAACAATCCGTAAAGCCCATTACCTTTAGCATTACAAACCCAGCAATGCCACCTCTGCGTTACTAGATTTACTTGTAGTTTTTTCTTGTAGTGATTGCATATTGGGCAAAAGTAACTAGCTTCACCTTTTCTGTGAATTGTTCCTTGTCCTAAGTGGGCATTTAGCAAACTAATTGCTTTTTGTGCTTGCAGATCATGACTCATTCAATAACTATACGCAATTTTATATTACGATAGCCACTCTTTTGGTATTTCTTTTTCTGCGTATTGGAATCCATACTTTATACACCATTGTGCATATGTTGTTTTGGATTTCTTACTTAGTCTAGCATTAGCATTCTGAAATAAAAATCTAATATCCACATCTGGGTGCTGATCTTTTATAAGTAAGTGTTTTTTCCTATCGGCTGTCATAAACCTACCCTTTGTTTCTATGTAGATCCCATTAGGTAATCTAAAGTCTGGTGTGTATTTATGGTCTGTTGCTGGTGCTGTGTAGTGGATCTTATGTTGTTCATATTCCCCATCAATGCCGATAATTTTTAGTGAATTATCTATTTCTTCCTCAAGCCCACTTCGAAATCCCTTTGCTCGAGCTGCTTGTCTTTTTGTAACCTTTTTTGCCATATTAGTAATCAAATCTAACTACAAAAGTAGTATCTGTTTTTCTGGATGTTTGGATTGGTGTTGATAATTTTGCTACTGCTAATAACTCATTGTTATCATTATATAGGCCAACTGTTGTTACATAGGGCCTAAAGTATGATCCTGTGAATTTGGAATCAACTTCATATTGATTATGTACAGGGTTCCAATAATGAACACTTCTGTTATAGGTAACGTTAAAGTCTCCTGGTCCAACCGTACAATAAGTTTCTACTTCTCGTAGACTTACGGTACCTTTTAGTTTTATGTTGGTTAGAGCTGCGTTAACTAGCTTTGGATGTGTGAATACTATCAGTCCTAGATTATAGTATATGTTGCCGCAATAATTACCTAACCATCCCCAATTTTCATATAGATTAGTTATTTCATTTGATGTTAGGCTCCTATCAAACATATGAAAATATGTTAAAGTGCCATCAAGAGGTAGCGTATTGTTGTAATTATTTCCAACATATAAGTTGCAGTTGTTGCCACAATCCTGTTCTTTTGATCCTGCATTAGTTCCAGAAACATTGTTGAAGAAGGTGTCTGTTGTAGTTCCACTCAGTGTACCATTAATATATATTGATAAAGTGGTACCTTGTCGTTGAACTACAATGTCATATAAAGTGCCAGCTGATAGGGTCGTTGTAGATGTTAGAGTTAGAGTTGTAACTGTATCACTCTTGCTAAATATAACGTTTCCAGAGCTATTTATTGATATCTTATAAGGGTGTTGTGTTGGTGCATTTTTTTCTACAAACAAAGATCCATCTAAATTCACTGCAAAATCAGTTACTTGATCTTGTTTAGACAATACTATGGCTGTTGTTGTTGGTAGATTAGCCAACTTAACTCTAAAAGCAATAGCATAATCTCTATTAAGTAAATTATATATTGTTCTAAATTCGTTGTTGGGTGCGTTTAGTTGTATACTGGATGTGTTTGCTGGGGTAAATACAACTCCTACTGAACCACTTGTATCTAGTACCTGAAAGGAGTTGTTATTGTAAACAGTGTGTAGTTTATAACTGCCATATGGTACAGATTCTTTGACTTGTACTACTCCTTGATCAACGTACTTATAGTATCTACCAAAGGTAAGACTCATCATTGTATTATCATAATCTGCAGCATCATAATTAGTTATACCATTACTTCCTGCACCAACAAATATCAAATTGCCATTGTGATCATCCTGGACTTTGTATCCACTTGCGGTTATTTGTAGTGATTCTGGTAAGATCCCCTCTCCTACTTTCAGTGTTCCAAAACTGATCACTCTAGCTTTATATCCTAGATCTCTGTACTGTAGTGTTATGGGTGCTCCTCCACCAAAAGTAGCTTTGTTATTAGATAGATACTCTTTATAAAATAGATGGTCTAGTTGTGCGTGAACAGCCGTCTTATAGTATCCATTTGTTGTTGCAAACTGATTAGTGTAATAACTATTGCCATTATCTATGTTGGTTATTCCTTGTCGAGTAAACTGATACGAAGAACTCAAACTATGCTCAGCTTGATATACTGTGCATTCTGTAGACACTTCACTACCATCAAATGTTGCAACAACAGACTTGTGTGCTCTAAATGAAGTTGACCTTATGTCCTTAGGTGTTAATGATTTATATATACCGCTCATATGCTTATAAATATAGTGATAAAAAGAAACCCTCTATGTCTAGAGGGTCTGTCAAAGGATACTATCCAGTGAGTGGTTTCTCAATAGTCAATTTTTACCTTGATCAAAGCTTCACGATTGAAGGTCTTTAATAATGGTCTTGATAATTTTGCTACTGCTAACAATCTGTTATTATCATCATATAAACCAATAGTTGTAATGTATACTTGTGGATTTCTATTCATTGTACTCCACTTAAATATTCCATTAGATCCAGTTATAAATGTTGGATTATTACTAAAGTTAAATTGTTGGTTTGTTACACGAACAAAATAGTGATTTGATGTTACTCTTTCTTCCGTTCTTGCTGCAAAGTATGCTGATTGTGATATAGCCAAAGACATGCTCACTGCATTCTTAGCTGCAGTTGCTGAAGCCCTGTTAATTGGTACACCTGCTAAGCTTGCTATTGAAGAGCTAAATATTAAGATACCTAAATCTGGGTAAGCTAAACCATATACTGTGGTGCTTGCTGTAACTGCTCCAGAGCCCGAATAGATATTAAATATTCTGCCTGCTGCGTTTATAGTAGGATCATCACCTGCTCCACTACCGTCGATAAAGTGACGTTTACCACTTGATCCACTTATGTTTAACTGCCAGTTACCTGGGTCAAGTTTTTGTTTATATCTTGCTCTGTTGATTGTTATTGCATAGAAATCTGTAGTTGAACCTCCATCAATGGTGAAAGCTCTTTGACTTGGTGGCAATAACAAATTAACGTATTGATTATAAATGGCTTTAGATGGTGTGTTTGTTGTATTATCGATAATTGTGGTTGTTCCTAACGAACCACTTCCAGCAATATGGCCATAAGCAATTGAGAATTGTACTGCTGATGAGTTATCTGTTATAGGGTTCTTATCATAGACCGGTACATAATACTCAAAGCTTGCTGTGCTACTTCCAGTAAAGAAGGTTGTTAAAGGATTTACATCACCTGACCAGACAGTACTGCTAATTGATTGCACATCTCCTGCAATTACATCCTCTGTGGTAAATCTTTTATATATGTCTGCCATTGTATTTAAATTATTTTAATTTAGTTTTTATCAGTTAGTTTGCTACTGATTAGTATATTTTTATGTATTATGCTTATTGCTCACTACCTGTTCCTACATCTACACTATTTTGATCTATTGTATTTGTAGATGTGATTACAATTGTTTGGAATCCACCGGTCTCGTTTGCAACAATTGTTAACAGAGCTGATTTCGTACCAATCACCTGTTTTGGTGATAGTGTAAAGGATTTTGTTGATGTTCTTGTTATAGTATTACCAGTGGTTGTTATTGATCCAACTTCATCATTCATAAAGCTAGAAAAGATTCCTTGTGTATTCGTTCCTCTATTGACAAGCGCTCTTGCAGGTGCAGCTCTATTGACAAGCGCTCTACCATCAACACCATCTTCATTTTCAATCATAGGATTGGTGTTGATTGTTGTTTGAGGAAGCATTGAATTAGTTGCAACTTCTAAGCTGGCTACAGTGTCATCTGATAAGATTGCTGTGTATCCTAGGATACTATTACCGTTACTGTAGTTTGGTGTGCTGACGGTTATTGTTATTGGAGTGGACATTCTAGTAAATGAAACTGGTCCACTTGGTTGTAATTGAATAACTGGGATACCTATTGCATTTTTTGGTAAGGTTACTAATTTATATCGAAGCATTTGAGTTTCATCAGAGGACGCTTCTAACACAGGCATATTTTCAATTACAGACCCATAGTAGTTTGTTCCTAGTGAGTGTGCCGGATTCCATAAATCGTAATCCACTTCATCGTCTGCTAATGCAAATTTTGTAATGTTTAATTGTCCGCCTAAGGACAAAACCTGTCTTCCTTTGTTAGTTAGGATTGCGTCAACGGTTACGGTTGTATTATCTAAGTAGCCCATACTTTATTATTCTAAATTGCTGATTTTATTATAAATATGTCGCACTATTAAAAATAAATATTTTTATAGTTGTTTATTGCTTTAAGTCTTGTTCTGAGCCCTGTTGACAAGCGCTCTACCATCAACAGACGGTATAGATATGTTGCTTAGTGTTTTACCATCTGTTGAGGATCCAATTTGATTCGATGATGGTGTAGTAGATCCTACTGTGTTTACAGTT
>Ga0181357_1000334_pt1 | contig 17231 bp, 10 predicted proteins | sample Fa13VDMM110DN_FD_130094 | JGI IMG/M metagenome (GOLD analysis project Ga0181357, IMG submission 130094) | Freshwater viral communities from Lake Michigan, USA - Fa13.VD.MM110.D.N | ecosystem: Environmental > Aquatic > Freshwater > Lake | place: USA: Michigan | collected 2013-09-24 | reverse complement strand
TGAAGTAGTGTCCATTATGATCCCCCACGGCGATGTCTGAATCTTGGATGGGTGGATTACGAGCGTCACAAAGTATAGAAAATTTAAAATAAGCTCTAAACGCAGATTTAGGGTCCGCCTCACCTCTTACTAAAGTTAGTACTGCGGGTGATATATTGTAACTTTTAGAATCATTTATTATAGCTCTAGCTGGATCAGCCGCTTCTTGTATTTTATAAGCGCCCACTTCAATCGCGTCTAAAAATGCGAAGCTGACGTATTTTTTCTTTAAAATATCAACCTTTAGATCAAATCTGCCACCTTGAGTAAATACGGTGTCCCGAAGGTCTATAACTTTCGCCGAGATTCTAGCTTGGTATGCTACTGAGTTTGTAGCATCTAGATTACTCGTTGTTGAGTTTGCTTTTATAAATTTTGTAATCGGGATTTTTTCTTCATAAAGATCAGATGTAAATATTCCTTCCTCGTCAGCAGAACTCCCCCACGAGCGATTTTTTAGATTTTTACTATTAAACCATCTATCAGAAACGTAGATTACTAAAACGCTCGCGTCTCTATAGTCTATCATTTGGAGAGGTTGAATAAAGCCTCTAGAATCTCGCTTGACAACAAAGGATAAAGTTCCATCCTGATTAAAGTATTGATCCGTGACGCAAAAGGTTGCTTCCGAATTGTCTGCACCTAGAATAGGTAGTGTAGCGTAATTATCTGCAAGCTCATCGGATAATTTATACTCTGGTTTTTGAGATTCTTTTGGGTTATACACACTGAAAAATGAATTTTTCTTTTTAGGGTCTGCGTTGTCCCCATCCGGGATGGACGCCTTGCCTTGACTTAATCTAAAAGATGGAGTGCATATAGTTTGAGCAGGTTTTGGATTTCTTACCTCTATAATGTCATAACCCTTATTTATGTTAGGCAGATCTTTAGAGTTTGAAGACCAATTGTTGCCAACAATCTTTTCCTTACCAGTGATGAAGTATCCTACTGAACTGCAATTGTTTCTACTAACAGCCTCAACGACAACGTCGTAATTTCTAAATGGGCCGCTATTACCAGAAAAATAATCTCCCGAAAATTGAGCATAAAACGTCTTATTACTGCCTGCTAATTGTGTAGCTGTGGGGAATTTGTAACTGGAATTGGACACTACGGGGTATTGTCCACTCTCCCTGTTAAAGCTAGAGTCTCTAACTCTACCTCCTGTATTTAATGCAAATGGGATGGTTATTTCATTCGCGGCCTTATCTCCACCGAGAGCCTGCGCCCCCGCACCGTGTCCTGTGATTTCAAAATAAATATATTTTGAAGGCAGGTTCGTTGGACTTGGCTCTCTAGCTGTCAGTCTGAATGAGACTCCTTGATCTTCTATCGAAACGCTTTCCTCGTTGCCTTCTGGGAGAGGTATTCCAAATTGCCAGGTTAGAGATGGCTCTTTAGCCAAAATAAGCGCTTCATTAGTATAATTACTTATGTATCCGGGACCTTTTAATAACTTTTTAGCCGCGTAGTCAATCCCGATGTTTCCAGATATCATATCAATGAGCCTTTGACCTTCAGAAATGTATGGCAACCCACCTCCAGAGGCTTGAGCGTAAAATAGCTGGTCTGTAGGAATGAGGCTATTAACGCTAAAGTAGGTTATAAGATCTTGTATATTAGCTGTTGTTATAGATCCGCTAGCAGGACTAGCGGACACGAGTCCTTTTTTATTTGTAGAGTATGCTCTAAAATAGTAAGTACTATTCGACTCTGGGATAAAAGATCTCTTTTCCGTAACTTGGTTCTTAAGCACGGATTGCACTAAGAAATTATCTATTAAATACTTATTATTTGGGGGCTTATTTGAGACCGTTAAAGACTGAGCTTCTGTAAAATCTGAAGCGGTCCACACTCCGTCTTTAGCGTAAACTGTGTATCCGACTAGTCTTTCAACGTTCGATGGAGGCTCTATAAAGTATGAAATTTTATTAATTTGCATTTCGCCTTTTAGCATCAATGAGTCGTTCTCTAATGTTATAGAGAGTGGGGCGGATGGAGCTAACGTGGAGTCTTCCGACAAGGGTACTCCGCTATCTATCAGATCGTATTTTTTACCATTATATTCTAAAGCCATAATCCCATACTCCGTGGGGCTCTCTTCTTTTATATTGATTATCCTGAATTGTTTTGGAGGGTTCGAATCAATTGGGTCGTCGCATGTTATAGAAAACACGTTTCTGCCTGAAATGAGATAGTTGGTCTCATCGAACGATGAATTAAAATATATCTTAGTCTTCTCTTCCCCTTCCTCACCAGTAATGTAATTAACAGAATCGTTTGTAAATATTTTATTTTGAATGTGAGGTCTTCTTATGTCTGGTATGTCAGTAGATCTAAACCCGCTCGTTATCCCTGTCGTAATAAAACTGGGATCAAGATTGAACGTTGGAGTTATTAAGGATAAAACATAATTCACTCCTCCAGAGAAGTGGATTCTCGCGTCTAAAGTTACTGAAGAAACGTTTTGAGCTCCTGAATTTCTTAAATCAAAAATTTTACCACCTAATCGTTTAGAAGATCTACTTCTATCTTGAACGTTAATTACGTCGCCAGGCTTTAGAAGCATTCCCTCTAGGCCGGCTGTGAAGGATACAGTTTCTGTTTCAGTGTTTTCCGTCTGCTTCATCCATTCCGCATATCTAAGGGCGTAGGATTTCTTCACGCATCCGAACGCACTTATTTGTTTTTCAACTACCCCGTTTCTTTTTATGGAAAGCGAGTCTTCTAGATACTCGATAGCAGGTTCGTAAAAATTATTTTTATCATTAAATCTTACAAGAAATACGTTTCCGCGACTTTGGCTAGATGACCCTTGATAGGAAAATCCTCCATCCTTAATATTTGAATTAGAGAAAGTGTAAATTGGGTCTTTCACAGAATCGTACGTGGAAAAAATACTTCCAGCCATGAAGTAAGTTAACCCACGGAAAACGGAGCTGAAATTTTTCAAAGCGTCGAAAGCCTCCGACCTTTCTGTAATGTAAGCGTTTATTACGTAACGAGCTTCTGCGCCGCCTTCGCCGTCAGAAACCATTACGTCGCAATATTTAGCAAGCTCGTAGAGGCTCCATTTGTCGATATCTTCTTCTTTTATGTATTTACCTAACCCATATCTCCTACTAGTCAATAAATCATAATAGCACCAAGCTGGATTGTCAGTCCAATATTTATCATCTTTAAAAGTCCCATCCCAGTCTCCATCGTACGTTTTTAATATAGGGTCATAGTTGGTTGGGATCTTAACTTTTAATAGTCTGACGTCGTAAGTCCTTTTAGGGATGTTTGAAAAGAAGTCCGCGACGAATTTCGAAGAAACGATCGCCGAGTTGGGATAGGTAAATTTTTGAGAGTAAATCTCAACTATGCTATCGATTGTGGATCTGTTGTTTTTTGCCCTTACTGTAGCGTCAGGAGTAACTCTCGTAACTTTAATTTCAAATCCTTGAAAGTCTGAATTTTCTAGGTCTTGTACGGTTTTATAAAATGGGAATCTATACTCATAGATGAATCCGTTTGTTAGCTTTGCCACTATAGTAAACCTATATGGAAGGCTGAATCTTTCCGGAGTTCTGTTCGCGAAGACTCTCCTAAAAGAAACTTCGAAGCCCAATTGTATTGGAATTGTATCTCCGGATCCTTCTCCGGGATTAACCGGTTCAAATCTTTTACTTGCATCATTTATAGTCTCAAACGCTCCATCCAACCTAATGAGGAGCTTTATTGCGTCGCAAGACCTGTTTAAAATTTTGTAAAATTTAGAAAAATAATACGCTTGTTTTTCTTCGTTTGGGGACCCTGTTCTCGTATTTGGCCCTCTTATTCTTTCTCCTATTCTTCTTACTACTTGCAAAGGGTGAGAAGTTATATCTTCAATCCCAATCCCTGGGTTGGGTAGCCCTGGGGTAAAGTTGATGTCCACTTGCTGGAAGTTGAATTTGCCTTCTTGGTCAATAACTGGAGTTTGATTATAATAGACTGATTGTAGATACGTATACTCTTTGTTATTTAAATTAACACTTTGATTAGTCTTGAAAGATGATGAGGCGTACCCTATTTGGCCTAGGGGTTTTGGAACAAAAGTATATTCTCCAGAAGATAAGCCCTCTATTTCCCCCTCCCCTACTAAGTCAAGAGTCTTAATTTCGGTAACGGATACAGCTCTTTTAACTCCTCCTAATCTAGAATCTTGACCGGCCAATTTATAATAGGCTGCATCTGCATCGGAGAAGGTTCGAAAATTGGAGGGCGACGCATATGTATCATTCGCGCTAACAAGCTCATGCGCCCCTCTGAAGACCTCCTTTGCGGAAGGGTCGTTAGATGACTCTGCGGGAATTATACTTACGCGCGGAGTTTGTATATATGGATCAGTAGAAGGAATACCCACGTAATACCCTTCTAGCTTAGCAAACATATCAAGCTCTTCTTGAGAAAATAAAGACTCTTTTCCCTCTGGGATATATCCTATGTATAACGCTCCCTCTGGAGTATCGTAAGGTTCGTGCGGAGTCGGAGGGGACGGAGCCTTTCCTCTTGCTCCTGCAATTGAAATTAATTTATTTAACTTTTTCATATTATGAAGAGAGAATACTTACTCTTCCGTCTTTGTATTTAACTTCGTACGTTGCCGTGATAGAAACCCCTCCTACAATTAATCTCCCATACCCGACTGGAACCGGTCCGCCTTCACCCACTGTACCTTCTGGTCCGTCGAAAAGAAAAGATTGACCGAAAGATTTTTTTGCTCCAGGATCTTTAAAGTCGTCGAATTTAGGAGGCTCTGCTAGAAGATTAGATACTCCAGCGGCTACTAGTCCAATGCCCGCCAGGATAAACGTCGTCGCAGTCTGAGCTCCGGTCATTCCTAAAAGTCCAGCTCCCCCAATTGCGCCAATCCCTGTAGCTATCAATATAACTCCAACGATAATAATAAAAATAGACATAAAGTCGCCAGATCCTTTAACCATAGGAATGACATCGATCGTTTTCAAATTTCCATTTTGCATGAAAAGCTCAGATTCAGAGGCCTTCTCTAGGGAATCTATCTTGGAATGGCTACTTGCCAGTTCTTTCCCGTTTACAAGAACTCTATAGTCGGCATTTAGATTCTCTTTATCTTCTAAAAAGAACTTTGTGAATTTTCTACCAGATAAGCTATCCACGGCGCGAAAAGCCTCTTTTATGCTAGAGATTTTAACGTTGAACTCTCTACCCATAAATTTGCCAAATTTGCCATGAAATTTTATAGTCGTTAGTCCTTCTTTCATAATAGAGATTTGTGTCTTAAGTAAATTACGCTTAAAGAATTCTCGTCTAAAACTTTATCTATAGGCTCGCAAACGGAGACTTTTCTTCGGACAGTCAGGAACGTGTTGTCGGTGTTAAATACTCCGCAATGAATGCGGGATTCTGGGAGGAAATCTTTTAGTTTGCTTAAAAAAGAGTCGTGCATTTTGGGAGCTTTAACTTGAACGAATTCCTTTAAGAGAGCTTCTAGGACGGACTCTTTTTCCGTAGCTTTTGTAAAGGCTCTATATAAACTAAGGCATGGGGAGCATAGCAACTTATTATACAATGTCATATGCTCAGATTTTTTGAGATATTCTATGGTCAAACCAAGGGTCTCCTCGTAATACTCTTCGACTAAACTCGTGCATGTAAAAACTGGAGGAAAGTATGGCCTGCCAATAAGCGGCAGTTTTTTGTTTGTTGGGTTATAAAGCTTAAAGTCGTCTAGAATAACATTATATAACACGAAAGGGATTTTTATTTTTTCCGACACAGCTAAATCTTCTGAAGAGAAATTTTCACATCCGTCTCGCGTGTGTGAATGATATACTACAATTATTTTTTCATACTCTTTGACTTCGTCGAATATTGAATTATCAATTAGGAACTTTTTCTCTGAATTAAAAATGTTTTTAGATTTTAATACCTTTTGTCCAGAGTCTGTATCTATGACGATGCCGCAGCTTTCTATTGGAAATACTTCCAAAGAGTGCTCTTTTATAATCCGTTTGGATTCTGATGTTAGTTTATCCAGCATATCTGTAACATTTTGCATGAGCTCGATTATCTAGAAAATATTTATCAAATAAAGCAAATCCATTTTTATTTTTATGTAAGAAGAAGTTTTCAAAATAAATCATGGCGTGGATGATGTTTAATCTTTTGAAAAAAACAACGTCTTCATTTTTGAGCGTGGAATACTCAACTTCTTTAAAATGAGCCTCCGACATACAACTACAGATTAGCTCGTCAGAGAGACTATTAAACTCTATGTTTTCTGGAGAAAGTTCTACTAAGGCTTTAGTTTTGTCTGATATAAATTCGTCGAACTTTATTTTGAGTTTTTCTTCGAAATATATTTTTACAAATTTAAGACAGTTCATATCGTTTGAGCTATACTTTTTCATATCAAAGCTCTCCATTAATAAATTAAAGGCGTCCCCTTTTATTGAGTAAACTATTAATGGTAACGAATACTGCTCTTGATAAAATTTATCCGCAGGGGAGAAGTCTTCCGATCCGTTTGGGTGAGAATGAAAGACGAACCTGGCTCCGTTGTTTATGTTTTTTAAAAAATCTTCTGGACTTATAACAAATTGACTTTCTGGGCTATTTGATTTATTATCGCATAGAACAACTTCATCATTACTTAAAACAAAACCGCAACACTCTTTAGAAGAGTCTTTTAAGGCATATTCCTTTATTTGTTTTTTGATTTTATCTTTAATCATATTAAACAGATGCCGCCTTCCTTACCGCAGCAAAGCCCCCAAAAGGTAGACCTTTCTTTTGATTGAATCTTAGTTTGCACCCACGAATACTTTTGTCGCACTGGTCTGCCCCCCAATAAGAAGAGTTGGGAGGTGCGACGTTTGTATGCTCTGCCTTGCATACAAAATAATATCTTATATCATCTTTAACAATAAAAATGTATTGTCCAACGAGGTACTTAGAATTTTTGGTCCATAAGCCTTTATTGCTAAGTTTTATCTTATCGGGGAGGTAGGACTCCGTTGCTTCTGGAATCTTTTCGAATCGCATATTGTTTGCATCAGCGACTGGTTTGGCGTCGGGGTGTATTGCGGCGCTAGGAGGTCCGGAGCTTGTAAAGCCATGTATGTTCTTTTTTAGATTCGTGTCGTAGCAGCAACCTTCTCCTCTATACTGCCAGACACATTTATCTTGTAAAACGATCCTGTTTGGGAGCCCCGTGTTATCTATATCAAGAGTTGAAGCTAGTTCAAACTCTAAATAAGTTTCTGTTTCGGCTGTTTTTCTAAAAAAATAAAAAATATCTAATCTTAATATCGCTTTTGGATTTTCCTCGTGATTGAGAATCTGACTCAATAACTCTTTGGAATTTTCCTTGTCAATGAATTTAGTAAAAGTTCTTCTTCTAATAAGCTTGCCTTTTGTAAGATCTCCTAGTTCTAAAATTTTAGCTTTTAATAAAGCCATCGCTTGTGAAGCTCTGGCGTTTGCTGTGATGGACAGTTTTGGCCTAGGCATTGACCCTTTAGTAGTATATTCTATATCTTGTATAATTATCGGGGCTGCGTGATAAGCTTTTCCCTGAAAAAGGATTGTTTTCGTGGTGAAATTTAAACAGTTATGAAATCGGAAAACTCTTTCTGAATCTGCTGAGCTAGCGGGGGTGTTGAATATTTTAGTTGCTAAAAGAAGATTATCGAACAAGATATCTTCTAGGTCTATTTCAAAAAAGTCAATAATTCCAGCGGGGTTCGTCTTGGGAAGCTCTGCATTTATTATCTTAGAGTTAGTTTTAGCTTGCTCTACGGTAATTGCCCGGTTGTCATTGTAAATAGGCATTTAGAATGGGACTTGCTCAAAAGTCGTAGTTATGTCATTGTTATCAAAAAAAACTATCGTATGAACCCAGCTTCTGCAAACGAAGTTCCTTAATAATGCGTACGGCTCCGGAGGTGTGAATAGGAAAGATTCTACGGCAGCTCTTTCTTTAAGGAAGTTGAGAATAGCAGCGGTCTCCATTGAGCTCCTTGAACTGAACGATATATTTAATTTTAATAAAGAGCTATTTATGCCGTCTTGGATTCTCTGTTCATATCCGTCTCCAAACTTAGTCAATCTAACCTTTGGCTCTACGCTAGTGCTTATGCCATAAGATGGGAGAAAGAAAAAATAAGGTCTCTCGATGGAGTTTGTTTCACTTAGGGTACTTCCAAATGGATCTATAAGTCTTCCTCCCCAGAAATTTGTATCGTTTTTAGGAAGGTCCGTTCTTCCAGAGTGACTCGATAGAGCGTAATAGGTAAAATTATTGGATTTTACTATATCGTATTTTTGATAGGTCGCTCCAGAGACCCAGTCAAGCGTCTTTCTTAAAATGTTAATTGCCATGCCTTTATCCTTTCTGTATTTTACACGTTTTAAACTCCCTTTAATAATATAAATAAGTGTAAAAATATAAAATGTCTTTAGGAAAAATAACAAGGGAGGAGCAACACTTCTTTATAAATACCGGGCAGGTCTTCGGGGTTCAGAGTGTTCAAGCTACTATCAACTTGCCAACTTTGCCATTAAGGTATATAGGTTTCACAAGCGGGAGTTACGTGTCTAATGGTCCAAAGATTGCAGAGTTCACAATTAGCCAGTTTTTAATTACAGATGACGTATTCTTACAGTACACTGGGGACTTTGGCTTTGACGGGTACCTTTTGCGCTCAAGGACTGATTTTTCTAAAAATTACAGTTTTAAATCGGGATATTTGACAAATTATGCCGTAAAGTGCTCCGTCGGAGCCGCAATAGAGGTTTCAGCCACTATAAATGCCTATGTAGATGCTGGTAATTTAGATACGGTGGGCATTCCTAGTCAAATAACCGGTAGTAGTTCTTCGTTCCCGCTAAAAATAGCGGACCCGCGCTCTATTGAAATAAATATTGACGAGTTTAATACGAATAGAGTTACTTCTTTCGATATAGGGATAGCATGTAATAGATTTCCTATTTATATTTTAGGCTCTGGAGCACCTCTTGATATTAGAAGCCAATACCCATTTGACACTTCTGTAAAGTTTCAGTTTGAGGTAGACGACTATTCGGGGATAAAAATGTCCAACTTCCCATGCAATAGGGACGTTAGAAACCTAAGTATTCAAGTAAAAGACTTCGAATCAAGCGCGGTTATATCTAATTATGAGTTTAAAAACATGACAAAGATATCTGAAGCTTATTCTTCAAACGTAGAAGGAGTATCAACTATGTCAATAGAATATAGAGGTTTTATAAATAGATAAGTGTAAAAGGTTAATAAGGTAAAAGGATGATTTATTTTGATCAATGCGAAGTGTCAATAGCCGGAACTGGTATCATGGCTAATCAAGTGTCTTTGTCAAATTCTAACTCCTTAACCCCAATTAAGGTTATTGGTAAGCGTGGCGTATTGACACAGACCTTGACTAATGATATAACTTCTAATCTCCAGATAAGCTACTATCTTGAAACGGATAATGAGCCCAATTTCGCGATAGTCCAGGAAATAAAAGATTTTTTCTCGAAAGACGAAATTTATACACCAAGGACTGTAGTCGTCGGCGGAATAACCGGGCAATATTATTTAAATAAATATTCCATAAAAGCCACCCCCAATAATGTTCTTAACGCGACTGTGGATTACTTGGGGTATGGGGGAGTGTCTGGGGATTTTATTGAGAAAAATAATTCTATAGTATATAATAAAAGCAATGGAGAACAATTAGGCTTATATGTTTTTATTACAAGTACTGGGAATTTCGCGGCGAATAAGAGTTTAAGTTTTGATTACTCGTTCTCGTGTCAATGGCAGCCGATTTACACTATCGGACAAAGGCAGCCTAGAGAAGTTAAGCTTTTAGGGGCGTCAGAAGAGATTACTATAGAAAGAGAAAACTACCACAATCTAACATTCTCTGGAGACTCGGCCGCCATTGCGCTTTTTAATTCTAGCGAAAATGAAACAGTTAAAATTTATGGAATTAAATTTACTTGCGACCAAAATGTTACGAACGCTAAGGAGATTAGCCTTTCAGGGTTTAGGGTGAAGCAATCTGATGTATCAGTTTCTACTGACAGTTTCCTTTTATCAAAAGTCTCTTTCTCAAAATTTTATTAAAAAATGATTTATAGTTACAAAAATATAGACGTAAATCTGTCGAAGATGAGAGCTACTGGGGTGAGCGGGATCCCAGTCGTAACTAAATCTCAAGAATATTTTTGTCAAAGTTTAAACCTACAATCTTCTGCCGACTTAGACGCAAGTTATCTATTGCACGGTAAGTTTGTTGAGAGTTACGCTCCTAGAGGTGGAATTAATGGTGCTTTAAGAATATCTTATTATTTAACCGGGGAGGATTTGATCAGAGACTTCTTCTCAGACGATTTGTCTGATGTCTCTGGAAACGTTGGGGGTCTATTTTTTGAAAAAGGTAAGGTCTCATCTTACTCTATAAGCGCTAGGCCTAATTCGCCAATTCTTGTAAACGCAGAGATTTCTTTTTTTAACGAACTGAGTGGGGCTTTTAAGCCAGTCTTTAAACCGGCTCCTTCTGTAGACGTTTTTAACCATTATAATACTTCTTTTGAGAATCTCTCTCCAGAAGTCCTTGGTTCTGACGCGATAATTTTTAATTTCGATTATAGTTTTCAAAATCAAATAAAACCGATTTATAAAATTGATTCTGGCGTTGGCCAAATCGCTCCGACAGAAATAAATATCGGAATGAAAACTTCTACTTTGAAGTTAAATACGGATAAGATTACCGGAAAGATGCCTTTTTCTGGGCAGAAAGCCGGGGTGAGAATTGGTCTTAGAAATTTCACCGGAAGTTTAGTAGATACGTTCCACATTTCAGGGATAATCACTGAAAAAAATATTTCTACTTCAGAAGATCAAATCATTAATAGTGAGATTACGATTCGTCAGTCGAATACGGCGAAAAATACACCAAGCGTTAACGGCTCTACTTATTCTGAGTATGGGTCAAATACGTTAATTAAGATTTCTGGGAGTAATTTAGATGAGATATATACTTTACGGATAGGAGATTTTTTTTATCATTTAACAGAGCCGTTCCTAAGTTCTGGAGACTTCGTATCTAGATTTATAGATACAGATGAGACTACTTTTACGAAGCTGGTTGGCTCCGACGGAAAGGTCGAGATAGTTATACTTGCTCCTGGATTTCATTCTCCAGGAGATATTCTTACTTTAGTGGGCAATGGCGCGGGAATAAATGTGTCTGGTATAAATTGGACTGTGCCAATTCCTTTGGTAACTGGCGCGTCACCAAATCCACAACATATAGGGTCCTTAATTGATATATATGGGGCGAGTTTTTATGGGGTGGATAGAGTGTTTTTAGGCGGCTCTGAATTTAAGACTTTTAACCAAGCCGGGTCTAAAACGCTAAGTGACTGCTTAGTGCCAGATGACGCAGAGAGCGGCATTCTAAGAGTGGTTCGACGTAATGTTACCGGGTCGGGGGCTTTTGCATTCTACCCTTACCCGAAAATAACCGGATTGAACCAATATACCGGAATAATAGGTCAGAATATAGAAATATTAGGAGCCGCCTTTAATCACGTAACTGGAGTTAGGTTTAATCAAACTCTGGCCAGTTACACTATAGATTCAAATTTTAAAATAACTGCGAAAATTCCGAGCGGAAATATCCAGGGGCCGATTTCTGTTTCTGGGTATACGGGGACTTTTTCTACTACGGATTTTAATTTTGAGGCGGTACCAATCATTACTGGTCAGTCGCCAGCTACCGGAGTAACAGGGCAGGCGACTAGTTTGCTGGGTACTGGAATAATTCCTGAAATTTTATATTCCCCATACAACGACAACAGGTTCTTAGTGAGGTTTAACGGAGTGAATGCTACAGGATTGTTTCATTTCGTCTCCGGGTCATTAACTGGGCTTGTCCCGGATCGGGCTAAAAAAGGAGCCCTTAGTCTCATAAAAAGTCTAGAAGGTGGAGACTACGTTTCCTCATATAATTTTAAGATGAGTGGGTCCAGCTTCGCCTTAATCTCTACTCTGCCTGAGACCGGCTCGGTCTCGTTCTTTTCAAAAGGTCCATCTCTCGAGGATATCACCGGCGTAATTTTAAAAAATACAAGGACGGATCAAAGGTTTATAATTCCGAGTGGTCGGAAGGTGGGGTTTGAGGTCTTTGAAATATCAGAGCAGGACGGGAATGGAGAGTTCCTTTATGGACTGAGCGTGAATGGTTTAACGGGGACTGGATTTCAAATTGAAGGCTCGCCTTCTTCAGATAAGCTGACAGAGGGGCGGTATAACATAATACTTTCTGATTCGAGTAACGTTTCTAAAGAGTTTTCTCAAAAAGATGTAAATACGTTTTACTTTGCAACGAAGCCTGAAATAAGTGGATTTTCTCCGCTGAGTGGTGTTATTGGTGACTTTATACGTTTTTATGGAACAGGTTTATACGATGGCTCGTCAATAAAAATAGCAACCACGGGTCAGCTAAACGTATTAGGAACTTCCTTTGATGGTGATAGTGGTTATAACTCTTCTGTAGTTAAGATTAACGGAGGGACTTTACTAGATCACTTTTCCTCGGACACCTCGCCTCCGGTAGAGTTTGTAACAGGATTTCTTACTTTTAAGAATAGGTTTTCATCAGAACCCGCTACTGGAAATGTGTATGGAATGGTTCCGTTTAAATTGATCGGTCCGCCTTACATAAGTGGGTTTACTCCTACCGAGGCATCATTTGATGAAACTGTTACTATAAGTGGATTAGGGTTTATAAATGTTTCATCATTAAAGATGACGAATAACGGAAGCTCTATAGACAGTTTTAATATAATTGGAACAACTGGAATTAATTTTCAAGTAACTAGGAAGATGATAAATAGTGGGGCTGGTGGTGGCCGCTTAGTATTGATTGCCACGGGCGGAACTGCGATTTCCGAAAAAGATTTACTACTTACATACCCAGCGTCTATAGGCAGTGGATTTTCCCCCCAGCCAGCTATAGTTGGCACAGAAGTCATATTGACCGGAAAGAACCTAGATTCAATTGTAAGGTTAAGTTTTTCTGGATTGAACGGTTTAGAAAAGAGCGTTTCTATTTCAGACAGTCTAGGCCTTGGCAAGTTTACGATCCATCATGATCCTACTTTCTTCACTGGAGAGTATCACATAAAATTTATTAGCCCTACTCAGGTGTCTGGGGGGAACTTCGTAAAATTAATCTCTGCTTCAAACGATTCATCGCTTACTTTAACCAAGTTTGAAAATAAGGGAGGTCAGCTTTTTGATGTTAGCGGGGTTTTCGAATCTGGTGACGTAGGGCCTACCCCCACTGACTTAGCGGATAACTTTTCGTTTACGGGAGTATCTGGGGACACGTTCCGTATAAGCGGATCTGGGTTTTCGCAGTCGAACGTCAAGGTATTTTTTGGAACTGGGTATGAAAATGGGAAACTTCTCGCCGCGTTACAGAATGTCGTAAGTGATTCTTTCATTACTGGAAGAATGGAGGCTGGGTTGAATGAAAGGATTTTCATTTCTGGATCTAGAAACGGAGTCTTTCAAGTCAGAGAGCTTAATCCTTCAATTTTACTCCCACAAATTAATGGTTTGTCTAAAACAGTGTTTATTGAAGGGGACTCTTTTAAAGTTACGGGAATAAATACGCTCTCCCTTTCTGGAGAGTCTCCTGAAACCGGAAACTTGGTCGGAGACCCTTTATTGAGGGCAAGACTAAATACAAACGTAAGGTTGGCAATTACTGGATTAAGATACGGAAGCTCTATTCCTGAAGTCGAGTTTCTAAATTATAATATTTCGGGGTTTGAGTTGGTTGGCGGGAATCTCAACTTCTCAGGGCAAATAAATGCTGAGTTCGCTGGCACTGGGCGGGCGTTTTTAATAAATATTTCCGACATTGGATCTTTGGGGCCAGCAGTTCCCTATTACATGACACATAATAGTGGTAACTTTTTTGATTCAGGTTTTACTAAAAATTATTTAAACTCCAAAATCCTTTCTGCATTCAATACTACAGTCACTATTAATGAAAAGCAGGCTACTATCAGTGGTTTTTCACCCAAAATTGGACAATTAGATTCTACAGTGATTGTCAGTGGGACGAGCTTGCGAGCTATAACTGGGGTGTCTTTATTCAGTGGATCTACTGAGTCTGCCTCTTCTGTTCCATTTGGATACGAGTGTCTTTTCTACGATGTTGAGAAACCTATCAATTTCGGTAGAATAAAGTTTACTGTCCCAGCTGATTTTACTCAATCGTCTGGACGGCTAAGGTTTAGGTCTAAAAATTATACTACAGACACTAGTAATTTCTTCAAAATACTATCTGAAAGCTCTTCAGCTATTTTCCCTACTGGCGGAGTAGCTGGAGACGTAATTACCCTAAACGGCTCGACATTTAGTTCTACATCTAGGGTAGATTTTGTTAGTTTAGATAACGAAATTGTATCTGGACAATTTACTATAGTAAATGACTCACAAATAACCGTTATTATTCCAGTCGAAGGCAGATTAACTGCTCCGCAGGTAGCTTCTATAAAAATAACTAATAGCGACGGAAGCATCAACTTGGGTAATTTTGACGTTAGACAAGGCTCGGAGAAATTTTTTGGAAATATTCAAGCCACCGGATTTATAAGTGGATTAAACTTCTTGGGGTCTGGACTCGGGGGAAGGCCGACCGTAAATGGGACTGGTGTTTTGTTGGTTGGAGAGGCTGCGGCTGGCGGAGGCGGAGGCATTATTATCTCCGGGGGGTTAGACACTAATTCTGCGTCCCAAATATTTACTGGTGATGGTGTTAAAGTTTTATTTGGATTAAATTCTGGTATTCATACTGGAATTAACGGCAGTACCGATCAAATAAGAGCGGCCTCTGTTCTGGTATCTCTTGACGGCTTACTACAAGATCCAGTACAGCATTATACTATAACGACACATCTGGTTGGGGTGGCTTACAGCGGCCTTTTATTTGCCTCAGCGCCAGTCACCGGAACAGAAATAGAAGTTAGAAGATTCGGAGACACGGTAACGTTAGACTTTACAGGTGGTGGTGGTGGTGGGATAAGCGCTAATCAAGCTATTATATATGCTTTAGTATTCGGATGAGTGTAAATACAATATACATATGGCTATAAAGAATGAAATAATAACATCTAGTTTGATAAATGTCATATCTGGCACTAGTTCTACTAGCCCTGTTAGCGTAGGTATTTATCTTTGTAACTTCAGTCCCAGTGATGAAATACTTAATATTTATGTTAGAGCTACTGGTGAAGCGGCGAGTAATAAAAATACAATTTTAAGTAATCTATTAATGCTTTCTGGAGATACTTTCCATTTTCCTTCTGAAAAATTTATTTTAAGTAGCGGGGATATTATTTCTGCTAGTGGGCGAACTGGAGGTAGAGTCTCCATAACTTCAACTTTCTTGAATATATAATATGGCTCAATTTATTGATAAAAGAAGTAATGACTTAAGGTTGACTATAGGTAGTCAAACAGTTGAAGCTTATATCGTAGGCCCAATAGGACCAGCCGGAACGAGCGGGACTGCTGGAAGTAGTGGGACGAGTGGATCATCTGGTTCTAGTGGAAGCTCTGGCTCTAGTGGAGGTACTGGCGCTAGTGGATCATCTGGCTCTAGTGGATCATCTGGCTCTAGTGGAACAGCTGGAACTAGTGGAACAGCTGGATCTAGTGGTTCAGCTGGAAGTAGCGGGTTGACTAATGGATCTAGTGGAAGTTCTGGTTCTAGTGGTTCTAGTGGAAGTTCTGGTTCTAGTGGAACATCTGGAACTAGTGGAAGCTCTGGCTCTAGTGGCTCTAGTGGCTCTAGTGGAAGTTCTGGCTCTAGTGGAAGTTCTGGATCTAGTGGCTCAGCTGGAAGTAGCGGGTTTACTAATGGATCTAGTGGAAGTTCTGGTTCTAGTGGTTCTAGTGGAAGTTCTGGTTCTAGTGGAACATCTGGAACTAGTGGGAGCTCTGGTTCTAGTGGCTCAGCTGGCTCTAGTGGAACGGCTGGCTCTAGTGGAACATCTGGATCTAGTGGAAGTTCTGGATCTAGTGGAACAGCTGGAACTAGCGGAGAAACTGATGGAACTAGTGGAAGCTCTGGCTCTGGTGGGACTTCAGGCAGGATCGGAAATTTTTTCAAATTTAACAGTGTAAACCCCCACTTTGTTGAAGATGACTCATTTAGTTTAAGAAGAGTGACTCAATCTGACGGTTCTTTTTACGGAGTACATTCTGACATCTCTCACACGAAGGGAATGTTTGCCACTTTCACCGCGATGGATAACACTGGTCGGATTTTGTTTGGCTTGGACGAGAGTCCTTCTCCAAGTCAAGGAACTATTGACTATTCTTGGTTTTTGACAGGAAGTGGCTTAGCTGCGGTATTTGTAGACTCAAACACTAATTTGAAGGCTGGAAATATATCTTACCAAGCAAACGATTTATTTCAAATAAAAACAGATAACAAAACTATATTTTTTACAAAGATCGCAGGGGGGGATGGAGTGGCTTCGGTAGCTTATTCAGAACCAAGAAATGATCCAGACGCCCTGTTCCTTCACGCTTTTATCTCCGGAGGAGGGCAGCAAATAACCGGAATTTATTTTTATCCGATGGGAGAAATTGGGCCTACTGGAACTATTGGCCCAACTGGACTTCCTGGAAGTGGAACAGCTTTCACTACTCAAATAGTAACTGGCTCCGGGATAGTCCCATCTACGTCAGACGTTTATCTTTGTCGTACAACTGGGAATCAGCACGTTTTCTTAACGCTCCCATCTGGGACAGCTAGCGGAGTTAAAGATTACTATATAAAATGGGATAAAGACAATAGTAGCCCTCAAAAGAATGTCTATATTAAAGTTTCTGGGGAATTCTTAATAGATGATCTCGCATATACTGCGTGGCCCGACCCAGTCGACGACGTTACTCCATTTTTTACTGGTTATAAGATGCCTACGGTAAGAAGTTCTATGCTTCTTACTCCAGTTCCTAATAGTGGTGGCTGGGCTATACTATCTAGTTTCCTCGTAAACAGCACGGATCTTAACATTGTCTAATCTCCTCGTAAATGACACGAATCTCAACTCTTAGCCTTCATTTTCTTAATCCGAGCTAT
>Ga0181357_1000331_pt1 | contig 17260 bp, 22 predicted proteins | sample Fa13VDMM110DN_FD_130094 | JGI IMG/M metagenome (GOLD analysis project Ga0181357, IMG submission 130094) | Freshwater viral communities from Lake Michigan, USA - Fa13.VD.MM110.D.N | ecosystem: Environmental > Aquatic > Freshwater > Lake | place: USA: Michigan | collected 2013-09-24 | reverse complement strand
TTGCAACTTAAGCTGCTCTATCGCATCATTAATATTAACATTTTTATGAATAGAGTATCGTCCAAGAATAGACGCGATCATTGGTATTTTTTGATTAACAGCGTTATCAACTACCTTCATAAAAGCTTTGCGATCGTTGAGCAGCGCGTTTAAACTTTGCTCTGATCTTCTTGGCGATTTTGTTATCAAGTCAAACAAGTTACCAGGTAGTTCTTCTAGCCGCTCCATTACTACGGCACAAAAATCTTCTAGCTTATCAAAATGCGCGCCTTTGTGGCCACGCAGGAGGGCCTGCAGGGGCTTTACATGATGTATGGTAGGTAGATGGTTGGCCACATCTGGTGGTAGGACAGAGGCCATCTGCTGCACTTTTTTGTATCCTGCGATTTCATCGACAGATTGGATTTTTAATACCACGTTTTCATGCTTTTCATTTATAGCTAAGAATGCGTGCGCACCTGCAAATCTTTTTGATTTTGAAATAAATTTTAGATTTGAAAGTCCAAGTTCTCTTGCAGCTGCAAACGCAAGCGCTTCCATTTTCTCACGTCTTTCTGCAAATATTTCCTCAGTTGTTGCTTGTACATTGTCTATTGGCGGCGTTAACAGTCGCCGAGCTATCTTTAAAGTTTGTTCGGCTTCTGTTAAAAGATGAGTTAGCTTTTTGAAAGTTTGTTGCATCGTTATTAAATATGATGTAAAAACGTAAGAGCTTGAATATTATAATACATCAAGACAAATGTGTTTTGAGTCGTCAATAGATTTAGCTCATAAATAGGATAAAAATGAAGAATTTTTCAATGATTGTTGTATTTTTTAGTCTCTCTCTCTTTTCTGGTTGCACAGGCGTTAGCGCAGAGGATGACACTTCTGACTCTGGTATAGTCGAGTAAGCTGTTCGAGGAAGCAAAAAAACTATCTCAGTCATCGGGCCAACCACTCTTGACTGCAACCGCTACTTCCACGGTTGAAAAAACTGTTGTCATGCTGATCTGGTTTGTGAGATCTGACTTCTTAAGTCCAGTTGAAATGTGCGTACGGTATTAGCGGCAAAGTAAACAAACATTACTATTTACATTAAAGTTACAAACTTTTGGAGAAATGATGGGCCAAAATGAACAACTTTATGTTTTTAGTGACCTTATTGCATTACAAAAAGGTATTATTCATCCAAAAATTTTTGATGCATCAAAAATTGATGCTCCAGCTTCAATTAATATTGCGCTTGCGTCAATGACAAAAGAAGACGCACGTCGTTGCAAACGAAAGTTTAGAAAGCTTGCAAAAAAAGCTATCAATAAAAAGATTTTTGTAGATGCGCAACCGCATGAAAAGAGAAGAGCAGTTCTTAATAAGATTCATAATGAAACATTAGCAATCATTCACATGTTAGATAACAAGCGCTTAGATGAATAAGCTCATTTTAGTTGCTTGTTTTTTCCTGCTTATCTGGCCTTCAACGTTAGCGACTCCTTTAAGCATAACTAAAGCAAATTATATTTCTGATATATTACATTTTAGTCGTATTCAACGCAGTGTTGCGCGGAGAATTGAAGATCGTTTGCGTAAACACAGATTTTCTGATGGACTTATTATTGGCGCAATAGTAAACGCCTACGCTGAAAGTCGTCTTAACACTAATGCTGTTGGTCCTGGTAATAGCAGAGGCATTTTTCAAATGACGCCATCTGGTCTTGGACACAGTATGAGCATACACGAAATGCATGATGTTGAAGCGTCATCAGATCGTGTTGCTGTAGCAATTAAGAAAAATAGCAGAATGATGCGCACAGAGAGTGCTGGCGCTGATTTTGAGACATTCACATCAATTTTTTGCTTAGAAATTGAAAGACCTGCAAATAAGTCGTTAAAGGCCTTGCATAGGGTTGCGCTTCTTCGATCTTTAACAAAAAAGAGGCGGCAATATTTGTAAATAATGTTGTTTTTTGTTACACGCACAATATTTATCAATGTTGAGAGTGAACATGGCTACGCTAATGTTTTTTTCGTTAATTTTATCTTCTGATCGTGCACACAAATCTTTTTTTGAGAAGCGCCTCAATGAAATGATCTATTTAAATGATTCTATTGATAACTGGAAACATAAAGAAATTTACAGATGTCCAATGCAATATGAAGCTGAGACGTTGATCATCATAGACTCGGAGACTGCTCTTGTCGAACAAAGCGCAAAATATTAGATCGCAACAGCTTTTGCGGCGGGCACTAAAGGACGTTGAGACCGCAATGAAACTTCTTGACTTTGAAGAAGAAGCATTAGCAATTTCTCGATTAAGAAGTGCGATTAAAGACTTAAAAGTTGCAGAGAATCAAATTAGATGATGAATCTTTTAAGAAAATTAATCAGGGAAGAGATTGGCAGAGACCTTAAATCGCCAAGGCCAGATCCGCTTACTTGGCAAAGCTTTCCTAACATTCATGTTATGATTGTCGCAGATCCAGCAAACGGATCATATATGTGTCAAATAAAAGTAAAAGACAACGATGAACTTTCAACGCCAATGAGAAGCTTTAAAAGCGAAGATGATGCAATGTTTTGGGCACGCAACAAAGCTGAAGAGCTCAACAAAAAGTTAAATTTAACTGATGCTTCAGCAGTTAAGACAAACATGCCTGCTATTTTTAGCAAAGGCAACGGCGATTAAAAATCTCGAAGTTTTTCAAGAAAATTGTTAATATCTTTTATGTTGCTTCCAATTGCCATAGTCTTAAAGTTTTTTGACGCTGAGTGAACAATCGAAACAATCTCGCCGTGCTCGTTAAGCACAGCAGAACCGCTCGAACCTGGCGCACAAGGTAAGGTGAAAATTTCATCATTTTCAGATGTTCTTCCAGCATATCTACCGTCGAATATTAGAACCATGTTTGACTCAAACATACCATTTGGTGCTGCCATCGAAATAACGGCATCACCATAGTTTAGCTTGTCATCGCTTAATTTTACGGGTATTCCCCATTCGCCAGCAGTTTTAATAAGACATAAGTCAGGCTTTTCTGAAAACTTTGCAGCAATAGCGTTATGAATGATTCCATTACTGTCAACTGCTGCTAGAAAATTTTCGCCGTCTGGTGGTGCTTCGCATACATGACCAGCTGTTAGGATTTGCGTATTTGAAGCAAAGCTTTTTATTACAATACCAGAACCACTACCTGTCATTATTTTTGTTTTGCATTCTCCATCAACGCATGTTTTCTCACCTTGTGTTCTTGTCACAATAAACGCAAAGCTTTTTTGACTTGGAGAAAACTTATCAGGTTGATAGCATGAAGTAGTGAATGTTAGAAGCATAGATAACAGTAATCTTTTCATGTTTGCCTCTTTAATATCTATTCACTTAACTGCTAGTTGTTATGATTAACTAGGCGCTTTGCCTAACAAACAAAATACTTCGCTGTTTTATTGCAAAATCGTTAAACTCATTTAGGAAAACATGATTAACACAAATGATTGGCGCAAATTTTTCCCGTTTCCCACAATTAGACCTGAGCAAGAAACGACCATCAACTTTGCTCTTAATCAACTGATGAACGAAGGCAAACGATTTGTTATTTGCGAGATCGGAACTGGCGGCGGTAAATCTGCAATCGGAGTAACAATCTCTAGAGCGCTTACTGCAGACTTGTCTTGCGATGACACGTACAAATCTGGCGCGTATTTTTTGACTACACAAAAGCTTCTACAAGATCAATATTTAGGAGATTTTGGCGGAAAAAATGGTCAAATGATGTCGATTAAATCAAGCGCTAACTATCAGTGTAAGCATAATAAGAAGCAGTCATGCGGCGAAGCACAACGACTTCTAAGACTTGAGCAAGACAAAACATCAAGATTTTTTCGAACGTGCTCGTTTAGTTGCACGTATAAAGAAGCAAAAAGTCATTTTATCGCTTCACCAGAGTCTATTACAAACTTCTCTTACTTCTTTGCAGAAACAACTTACTCTGGTAAACTTCTGCCACGTGATGTGCTTGTTATTGATGAGGCACATAATATAGACGCAGAAATGAGCAAGTTTATTGAAGTTTCTATTTCAGAAAAGTTTGCGCAAACTGTGCTTGGACTTCAAATGCCTAAGACACTTAACAGTGAAAAGGCAGCGTTTATATGGATTAAGGACGTTTATTGCGTTAAGCTTACTTCACATTTGAAGCATATCGAAACGATGTTCGAGCAAAACGAAGGACTTCGTGAAAAGATCAAAGAGTTTGACGCGATTTCTCGACAGATCGAGATGCTCGACAAACATTTATGCAAAGTTAATAGGTTTATAGAATTGTTCGATGAAGAAAACTGGGTTTTTAATATTTCAGAAACTGAAGATAAAACAACTCGTCGACTTGAATTTAAACCGATTGACATCTCTCCATACTCAGATCAAACTTTGTTTAAATTTGGTAGAAAGGTATTGATGCTTTCTGCAACAATTTTAAATCATCGTGCATTTTGTGAAAGTCTTGGAATTCCGTTTGATGAAGTTGCTTTTATTAGTTTGCCGTCGCCGTTTCCTGTTGAAAATCGTCCAGTTCTTGTGAGCTCAATCGGGAAAATGAGCGCAAGCGAGATTGACAATACACTTCCAAAACTCGCGTTTGCAATTCGTCAGATTCTTGATGCTCATCCAGACTCTAAAGGCTTGATACACACGCATAGCTACAAAATTTCCAACTATTTGATGAAGAATATCAAAAGTAAGCGTCTTATTACGCATAAATCAGATGATCGAGATGCTGCGCTTAATCAACATCTAACAAGTCGTGAGCCGACAGTGCTTGTTACGCCTTCAATGACAGAAGGTATTGACCTAAAAGGCGAAGCGGCTCGTTTTCAAATTATTTGCAAAGTTCCATATCCTTATCTTGGTGATAAGCTTGTTCAGAAGCGTATGCGAAAGTGGAGCTGGTGGTATCCGCTTCAAACTGCGAAGACTATAATTCAATCTCTTGGTCGTTCAATTAGATCTTCTGATGATTTTGCAGTTTCCTATATTTTAGACTCAGATTGGAATAGATTTTATAGTCAAAATCAAGAAATGTTCCCAGAAACGTTTAAAGAAGCAGTTCAAAACACTTAACAAACGAGAAATGCAAATGACAGCTATGGTTTTCAACTCAGCAAATGATCTTTACGCTCATACGGTAGCCATGAATGAGCATCTTGTCGTAACATCTGGCGGATTTGATCCGCTACATGTCGGGCATTTACGTTGTATCATTGAATCAGCAAACATTTCCAAGAAATCTGGCATTCGTGTTCGTCTTGCTGTCATCGTAAACAGTAATGGGTTTTTGTTGCGAAAAAAAGGTTACGCTTTTATGCCAGAAAATGAGCGAATGGAAATCATTGCAGGCATTTCTGGTGTTGATTATGTGGTTCCTTGGGACGACGGCGGACAAACTGTTACGGGTGCTATAGAAATTTTGAAGCCGCTTATTTTTACAAAAGGCGGTGACCGCGATGCTGCAGCAAATGTTCCAGAGTTTGATCTTTGCGAAAAAATTGGAACACGTGTCATGTTTAACGTTGGTGGCGGAAAGATTCAATCTTCATCAACTCTTGTTGACTCAGCAAAGAGTTTTGATAGATAGTTAGCATTATGAACAGAGTAGAACTTGTAACATTGTTGATGACCAATCTTGGAAACAAAAAAAAGGTAAATCGTTCTGGTGATTTTACTATTTTTGTTCATGAAGATCTTGAGCTTGAAAAAGCTGATGAAAAAATTGTCAAAGATTTTTGTAACTTGTGTTACTCTATGCTTGAGTTAACTGGGGAATATGAGTGTTATCTTTGTGATAACAGAAAAGATTCAAAAATAAAGACAACTGCGATTTGCGCTTTTGGTGAAAGCAACATTAGAATCTATTGTAAAAATAGATCTCTTGCTGACGTTCTGCGTTCGATTGGACATGAGATGTTTCATTTAAGACAGTGCGAAATGGATCTCGTTCCAGTGAAGCAAGGACCACATCATCTAAGTCCTGTCGAGTGGCACGCAAATATTGCTGGTGGTGCCTTATTAAGCTATTTTGCTAATGAACTTGGCAAAGATAAGATTTATCGCTAGACTTTTTTGAATACTATTTAGTATGAGAATAGTTCAAAAGCCATGGGGGCATGAAAAAATCTGGGCTGAGACAGACAAATATCTTGGAAAGATACTTTATCTTAACAGCGGTCATCGTCTTAGCAGACAATATCATGAAGTTAAATGTGAAACTATCATGGTTTTAAGTGGAACTCTTCATTTAGAGCTTGGCGCTGCTGGCGAAAATACGATTATTATGGAATCTGGCGATTCATATGATATTCGACCAGGAACTATCCATCGCTTTTGCGCAAAAGATCATAATGTTTCTATTTTGGAAGTTTCAACACCAGAAATAGATGATGTTGTTCGTCTTTCTGACGATTACATTAGATAATGAGCAGTTTATGATTAACCATGAAAAAGCAAAAAAAGAAAGAACGCTCAGCCGGGTTTATCATAGTCAAAAAACAAGAAAATCATTGGCGCGTTCTTGGATTACGAGTTTGGGGACGCATCGATATTCCTAAAGGTCATCTTGAAGATGGCGAAAGCGATCTTGATGCAGCTCTTCGAGAATGTAAAGAAGAAGCAGGACTTACAATCACCAAAGAAAATATGATTTGGGGTGATGTATCTTTTATATCTGAAAGACCACATAAAGATGTTGTAATCTTCTTAGCAATGACAGATCAAGAGCCTGAAATTCGTGCCAATCCAGAAACAAAGCAATTTGAGCATGACGGTTATCAATGGCTTACATGGGACCAGCTTCAACAAAAATCTTATCCTTATTTGATGAACTGCTTTAAATGGGCACAATCTATTGTAGAAAGAGATAGTTAAAACATATGTCAATTTTTAAGCAACACGAAGCGTCAGCAGACAGATCAGCATCTGATAGATCTCGTCATAAGCAGAAGATTGAAAAGGCGATTCGCGAAGGCATTCATAACATCGTTGCTGAAGAATCGATTATTGGTCAAGATGGCAAGAAAAAAGTTAGAATACCTGTTCGCGGAATCAAAGAGTGGCAATTTGTTTATGGCTCAAATGAAAACAATAAACAAGCTGGTTCAGCGCCTAATGCAGACGTTGAAAAAGGTCAAATTGTAAAAAAAGGCGGTCAGCAACAGCAAACTGGTAACAAAGCGAGCAAGGACAAAGGCGAAGAGTATTACGAAGTTGAGCTCACACTAGAAGAGCTTGCAGCTTATCTTTTTGATTCGCTTGGCCTACCAGATCTTGATAAGAAAAAGCTCAAAGAAATTAAAGAGAATAAGCCAAGACGACACGGTCATCGATCAAATGGTATTATGCCACGACTTGACAAGCGCGAATCGATGATAAACAGAATAAAAAGAATGGTTGGTGCTAAAAGAACTGGCGAAATTGAGGTTGATGAAGACGGAAACGATGTGTTTCCGTTTCATGAAGATGATCTTGTTTTTCATCATATAAAAGACAAGCCGAAAGAAGCTACAAACGCTGTCATCTTTTTTATGATGGACGTTTCTGGTTCTATGACAACAAACATTAAGTTCATCGCACGCTCTTTCTTCTTTCTTCTTTATCAGTTTATTCGTCATAAGTATGAAAAAATTGAAATTGTTTTTATCGGCCATACAACAGAAGCTTTTGAAACAGACGAGGACTCATTCTTTAAGCGTGGAGAATCTGGCGGAACACATATCTCCTCAGCTCCTCGTCTTGCACTAGAAATTATTAACAAACGTTTTCATCCGTCATCGTGGAATATCTATGCGTTTCATTGTACTGACGGCGACAACTGGTCAGATGACAACGAACGAGCAATTGAATCATTTAAACAGTTATCAGATATTTCTCAAATGACTTGTTATTGTGAGATTAAGCCTGACAGCGAACGCATGACATGGGAATCAAATAAAGAAGGAGAGCTGTGGAGCGCTCTTACACGCATTAGCAGCTCAAAGTTGCGAACGTCTATATTAAAAACTTCTCAAGATATTTGGCCTACCTTTAAAAAGTTATTCGGAGGTATCGTATGAATGACTGGTCAATAGATGATCTAGAGCAATGGGACGAAAAAATCTGTGAGCTTGCGCATGGTTACGGATTAGACTGGTACCCAATCGCATATGAAACATGTGACTACAGAGAAATGATTGGTCATATGTCATACCATGGCATGCCAAGTCATTATGGTCACTGGTCTTTCGGAAAATCATTTGAAAGAACACATTTAATGTATAACGCAGGCGCAGAAGGCCTTCCTTACGAACTCATCATCAACTCAAATCCGTCCATCGCATATTTGATGCAAGAAAATCCATTTTATCTTCAAATCTTGATCATGGCACATTGTGTTGGACATTCTGATTTTTTCAAAAACAATCGAACGTTCAAAGACACTGACGCTGATAATGTTATTCACCGTTTTAGAAACGCAAAAAAAAGATTACAAACTTATGTCGAAGATCCTTCGATTGGCGTCGAAGCTGTAGAAAAGATTATTGATGCATGTCATGTTTTGCAATATCAAGTTGATCGCAAGCCAAGATTTAAACGTGATGATGCTGAACTTAGGAAAGAAATTTTAGATCTGAAACAAAAAGACCCTGAGAAACATGAGCATCTTGATCCTGACAAAAAGCCGCTTCAGATTGAATACGACGTGCTTGGATTCTTGGCAAAAAGATCGGAAAGATTGGAGCCTTGGGAACAGGACGTAATTTCGATTATTCGAGACGAGACAAAATATTTCTGGCCACAGATTAGAACGAAAATTATGAACGAAGGCTGGGCAAGCTTTTGGCATTATAGATTAGTTCATGATCTTCAGCTCGAGGACTCTCTTCATATTCCATTTCTTCGAACACATAATCTTGTTTTACGACCGTGGCAAGGCAAAATTAATCCATATCATCTTGGCCTTGAAATCTTTAAAAAGATTGAAAGAACAATGGGACTTGACGAATGCTTCATTGCAAGAGAAACTTGCTCTGATGAAAATTTCATTTGGCAATATCTTGATAAGGAGCTTGCAGTAGAGCTTGGACTTTTTACTTACGCACCAGAAAAAGGTAAAGACCCGAACTGGGTTATTAGAGACGTAACAGATGATGAAGGCTGGAAAGAGATAAGACAAACGTTGATAAAAGGTATCGGTGGAAATTCTATTCCAGTTATCTACATCGATGAAGTAAAAAAAGATACGTTGATCCTGCGTCATGAGCATGATGGACGTGATCTTGAGATTGATTATGCAGATAACTGTGTTAAGAAAATAAAGGATCTTTGGAAAGGTCCAGTGAAATTATTTACGATAATAGAAGACGAACCCTTTGAAATTTCATAGTATTAGCAACGGAGCAAACAAATGAGCGATTTTTTAAGTATCATCAAAAGTCAACGCGAAGAGTCAGTAAAGGAAAAGTGGAGCGGCACTTTTCTTGAATATCTTGAGCAAGTTCAAAAAAGTCCAAGCATTATTAAGTTAGCAGCTAAGAGACTAGTAGATTCTATTGAATCATATGGTGTCGAAAGACTTGAAGACACTGATCCACGTTGTAGAAAGCTCTTTGATGGTGACAAGATCAAGACATACAAATACTTCAAGGAAGATTTTTATGGTCATGAACGTGTTATTGCAAAGTTGATGCGCTTTTTAAAGTCAGCAGCTCTTCGCGGTGAAGAGAGCCGACAAGTTTTGCTGCTTATGGGACCTGTCGGATCAGGAAAATCTGCGCTGGCAGACGGGGTTAAACGTGCCCTGGAGCGTGGCGCAGAGCCTGTCTATCACCTTGAAGGCTGCCCGGTAAGGGAAGAACCCATGCATCTTGTTCCAAGGTCACTCAGACCAAAATTGGAAGAAATCCTTGGTGTTAATGTTGAAGGTGATCTTTGTCCAGTCTGTCGTTATCGTCTTATGGAAGAATTTAAAGGTGAATATGAGAAGTTTCCTGTTGTCTGTAGCGGGTTTTCACAACGCGGAAGGCGTGGAATCGCAGTTGTTCCTCCGATGGACGCAAACTCACAGGATGTTTCTGCGCTGATTGGTTCTGAGGACATTTCAAAACTTGACAAGTATTCAGAGGACGACCCTCGTGTTCTTAACCTTAACGGGGCTTTTAACGTAGGAAATCGTGGCGTCGTAGAGTTTGTTGAAATCTTCAAGAATGAGATTGAGTTTCTTCATACAATTCTTACTGCTACGCAGGAGAAGCAGGTTCCAACCCCTGGCAAAAACTCAATGCTTTACTTTGATGGTGTTATTATCTCGCACTGCAACGAATCTGAATGGAATCGTTTTAAGAGCGAACATACTAATGAGGCTATCCTCGATCGTGTTGTTAAGATTGAAGTTCCGTATGTCCTTGAACTTACACAAGAAATGAAGATCTACGACAAGATGCTTCGTCGCTCTGATTTTAAGGCTCATTTAGCACCACACACTATCAAGGTTGCAGCGATGTTCTCTGTTATGAGCAGACTCAAGCCATCTCAAAAGTGTGACATTCTTACGAAAATGAAGATTTATGACGGTCAAGAAGTTGTTGAGAAAGGTAAGACACGCAAGGTTGACATTAAGGATCTTCGCGATGAGGTGAAGAATGAAGGAATGGATGGCATTAGCACTCGGTTCATTACAAAGGCAATTGATAGCACATTAACCGACAGCGACAAAGGATTTATCACGCCGATGCGCGTTGTTGAGTCTCTTATTAAGCAGGTTAAGGAGCAAATCGTTGATGAGGAAAAGAAGAAGCATTATCTTGAGATTCTGCAAAAGACGATTCGCGAAGAATATTTGAAGATGCTCGAGAGCGAGATTGCAAAGGCCTTTGTTACTGCGTATGAGGAGCAAGCTCAAAGCCTATTTGATAATTATATGGACAATGCAGAGGCTTACACTACAAAACAGAAGATGAAAGATTCTGTTACGTCAGAAGATCGCGCGCCAGACGAGCGTTTTATGCAGTCTATTGAGGAGCAAATTGGTATTACTGGTTCTGCTCGTGACGGCTTCCGCTCAGACGTTACAGCATTCATGTTTTCTAAACTTAAGCGTAAGCAAAGGGTAGATTATAAGTCATATGAACCGTTAAAGGAAGGAATCGAGAGTTATCTTATCGCGTCTGTTAAGGACATGGCACGAATTGTCACCAAGTCTAAGAGTCGTGACTCTGACCAGCAACAAAAATATTCTGAGATGGTTAAAACAATGGTTGAAAGTTATGGTTACACCCCAGATTCTGCTGAGGAGACAATCATCTTTGCTTCAAATAACCTTTGGCGTGACAGCTAAGATTTATTGGAATCAAGATTTGTTCTAAACAGAACAATATCATCAGCTGTGTGTAGAATTGGTATTATGAAACGTAAGACCAACCTGCACACAGCTTCTTTGTTAAAGTTTTGGCAAAGCGTTGCGCGAAACATTATTTTAAAGTTAAAGAAAAAAGAGATTTTTATAAATCTTGGAAGCTCGTCAACAGTCTTATTAGAAAGTGAGTGTATTAGAGCAGTATCAGAGACGATTAATGAGTCTCCAATAAGAAATTTACTGTTAAAATGTATGTTAGACGCTGAGATGTCTGTTGGTGGTTCTTATGCTCTTCTTCTTCATCTTGCTGGTTTTTTAAATGAAGATGAAGCGATAGGACATCGTTTTAAGATTGACGAAGCTAAGTCTAGTCTCTTATCGCTAACCGGGCCTTTAGCGTCTAACATAGTAACAGATGCTATTCGAATTGCTGGCAGGAGCGGCAAAATATTTCTTGATGCCTCTGACTCATCCAAAACAGAGATTTCTTTTGGAACACAATCTTGTAAATGGTCACCGCCACCATCATTTTTTGCGGCTGCAAAAAGCTCAAAGATTTCTGTTCAAAGCTGCAAAGTTATTTTTATTGATGGAATCATTGAAAGCGTTGCAGAATGTCACAAAATTCTTCAATGGTCATATGAAGAAAAAACGCCAGTTGTCATTTTTGCAAGAGGTTTTGCTGAAGAAGTTATTACAACAGCTGCAATAAATCTTCAGCGTCAAACTGCGCAAGTCATACCGGTAGTCATTCTTTTTGATGAAATTGGTGTAAACTCACTTGGAGATATCGCTTCTTGCTTTGGCTCTGAGGTTATTTCATCAGATAAAGGTCAGCTAGTCTCATCCGTTAATGTAGCTGAGTGCATTAATGTAAATCGTGTCACAGTCACTCATAATCTAAGCGAAATTGAGTTTTCAGGCAATCAGGCAGACCATGTTGTCGAAAGACTATCAAAAAAGCTATTGGGGTGTGACGCGTCTCAAGCAGAAATGATTAAAAAAAGAATAGCTGCGCTTGGAACAGGCTCAGTAACAATCAAAGTTGGATCAGAAAATCTTGCTTTGACTGGCATTCAAAGAGATAGAATAGATTTTGCGATTAGATATATGAAATCATGTCTAGCATATGGTGTTATTAACATCGAGAATGTAATACTTCCAAGCTATTCTATTAAGAATGGCGTAAAATGTTCGAAGTCTTTTATGTCGATATTATCAAATTGTGGTGCAACATTGGAGATTGACAAATGTGGTTAGACCCCAACGGAAATCATAAAGAGTTGCTTGAAATAGTTGAAAAAATAAACGATGGATGCGAAGTTTCAGTTGGATCTGATTCGCAGATGGTTTCAGGTAACTGGTTGTTTGCAACTGTTGTTTGCCTTCACTGGCCTGGTCACGGCGGCACATACTTCTTTACGCGTGGAAAGAAAGAAAAATCAAGCTTTTCATCTCTTGGTGAAAGGTTAATGTCAGAAGTTTATAGTTCTGTAATGATTGCTGATCAAATAAGACAGTTACGACCTAATCTTAAGATCAACGTTCATGCTGACATTGCATCAAGCCCTGTTGCTAAATCTAACAGATTCGCAAAAATCGCAGAAAGCTACATAGCTGGTATGGGATTTTGCCCTTCGATAAAACCAGACGCGTGGGCTGCAGCGTCTGTAGCTGATAAATTGATAAGATAAATTTTACATTTTTAATGTTTTTATAAAGTTTAATATGGAGATAGAACAATGAACATCGAATCTGAATTTGGAAATGTTACAAACGACGTCTTGGGTGCCGTGTCAGACGCTGTAACAGCAAATCTTTCTGTTTTTCTAAAGAACGAACTAAACCTTACTGATGATCAGATTCGCAAAGCGACATCTATCACACAATCAACAATCAATTCTGTTGGTTTTCGTGGAGTTAATCAGTATGTTTCTCTTTTCAAGACGCTAAACAAGCACTAATCAGCCGAACCGAATATGCAAGGTTTAAAGCATCTTATCCAATGTCACTGTATTCTTCCACAGTTTAAAAATAGCAGTGAACCTGTGTTTCATAAGTTCGCTGTTTTTTCTGTAGTAGACGACGCTGATGTTGTACAACAAAAGCTTGCACAATGCAATAATTGTGGTGTAATCCATAAAATCACTGATATTTGCAGATCAGAATTAACTATAAAAGAAGATTCGAAATCTTTGCCGAGCATAGAAGACATAAAGTTTTCTATCTCAAAAGAGCTAGTTGGTGTTCTTGAATCATATCAATGTGATATCGCGACATGGGAACTAGCAGAATGGATTTATCTTGGAAAACGTTGGGAGCAATGGATTGTCTTGTCAAAGGAAGAGGACGATTTCGGAGATCTTCACGGAAAAAGATTAATCTTTGTTGAAAATGAAAGATTTAGGATCGAGGCATTTTAGAATGACAGAAAAAATTGGGCAGACTGACACAGATAAGTGGGCAGCTGATATGCGCACCTGTAGACAAATAACAAATGAAATTATTTCTTTTGGTATAAATCAAAAACAACTTCTGAACATCATAAAACTTTTAGCAATGGAGCTTGAGAATCGTTCTGCGCTTATTGCAATTTCAGAAGTTGTCAAAGAAACGTTAGAAGAAACGCAAGTTTCAAACATCATTACATTGGAGTAAAAATGACAAATAGCATTATTATTGAGACCTGGCAACGAATTAAAACTCTTGTAGATTCAATGGATATTGACATTCAGAAATCAAAAAGTGGAAACGTTTCCGCTGGTCTTCGCGCACGAAGAGGGCTTAGACTCATTAAGAAGGAAGCTTCTTTACTTGTTAAGTATTTGGTAGAAAACAGTAAAGCTGGAAAAGCTGACAAGGCTGAAAAGGCAAAAGAGACCATTGACTAATGGCATCATCTTTATTTAATTTAGCTGGTCGTAATCATCCGTCTGTTTCGGATGTTGTTATAGCCGTTCCGTTGGCCGCAACAGAACAAGCTCAGATAGTGGAAGCTGATCTTATAGATTCTGTCGAAGAAACTGCGCTTGATGAGATAACAGTCGCTGATGAAGCAGTTGAGACTGTTCCAGTTTGGCAAGCGACTTGGTCAAGAACAAAGCTTTTAGTGGTTGCTGCTCAACTAAATCTTGAAGTATCAAGTGATATTTCAAAAAATGAGCTTATTGCAGCACTAAAGGTTGCAACAGGTCAATAAAGACAAACTTTTTGAAGCGATAACTTTTCTAACTGACAAATTCTCATTCTTGTCACTTCAAAAATGTCTCCGATCTGCTGTAATGTTAGTCCTTCTTCGTTTTGTTTTGAAGCTATTAAAGCGCAATTTAGATTGCAGCTTGAAGGCATCCATTGTCTGCAGCTTTTCTTTTTGCACGAAATATTTCTTTTTTCATGCTCTGCAAAACAAGTAGTGCCTGTGATAACTTCATTTGAAATATTTTCCATTTGCCTTTCTCTTATGTAATATCTTTATCATAGAGTGACGTATTTTCAAACTCTATTTAGGAAAAAATGAGCACCAGAAAAATATTAGTTGTTGATACCTCAGTTCTTCTACATGATATGAAAAGTGTACATTCTTTTCCTGGTAATGATGTGGTCCTTCCACTTGTCGTTCTAGAAGAATTAGACAGGTTTAAGGAGCGTCAAGATTTGCTTGGGGCTTCTGCACGCTATGTAAATCGTTTTCTTGATGGGTTACGAGCTGTTGGTCGTTTGGACATTGGAGTGGCTGTTCAAGGTGACCAAACAATTAGGGTAGAAAGTGAAATGAATCCGATGGGCTCTGGATTGCCATCTGGCCTTGACCCAAGCAAAGGTGATAACCAACTTGTGTCGGTGGCATTAGGCATCAGACAAAGGCACCCAGAGGCCACAGTGAGGGTTGTGACAAAGGACATTAACCTGCGTGTGAAGTGTGATGCGCTTGGGTTAATAGCAGAGGACTACAGCAGAGACCATGTCAGAAGCGTCAAAGAAGGACGCAGAATGTTCTCAGGTTGCGAGATGATTGAGATGTCTGATTCTGATGTCGACGAGTTTCACTTTTCAAAAGAGCTTCTTGTTCAAGACTGGATGCCAGAGCTGCTACCAAATCAATTTGTTCATGGATTCTCTAATCTTGATTCCAAAAAATCAATGCTCGCCATTCATAAGAACGGTAAGTTATTACCAGTTATTCAGCGATGCAGTGGAATGTCTCCAAGAAATAAGGAACAAAAGTTTGCGATGCATCTTCTTACAGACACAGAGATTCCCTTTGTATCGTTATCTGGACTTGCTGGCAGCGGCAAGACATTTTTGACTCTTGCCGCTGCGATGCAGGGGTTTAACGACAAAACTTATAAAAGAATCATCATTACAAGATCAATTGAGCCAGTTGGTCGTGAGCTTGGATTTCTTCCCGGTGATCTTAATGACAAGATGGCACCGTGGTTGTCACCAATTGTTGACAACTTTAGACAAGCATACGGAGATTCAACTTATTTTGAAATGATGCGGCAAAGAGGAGATATTGAAGTTGCTCCGCTAACGTTTATTCGTGGAAGAACATTTAGCGATGCATTTATTATCGTAGACGAAGCGCAAAATACAACGATTCATGAGCTAAAGACGATTATCACAAGAACTGGCAAAGGCAGCAAGATTGTTTTACTTGGCGACACAGATCAGATTGACACGCCTTACATTGATAGTTATTCAAACGGCTTAACAATAGCTGTCGAAAAGCTAAAGTCATCTCAACTGACCGGTCACGTAACACTAGAAAAGGGAGAACGCTCAGAACTTGCTACTTTAGCTGGTCAAATGCTCTGATACTAGATATTTAATGTTGGAGACTGTCAGACGTGCCAACAAGATATGATCTACAACGTTATAAAAAGACATATTCGTTTATTAGACGTGCACCAGTGCTTCGCTACATTCTTGAGGACATCGTGACTATTGAATCTGCAGAAGCTTCTTTTAATGGTTCAGACACTCTGATATACACATTCACAAAAACGTTTTTGAGTGCGCCATTTGTCACAGCAACACCGCTTGGATCATCTGCAAACTTTAACGTTTTTGTTACCGCGGTATCTAATGTGTCAGTGACGATTAGCGCTTCATCACCGAACAGTGATAAAGTTAATATTCATGCAATCGAGACTGTATAATGGCAACAAAAGACTTTAAATCAAGACAAATACGTGTAAATCAAATCATTAATTCTGGAAGCACTGCAATTAAGCCACTTTTGGTTTATGGTCTTGACGCTGCAACAGATGACTCAGGCGGATTTAGCCCAACACGATTTGTTACAGGGTCTGACACGTGGTTATATATCTCTGGTGCTGTTGGCTCTGCATTACCAGGCGGTTACGGAACAGTTACTTTTGGGGGTGATGTTCGAGTTTCTGGCACACTTTATGGAGGAGGCATCAGCGGAGGAACGCCAAGTGGTGCATCAACACAGATTCAATTCAATGATGCTGGCGTTTTTGGCGGTGACAGCGATTTTACTTGGTCAAAGACAACAAATGTTCTTGTAATCACTGGCTCTCTGCTGACAAATGGAATTGCACAGTTCGCTGGTGGCTACGGTGATTCTGGCGTTACAATCACAGCAGCTGGAAACATCTCAACAGACGGAAACCTTGTTGTTGACGGAACCACGGTTCTTAATAGCACTACGACAATCACTGGCTCTTTGCTGGTATCTGGCTCTGCACAGTTCGCTGGTGGCTACGGTGATTCTGGCGTTACAATCACAGCAGCTGGAAACATCTCAACAGACGGAAACATCTCAACAGACGGAAACCTTGTTGTTGACGGAACCACGGTTCTTAATAGCACTACGACAATCACTGGCTCTCTGCTAACAACTGGTGTTGCGCTATTAGCTGGTGGCTACGGTGAT